>ENA-UOUL01000643-UOUL01000643.1-bioreactor-metagenome-genome-assembly--contig:-NODE-643-length-58396-cov-5.636911_pt1 | contig 58396 bp, 48 predicted proteins | sample MGYA00249838_ERZ747220 | MGnify/ENA primary metagenome ERZ747220 (study PRJEB28778, sample SAMN05720191) | bioreactor metagenome | isolation source: Anaerobic biogas reactor | place: USA:Washington... | reverse complement strand
TAGATATCATTTTCCGGCCTCTTCCACCTGCTTGACCAGGCTGCCCACGGTGCCGATCTGGAACGGACCATCATCGATGTGCACCTGGTAGCCATCCAGCGTCCGGTCGTGCCGCTTGGCCACGTCGGCGATGGTGATGGCCTCGCCAAAGATGTCCATCAGCTTTTTCATCCAGGGGGCCTCCGCCGGAGGCGGGGTGCCCTCCTTGCCACCGGACTGGTACCAGAGGCCATAGGGCTTGCCGCAGACGATATAGTCGTTGTTCTCCACCGGCGCCCAGTGGCCGGGAGCTACGAACAGGCCCGAGGCGGCAGCGCCGCGGGCACGGAACGCCTCCTCGCAGTTGGTTTCCTTCTGGGAGAGGAGCGTGCTTTCGATCACGCTGGGCGTCCACTTGAGGCCGACGGCCTTAAAGTCCTCGGTGATCAGCTGCTGCGCCTCGATGCCGTACTTGTCGGTGTTCTCGACAATGATGACCATGTCCAGCGGAGTGCCATCGGGCCGCTCGCGCCAGCCATCGTTGTTCACGTCCTTGACGCCGATCTCGTCCAGCAGCTTCTTAGCCAGCTCGGGATCGTACTCCATGCACGAGTTCTCCCAGTCCTTGAGAACCTTCTGACCACGCTCCGAGGCGAACTCGGGGCCAGAGGCCATCATGGCAAAGGAACGCACCTGGCCCATGCCCAGGAACACGATGTCATTGATGCGGTCCTTGTTGATGGCATAGGACATAGCCTGGCGGAACTTTTGGTCAAAGAGCAGCTTGTTGAGAGAGGCATCGGATGTGCAGTAGCGAATCAGGATGCCCGCCTGGTTGGCGTCGCCCAGTTGCCACATGCGCAGCTGGTAGTTGCCCTTGGCCTCGTTCTCTTTGAACATAGGGGCATCTTTTAGGTCGATATCGCGCAGCTGGAAATCGACCTCGCCGGCCACGCAAGAGAGCGCGATGAGCTGCTTCTCCTTGACCTGCTTGACCTCAAAGCCATCAAAGTAAGGCAACTGGTTCCCCTCGGTATCCACCTTCCAGTAGTAGGGGTTGCGCTCGAACTTGACGTACTCGCCCGCCTTGATGTCTTTGACCACCATGGGGTAGAAGGTCGGCATGTCCAGATAATCCCACCGCTTGTCATAGTGATCGATCAAGGGCGTGGTGTCGGTGGCAGCGGGCGTGTACTTCCAGTGGAACTGCTTCAAATAGTGCGCCGGCACCAACTGCCAGGAGGTGGCTCGGTTGCCCGTGCCACGGTTCATCATCTCGACGAACAGCGGGTTGGGGTTAGCGAAGTTCAGTTGCAGCGTATAGTCGTCAAGCTTGGTGGCCTTCATATCCACGCCGCCGGTGCTGGTGCCCGTCTGCCGGGTGAGTTTGACCTTCTCGTCAAGGATCATATCGTTCCACCAGAACAGCCAGTCGTCCACGGTCAGGGGCTGGCCGTCTGACCACTTCATGCCCTTGCGGAAGTGCAGAACGATCTGGGTGCCATCGGCGTTCCACTCCCATTTGGCCACCACGTTCGGCCGGTGGCCGGAGGTGTCGCGCTCCCACCGCATGAAATTCTCACACATCACCATGCCGATGGCGCCACCGCCGTTAAAGTTGGTGCTCGGCGACATAAAGTTCCAGCTACCGCCGTAGGTCCCGATCTTTTCCACCGGCGCCAGGACCAGGGGCTCCTCGGGCAGGCGCTCATCGACGGGGGGCAGCTTGCCAGCCTTGACCAGCTCGGCCAGCATGGGCGCTTCCTTGTACTTGGATACCGGCGCCGGGGTATCGGTGGGCTTGGCGGGAACGGGGGTGTCCGTCGCCTTGGCGGCGGCCGCGGTGGGCTGGGCCGGCGCCGTGGTGGGCTGGGCGGCTGGCTCCTCCGGCTTGGCGCAGGCCGCTGCGGCCACGCCAACGGCGGTGAGAGCCGTCCACCGCACAAAGTCACGTCGCGTCAGTTTCTCGTTACTCATCTCTGGAATATCCTCCTATGCTACCATGCATCGGAAAAACGATCTCTCCTTGACTACGACACGACCGCTCGGACTTGGCGGCGCGCACCTCCTATCTATACAGACCCCCATCGTCCACGAGCAGCACAGCCACTACGCTGCCCTTAGGGCAATTATAGGGCGCAAAGCATGGGCTGTCAAATCGGTTAATCCGCCGCGCTGACCCAACCTGCGCTTGGCAAGTCATTTGACAACTCGCTTGTGGCGTGCTATAATCGAAAGCAATCGGGGCAGAGTCGTCCATGGCAGAGAAGCCCCCTATTGTCTAAGGAGGTCCGCAGAATGTTGGGAAAGGTCGGAACGACTGAGCTGGTCCTGATCCTCTTGATCGTGCTCATCATCTTTGGCGTGGGCAAGCTGCCGCAGATCGGCGGCGCGCTCGGCAGCGCGATCCGGGATTTTCGCAAGTCGTCCAAGGAGATCGAGAGCACCATTGACGAAGTGAAGGAAGACGTCAAGGGCGTCAAAGACGGCGTTGAAGAGAGCGTCAAAGAGATCGCCAAGGCCGGGGAAGACAAGTAACCCGTCAACCGGAAGCACATGGGGAGATGCTGCACCTGTTGCGCATCTCCCTTTGTTCTATTTACTGGGCTCATCCTAGAACCCCTGGTAGGCCATGAATATTATCAGCACCGTTCTCCTCATCCTGATCGGCATCGCCATCCTCGGCCCCGATAAGCTCCCCAGGGGGCTCGAGTTTCTGTGGCTGAACGTCACCAACTTTTTGCGCGCCAATGACGGCAAAGAGCCCTTGGAGCTGGAGGCAGCGCGGTTGCAGTGGCGCTCGCAGGACAGCCCGGTCTACACCGCCGTACTCCTGCTGCGCGCCGCCACCGAGCACCTCATGGAGCTGCGGCACCGCATCTTTAAGGTGCTCGCGGTGATGGTTGTCTTTGTCATCGCCGCGATCGTGGGCAGCAACTATTTGATGGAGGCCATCACCCGGCCCGTAGGCGGCGTGACGCTCATCGCGCTGCGCCCCAGCGAGATGTTCCTGCTCTACGTGAGGGTGATCCTGGCCGCCGCCCTGGCGTTCACCGTGCCCGCCATCGTCTATCACCTCTTGCGCTTCATCGAGCCCGCCCTGGAATCCGAGAGGGAACGCACTATCTACAACACCGTAACCCACTGGGCGATCCCCTTCTCTGGCCTCTTTTTCCTCGGCGGCGTGGCCTTCGCCTATTTTGTCATGCTGCCCTTCTCACTCAAGTACCTGGGCGAGTTTGGCAGCGAGTTCGCCGTGGCGCAGTGGAACATCAGCGAGTACGTCAACTTTGTCATCACCCTGGTGCTCTGGATCGGCGGCGCCTTCGAGACGCCTCTGATCATGTTCATCCTGGCCAAGGCCAAGATCGTCGAGCCCACGGCCTTTGCCAAAGCGCGCCGTTGGGCCTATGTCGGCATCGCCGTCATGGCCGCCATCATCACGCCGACCCCGGATGCCGTCAACATGATCATCGTGATGGCGCCGCTGGCGTTGCTGTACGAGATGGGCGTGTTCCTCGCCAAGCTCACCAAATAGCGCAATAGCGCAGTCGCACACAACGAACACCGCCAACCCTGGCCGAGTTGGCGGTGTTCTCTCTTCTGACGAGCGGCCGAACTAGGTTTTGGAGCGACGAGGTAGGCTAGAAGGCTTCCTGCAGCAGGGCCGCCAGTTGCGCCGCGGTGGCCGGGCGCGGATTGTTGCGCATCAGCCGCGCGTTGCCCACCACCTGTTGCGCCGCTTCCGAGATCTGCCCCTCGGTCATGCCTAGCTCGCGCAGGCGCATGGGGATGCCCACGTCCTCTTTGAGCTGTTGCACCGCGTCCACCGCCAACTCGGCGGCCTCGCGCTCCGGCAGGCCGTCGACGTCCTCGCCCAGCGCCACGGCAACCTCGGCCAACTCGCGCATCCGCGTCGGTAGGTTGTAGCGCATGACGTAGGGCAGGAGCAAGGCATTGCCCGCGCCGTGGGTGCAGGAGGTCATCACGCCAATGGGATACTCGAGCGCGTGGACCAACGCCACCGCCGCGTTGGAAAAGGCCATCCCCGCCAGCAGGCTGGCCAAGTGCATCTTTTCCCGCGCCTCCAGGTTGCGGCCCTGATGCACCGCCAGCCGGATGTTCCCGCCGATCAGGCGGATCGCCTCCAGCGCCAGGCAATCGGTGAGAGGCGTCCTGCCACTATAAAAGGTGAGTTGGTCAGCGGGCGCGTCCATATACCGGAAGTCGATGGCCAGATAGGCCTCGATGGCGTGGGTGAGCGCGTCCATGCCAGCGTCCGCCGTCACCTTGGGCGGGCAGGTGAGGGTCAAGAGCGGGTCCACCAGCGCCAGCAGCGGCCGCAAAAAGTTGCTGAGGATCGCGCCGCGGACGTTCTGCTCCTTATCGGCCAGCACCGACGCCCCCGAGACCTCCGAACCAGTTCCGGCCGTGGTTGGCACGGCCACCAGCGGCCAGATGGGGCCGGGGACCTTGTCCTCGCCGAGGTACTTGCGCGCCGAGCCGCCGTGCTTGAGCAGCACCGACGCCGCCTTGGCCAGGTCGATGTTGCTGCCGCCTCCCAAACCCACCAGGACCTGCGCGCCGGCCTCCTTGGCTTGCTTCACGCACAGGTTCACCGCCGAGAGCGACGGCTCGGGCTCGCCGCCATCAAAGACCTCCGCCGCCACGCCAGCATCCACCAGCGAGCTGATGACCTGAGACAGCAGGCCCGCTTGGACGATGGCCTTGTCCGTCACCACCAACGCGCGCTCCAGGCCCATCTGCTGCACCAGCTTGCCCAGACGCGCCACCGCGCCGCGGCCAAAGACGATATTCCCGGCAGTGTGAAACGACCAAGCTCTCTCCATGGGTTCACGCCCTCCTTGGCGAATGGTCCGGCCACGGCGCTGCCATGGCCGCTCGGCTTGTTCGACGCGGGCGCTCCGATAGCTTGGAGCGTCAAGCCCTCTGGGCTCCGTCCGGGCTCAGTTGCCCTCCGAGGGTAGGTGCAACACCTGTCGCGCCCGGGCCAGCAGATACGTGGGATCGAATGGCTTGGTGAGGTATTCGTTCGCGCCAACCTGGAGGCCGCGCAACTTGTCCGCATTGCGCCCCCGCGCCGTAAGCATGATCACATAGGTCTCGGTGAGGCCTAGGTCCGCACGCAACCGCTGGCATACCTCGTACCCATCGAGGCGTGGCATCATCACGTCCAGAATGACCAAGTCCGGCCTCTCCGTCCGCGCGATCTCGAGCGCCTCCGGGCCATCCTTGGCCACCACCAGGCGCACGTCGGCCTCACCCAGCCGGCTAAGGGTGTCCTCCAGCAAGATTCTGATGAATCGTTCATCGTCGGCAAGCAGGATTGTCTTTCCCATCACCCCTCATCCTCTCTGCGGCTGCACGCGTCAAGCCGGAGTTGACTCGCCCTATTATATGATGGGGAAGGGCTGGGGTCAAGTCGCAATCTCGCGCCGTCGCGGCATTTGACAGAGGCTCCCGTTCGACTATAATTATGTGAAATCGCACTATACGAAAGAGACTGCCACATGGCTTACGAGCAGCCTGCCCTGTTCGATCCCGACGCCATCGCCGCCCAGCCCAAGGCCCCCCTCACCACGGAATCCGCGCCACTGACGGCCAGCAGTTCGGTCACCGCCGCCCTGGCGCCTTTCGAGCAGCACATGATCCAGCGGGGCTTTACCCAACACACCATCAACGCCTTCCTGGGCGACCTGAAGCTCTTTGTGCGGCGCTGGGGCAAGCGCACCTCTCTTGGCGCGCTGACCACCCACGACCTGAACGATCTCTTGCGCTGGCTGGACCAGGAGCGCGGGGTGCCATGCAGCCCCAAGTCCTACGCCCGCCGCGTGACCACCCTCAAGGTCTTTTTCGCCTGGCTCAAGGAAGCGCAGGTGTTGCCCGCCGATCTCTCCGAGACGGTGGTGCAGGTCCCCGCTGCCTCGCCTTTGCCGCTCATCCTCTACGAGAGCCAGATCGAGGACGTGCTGGCCATCACCCGCGGCCTGATGAGCGCGGAGAAACCCGACGCGCGCCCGCATCTGTTGGTCACGCTGGTGCTCCATACCGGCATCAAAAAGGGCGAGTGCATGGCCATCGAGTTCAGCCACCTCGACTTGTCCGATCCCAAGGCGCCGGTCCTGTTCGTCCGCTACGAGGATCCGCGCAATCGGCTCAAGGAGCGGCGCCTGCGGCTGCCCGAGGAGTGGCCGGCCGCGCTGGCCGCCTACCGTGCCCAATACACCCTCAAGGAGCGCCTCTTCCCCTGCACGCCGCGCAACTTGGAGTACGTGCTGCGGGATGTGGCGCAACTGGCCAACCTGCCCAACGGCCTCTCCTTCGAGATGCTGCGCTGGACCTGCGCTGTTCGCGATTTCGCCGCCGGCATGGATGAAGACCATTTGCGCCGCAAACTGGGCCTGTCGCCCATCAGTTGGCGCGATACCCTGGAAAAGGTGCGCAAGCTGGCCGAGCCGCCCCTCTAGCTCGGGTGACGATCCTTCTATCGCCATCGGACCGATCCAACGCCGACCCTGGCTCTCTGGAGGTATTATGGCCCGCCCATCCCGTCCCGCCCTGAGAACGACCCGCCCTGCGAGCAGGCCGCAGGCGCGCCGGGCTGCCGCGCCCGCCCAGCGCGACCCGGCCGCCCGGTCACGCTGGCTCGAGCGTCTGGCCGCCCTGGCCCTCTGCCTGCTGGCCGCCGCCATGACGCTGCGCGGCCTCGGCGAAAAGAGTCTCTGGATCGATGAGGTGTTCAGCGTGCTCGCCTCCCGGAACTGGGGTGAGCTCTGGAGCACCTACGCCAAGAGCGAGTCCAACATGCTCCTCTACTTCGGGCTGCTCCACCTCTGGCTCAAGCTCGGACAGGCCGAGTTCCTGGTCCGCGCCCTCTCCGCCGTCTCGGCCATCCTCACCGTCCCCGCCATCTATGTGACGGGCAAGCGCCTCTTCGGGCCGTGGGCCGGGCTGCTGGCAGCGTTGCTCTTGAGCGTCAACCTCTTTTTCGTCCGTTACGCCCAAGAGGCGCGCTCCTATGCGCTCCTGCTGCTGCTGACCACCCTCTCCACCTACTGGTTCCTGCGCGCCCTGCAGAACCGCGCCCGGCGGGATTGGATCGCCTGGGTCCTGGTAAGCACCCTGAGCGTCTATGCGCATCTTTTCGCCTTGCTGGTGCTCGCCGCCCAGGCACTCTCGCTGCTGGCTCGGAATCTCCGTGACCTGCCCTGGCGGCCGCTGATCATCTCGGCCTTGGCCATGGGAGCGCTGGCCTTGCCCACCCTGGTGCTGCAGCCCCTGGACGCCCACCAGCTCGACTGGGTGCAAGCGCCCACCGGCGAGAGCGTCCGGGCCCTGATCCGAGACCTTGCCGGCGGGCAGAAGGGGCTCTTGTGGGGCTATCTGCTATTGTGGATGGCGGGGCTCTCTGTGGGCGCCACCAAGGCGGCAGTCTTGCGCCAGCGCTTGGGCCTCTGGCCGTACGTGCTGGCCGTGATCTGGCTGTTCGCGCCGATCGCGCTGGCTTACGTCTACTCTTTGACCGTCCACCCCGTGTTCGTCGATCGCTATTTCATCGTCTGCCTTTCGCCGCTGATCTTGCTCGCCGCCGAGGGCTTGGCGGGGGTCGCCCGCTGGCGCGGCCCCACGCGCTGGCTGGCGGTGGCGGCCCTGGTTCTCGTGATGGTCGGCTCCTGGCGTTCCATCTCCACCTGGTATGACACGCGCAGCGGCGAGGCCTGGCGGGAGGTCACGGCCTACGTGGTGGGCGAGGCCAAGCCTGGCGACGCGGCCGTCTTTTACGCCTGGTTCGTGGACCAGCCCTTCCTCTACTATCGGGACAAGCTGGGCTCTCCGGCTTACCCCGAGCTGCCCAAGCTGGCCACGGGCAGCTACCCCGCCGGCGGCGGATCCCGCCTGCCCGATCCTGATCCGGCGCAGTTGGCCAGCTTGCGCGACCGCTACCGGCGCGTCTGGCTGGTGCTGAGCCACGATAGCCTCCGCCACCTGGGCCGAGATGTGCAGAGCCGCAACCTGCGCGAGGCGCTGCAGCGGCAGTATGGCGCGCCCAAGGAGGTGGCCTTCCCCGGCGTGCGCGTCCTCCTCTACGGCAACTGACCCGCCCTCCGACACGCCCGGCGCAAAACGGGGCGGCTGGCGCCGGCCGCCCCGTTTTGTGCTATATGGCGGCCACTGGGGTCTCGGAATTCGTCCCAAAGCGTTGACTTTTCGCCCGAGATGTAGTAAAATAGCTACGTGAGTTGCCCCCGATTACGACCTCCTTCGTCACAAGTTGGCCATGTTCTCTCTAGTGTCCCTCCTGAGGGAAAGGAGCCACAAGATGAAACCGAGATTCCTCATCGCCGCCCTCGCCCTTGCCCTAACCCTGACTCTGTCGCTGAGCGGGAGCGCCATCCTCGCGCAAGGGGCCGACCCACCCCAACTCGCCGCTCCCCTGACCCCGATCATTGGCTTCACCCGCATCCTCTATGCCGACCGCGACACCTTTGTCGGCAACCTGGTCCCCACCAATAACTATGGCACGCAGACCCTGCTCACCGTGGGCCGCGACGCCTGCATCGGGGCCGAGTTCCCCGAATGGGGCCGCGCCCTGATCCATTTCGACCTTTCACCCATCCCCGCCGGACAGGTGATCATCAGCGCCAAGCTCAAGCTCTACCTGCGCTACTATCGCACCTCCACCGCCAACGTCATCGGCGCGCACCGCGTCACCGCGAGCTGGACCGAGACGGGCGCCACCTGGAACAACCAGCCCTCTAACAGTGCCACCGCCGCAGCCACCACCAGCGTCGGCTCTGCCACCGGCTCCTGGTACGAGTGGACCGTCACCGACCTGGTCAAGTCGTGGTACGCGGGCACGTATACCAACCACGGCTTCAAGATGATCGTCTCCGGCGAGCCCACCTGCTTCCAGCGAACCTTTGACAGCCGCGAGAACCTCTCCGGCAACGACCCGCAACTGGTGATCGTCTACAGCGCGCCGACGCCCACGCGCACCGCGACTCGCACGGCCACGCGGACGGCCACGGTGACCCGGACCCCCACGCTGACCTACACCCCCACCGTCACGCCGCGTCCGGGCGGCTTCCTCTACATCTATCGGGAGGACCGGGCCACGGGCGAAGCTTTCCAAAAGTTCTTTGGCGACCGCGGCTACCGGCTGGACCTGGTGGCCATGGCGGAACTGCTCAAGGTGGACCTGCGGCCCTACCGGACCATCATCGTCGGCTACGACACCGGTGACACGACCACCTGGGGCGACACGCGGTTGGTCAATTTCCTGATCGAGTCGCAAAAGCCCATCGTCGGCGTCGGCGAGGGCGGCTATGCCTTCTTTGGCAAGCTCGCCCTGGACATCGGCTACCCCAATGGCGGGCACGGCTCGGAAACGCGCAGCCTGGTGCTGGACCGTAACCAGTCCATCTACAAGACGCCCTTCCCGATCTCGGTCCCGCGCGACAGCATTCTGGTGCTCTACAAAGAGAGCCCCTGCGTGCTGCTGAACTGGGCGCGCCGCCCTGCCGACGTGCTGCTGATCGGCCAGGATCCCGATAATCAGATCTACTACACGATCGCGCAGGAGCAGGAGCGCTTCCTCCTGTGGGGCTATGGCGCGCACCCGGCGGCGATGATCGCGCCCTGCCAGGAGCTCTTTATCAACGCCTGCCACTTGCCCATCACCTTCCCGATGACCCCGACGGCCACGCGCACACCCACATCCACCGTCACCTCCACCCGCACGCCCACGCGCACGCCCACGCGGACCCCCCCGCCTGGCCCGGACCTGACCATCTCCAACTCCGACCTGGAAGTGACCCAGGCGATCCAGGACCTGAGCAACAGCGTGGTGCTGATCGCCAACAAGCGGGCCTACGTCCGCGCCCACGTCCGCGCCAGCAGCGGCTCCCACGCCAACGTGCTGGGCTGGTTCTACGTCTATCGGGGCGGCGCGCTGGTGGCCGGCCCCTTGCCCGCGGATAACCCCGGGTCGCGCATCACCGTCAAGGCCTCGCCAAGTCGCGGCCAGGTCAACGACAGCTTTTTCGTCGAGCTGCCGCCCGCGGCGCTCGGCGCCGGATCGTGTCAGGTCTGCCTGAGCCTGAACCCCGACCGCCTGGTGCCCGAGCCCAACTATACCAACAACTGGGGCTGCACGACGGTCAACTTTGTCAATTCGCCCCAGATGAAGGTGCGCATCTATAACGTCCGCTACAACCAGGGCGGCACCACCCGGCAGGCCACCGCTACCGACATCTTTAACCTGGTCTCCTGGCTGCGGCGCGTCTACCCCGTGCCCAGCGTGCAATGGCAGTGGCGGACGCTGGACTGGACGCGAAGCGATCTGCCCTCCACCGCCGGATGCGGCGTGGTGAACAACCTGCTGGCCGCGGCTCGCTTGCTGGACGGGAACCCCAGCGGTTGGCGCTATTACGGCATGGTCAGCGACGCCGGTGGCTTTATGCGCGGCTGCGCCGCGGGCATCCCCGCCTATATCGCCTCCGGCCCCACCGGCACAGGCACCTGGGGCTGGGACTTTGATGGCTCGTACGGCGACTGGTACGGCGCGCACGAGCTGGGCCACACCTACGGCCGGCCCCACGTCGAGTTCTGCGGCGCGGGCGGCGGCGCGGCCTATCCCTACCCCAACGGGTACATCGGCGGGCCCGCCGGCGACACCAGCCGCTACTATGGCTGGGACGTGGAGCTGCGCGTGGTGCGCCCGCCCACCTGGACTGACCTGATGACCTACTGCGATAACGAGTGGATCTCGGACTGGAACTATGCCAACATCCGCAACCGCCTGATCACCGAGGGCGTGTGGAGCACGCGCAAGGAGGCACAAGTGAGCCTGTCCACCGAATACCTGGCCCTCTTTGGCTCCGCCCACCTGCGCGAGGGCACGGCCCAACTGGATGTCCTCTACCGGCTGAGGGACATCGCCGCGCCGGAGCCGCCCACGCCCAGCGAGGATTGGGCCATCCAGCTCCTGGGCGGATCAGGCGAAGCGCTGGCCAGCCACCCCTTCACGCCCAAGGAGGCCGACCCCGACGAGTACGAGGCCGGCACCGAGGGCACCGGCCAGGCCCTGATCCAGGAGGTCATCCCCTGGGTCGCCGGGACCAGCCGCGTGGCGATCACTTACCGGGGCCAGGTCGTGGCCGAGAAGGCGGTGAGCCAGTACGTGCCCGACGTGCACCTCATCTATCCCAACGGCGGCGAGGTCCTTTCGCAAGCCAAGGTCACGGTGCGTTGGGAGGGGCAGGACGCCGACGGCGACCAACTCGCCTATACCCTGCTCTACAGCACCGACGCCGGGGCCACCTGGGAGACGGTGGCGGTCAACCTGTCTGCGACCGAACATGAGGTGGACATGGGCCTCTGGCCGGGGAGCAACCAGTCGCTGTTCCGCGTCATCGCCTCCGATGGCGTCAACACCGACGAGGACCGTTCGGACGCCACCTTCACCGTCACCACCAAGGCGCCGGAGGCGTTCATCATCTCGCCCGAGGCCGGATCCTCCTTCCTGGAAGGCCAGCAGGTGATGCTGGTCGGCGAGGCCTATGACGTCGAGGACGGCGTCCTCCCCGCCGACGCGCTGGTTTGGAGCTCGGATGTGCAGGGGCACTTGGGCGCCGGCCCGCAACTGGCCGTCACCAACCTGCAGCCCGGCGGCCACGTGATCACCCTGCGCGCCACCGATAGCGACGGCAAGGTCGGCATCGCCAGCGCCCTGATCTTTGTGGGGCCGGCCCCGGCGCCGATCCACCTGCCGCTCCTGATGAAGAGCCCGTCCTAGCCCGTAGCGCCGGATGGGGCAGTCCCGCTAACCTGCGAGGGCGCAGCGGCTCGTGGCCGCTGCGCCCTCGCTTTGACGCTGCCTGCTTTTGCCCTAGAATGAGCCTTGTGACGATCCTCCATACCCACGAAAGGAACCTGCCATGACCCTGCAAGATGATGCCATTCGGCCTGAGCGCGGCCAGCGGCCCGACGCCCGCCAGGACCCCCGCCTGGACTGGTGGCGGGACGCCAAGTTCGGCCTGTTCATCCACTGGGGGCTCTACGCCATCCCTGCGGGGACCTGGAAGGGCGAGCCAGTCGCCGGGCTTGGCGAGTGGATCATGTACCGCGCCCGCATCCCCGTCCGCGAGTACGAGCAACTCGCAGCCCAGTTCAACCCAGTCCAGTTCGACGCCGCCCAATGGGTCGCCCTGGCCAAGGCCGCCGGGCAAAAGTACCTGGTCATCACCTCCAAGCACCACGACGGCTTTTGCCTCTTCCAGTCCAAGGTCACTGGCTACAACATGGCGGATGGGACCCCCTTCCGTCGCGACGTGCTCAAGGAGCTGGCCGCCGAATGCCGCAAGCAGGGCCTCAAACTCGGCTTTTACTACTCGCAAACCCAGGACTGGCACCATCCCGATGGCGACGGCAACGATTGGGATTACGACGAGGCCAAGAAGGACTTTGCGGGGTATATCGAGCGCTATGTCAAGCCGCAGGTGACCGAGCTGCTCACCAACTATGGCCCCATCTGCCTGATCTGGTTCGACACCCCCAAGGGCATCACCGCAGACCAGAGCGAGTCCCTGGCCGAGTTGGTGCACAAGCTCCAGCCCGACTGCCTGGTGAGCGGCCGCGTCGGCAATACCCTGGGTGACTATGCCTCCGCCGGCGATAACCGGATCCCCGGCCAGGCGGTGACCATGGACTGGGAGACGCCCGCCACCATCAACGACACTTGGGGCTTCAAGTCGTACGATCACAACTGGAAGTCGATCGCGGACCTGGTGCGCAAATTGGTGGACATCGTTAGCAAGGGCGGCAACTATCTCCTCAACGTCGGCCCCACCGCCGAGGGGATCATCCCGCAGCCCAGCGTGGAGCGGCTGCTGGGCATGGGCAGATGGCTCGAGGTCAACGGCGAGGCGGTCTATGGCACGCGCCCCGGCCCGGTGCAGGGGCTGGCTTGGTGCCGCTCCACCGCCAAGCCTGGCGCTGTCTATCTGCACATCCTGGATTGGCCGCAAGGCGGCGAGCTGCTGGTCCCGGGGGTCAAGGGCGTCAAGGGCGCCTATCTGCTGGGCGACGCCTCTCGCGCCCCACTGCCGGTCCGCGAGACCGACGATGGAACGATCATCCACGGCCCCGCCGCCGCGCCGGACGAGATGGATACCGTGGTGGTGCTGAGCGTCTGAGAAAGAAAGACCCTACAGGTTTCGGAAAGCCTGTAGGGTCTGGTCAGGTCCATTGGCGCTCACTCCGCCAAGCCAACGATCCCCAGCAGCTCATCCAGCCGCCGGATTTCGTAGCGTATCTCCAGCCCCGCGGGGCGCTCCTTCCCCGCGGGGTTGTACCAGCAAGCGTCGATTCCATAGGCAGCGGCCCCGGCGATGTCCGAGGTGAGGCTATCGCCCACCATCAGCACCCGGGCCTTATCCGGCCAGCCCATCCGCGCGAAGGCGACGTCAAAGATCGCCGGCTCCGGCTTGGCCGCGGCCACCTCTTCCGAGATGACGATATCGGCGATATAGTCGCGGATGGCGCAGCCGTCCACGCGGGGGCGCTGCACGTCGGCGAGCCCGTTGGTGATGATCAGCATCCCCACCCGGCCATGCAGGGCCCGCACCACCTCCTCTGCGCCCTCCAATAGCTCCGTCCCGTGCGCCAGAGTGTGCAGATGGGTCCGGCTGAACAGCTCTGGGTCGCAGGTGATGCCCAGCGCCTCGAAAAGCTGCTCGAAGCGCCGCGTGCGCAGCACCTCCTGAGTGATCTGCCCCTGCTCGAACTCGCGCCAGATCCGGGCGTTGATCCGGCGATAGGCGCGCAACGCCCCGTCTCGCCAGGGCAGCCCCAGCTCGCCGAAGGTCGCCTCGAGCGCGCCCGCCTCGGCCCGGTCATAGTCAAAGAGCGTCCCATCGGCGTCCAAGAGCAGCCAGCTATAGCGCATCTCGCCCCCTGATTATGTATAGTCTTTGCGGTAGACCAGGACGTTATGCATGGCACGGAATCCAAGCGCTGCATAGAAGCGATAGGCGTCATCGCGATAGTCGTCGGTCTCGACCACGATGGTCTCCGCGCCCAGTTGCCGCAGGCGCCACAGGCCCTCTCCGGCCAGCGCGCGGGCCAGCCCGTGGCGCCGGGCGTCTTCCCGCACGCCCAGCGGCTCGATCTGCCCGCTGGGCCGTCCACCCACGCCCTGGGGCGCGAACCAGCAGATGCAGAACCCCGCCAGCGCCCCGCCCTCGTCCACGGCCACCAGGTCCAGCTCGGGGCGATAGCCGGGCTGGCGCAGTATCCACTGCCGCCAGCCCACGGTCATGTTCTCGGTGCCGAACACGGCCCGCTGGAGCGCCACGTAGGCATCCACCTCATCCGGCCCCCGCCAGGGTCGCACCTCAAAGCCGCTGGGCGGCGCGGCGGGGGCAGCGACGTCGCGTTCCAGCCGCAGCAGCACCTTGCTCCACGAGTCCTCGCCCACGCCAGCCTGCGAGGCCCAGCCATGCGCTTCCAAGACGTCCCGCCGCTCTTGCTGCCAGTCAAAGACGTTGACGAACCAGGCAGGCCGGCCAAAGCGGGTTCCCAGTGCGTCGCGCGCCCGCTCGTCCGCCCAGGCTAGGATGGCCGCATGCGTCCCCGCCGGCGCCGCCGGGTGCATCACCTCATCCAGCGCCCAGAACGGGGCCTGCAGGACCGCCCAGGCCATCAGCTCGCCGGTCTCTGTCTCCCACAGGCAGGCGTTGGCCGGGTCGTCCAGCGCCCACGAGGAGAGGCGATAGGGCAGGTCAGCGACGTGCAGGTTGTCGGCAGCCGATGCCCGGGCCAGGGCGATCATACGGCCCTGGTCCCGGTCCCCCTGATAGGCCCTTCTGTGAAGCGGCATCGGCAGCCTCCGTTCGGGCGCCGCGGCCCTACTGCAAGAACAACTCGATCACCGGCACCACTGCGTCCGGCTTTTGCACCGGCAGAAGCAAGGTCAGCGTGTCGGCAGCGGTCCCCTCGATGTGATGGCGCAGCTCCGCCGTGCGGAAGGCCACCTCCGAGGCATCGTTGAGAAATTGCGCGTACTTGACCTTGCCCGCATAGCCATCCAGGTGCAGCTCGCGGATCGGCCAGGAATAGACGTGGACGTAGAGCCGGTTGGTCTCCGGGTTGTAGGTCAGGCGGCAGTCCTGCGGAACGGCGAAGGACTCGGGTGCCTGGGTGCAGCCATAGATGGACCGGCCGTGCTGCCGCATCCACTTGCCCATGCCGGCGAGCCGCTCCAGCGCCCGCGCGTCGAACTCGCCGCGCGCCGTGGGCCCCACGTTGAGCAGCACGTTGCCGCCCTTGCTCACCGAGTCGATGAGCATCTTGACGAGCTGATCCTCGCTCTTCCAGGTGGTCTCGTCGCGGTGATAGCCCCACGATCCGGAGAAGGTCTGACAGGTCTCCCAGAGTACCTTGCGCCCATTGGCCGTCACCCAGCCGCGGACCATGAACTGCTCCGGCGTCTTGAAATCCCAGCCCCAGTCGGTGTCGCCCAAATCCAGCCGGTCATCCACCAGCACCTTGGGCTGCAGCTCGCGCACCAGCTTGAGCAGCTTTTCCGACTCCCAATCATCGCGACCCTTGCCGTCCTCGCCGGGATAGGAAAAGTCGAAAAAGAGGCAGTCGATCTGCCCGAACTGGGTCAGCAGCTCGCGCACCTGGTTGCGCATATACTCGGCATAGACCTTCATGTCGCGGCCCTTTTCGCGCTCTCGCAGCTCCAGGTTGTCGCGCATGGGATGGACGCGGTCGATGGGGAACTGGGGATGGTGCCAGTCGATGAGCGAGTAGTAAAAGCCCACCTTGAGCCCCTCGGCGCGGAAGGCCTCCACCATCGGCTTGAGCAAGTCCTTGCCGTAGGGCGTCTTGGTCGCCTTATAGTCAGTGTAGGCGCTATCCCACAGGCAAAAACCCTCGTGGTGCTTGGTGGTGATGACGAAATACTTCATCCCTGCCTCGCGCGCCGCCTTGGCCCAGGCCTTGGGATCGTATAGGTCCGGGTCAAAGTGATCAAAGTACTTTTGATAGTCCTCGTCCGTGATGCGCTCGCGGTTCTTGACCCATTCATGGCGGGCGGCCAGCGCATAGGCGCCCCAGTGGATGAACATGCCAAAGCGGTCATGGACCCACCAGCTCGAGTCGCCGGTGGCGGGACGGACATCACACATGGACATGGTTGCCTCCTCCTTGGATACGGATCTATTCGACCAGGGTCACCTTTAGGGTCTTGATCTCGAACGGGCCAAAGCTCAGCTCGACGCGGCCCTCAGCCAGCTCGAGCGGGGCGCTCGCCTCCTCCATCAGGTTGGCCTCCCAGACGGCGGCCACGCCGACGCCAAAGCGCAGCGCCGTTCGCTCGCCCCGGCCGGCCGCTTCGTACAGCCGCACGATGAGGTCATCGCCGTCCTCGGCCTTTTTCACCGCCTCGACGATCACATTGCGCGCGTCCAGGCTCAGGAACGAGGCCGATGGCGGGGCTTGGCCGGCGTGAGGCGCGGCAACGACCGCGCGCAGCGGGATGTTCAGCTCGTACCCCGCGTGGATCACGCCTCCGGCCACGTGATCGCCCGCATGGGGATAGAGGGCATAGGTGAATACGTGGTCGGCCTGGTCGGTGTAGGCGTGATGCGGCTCGCCGGGCTGCACCGACTCGTCGGCCACCAGGCGCGGCCCAGGATAGGGCACGCTGCGGAGCAGGTCGAGATCGAGGGTGTGCCCCTTCACCTTGTGGCCGTACTTGCTGTCGTTCAACAGCGCCACGCCATAGTCGCCCTGCGAGAGGTCGACCCACTTGTGCGCCGCCACCTCATCGCGAGCCAGGTCCCAGGTGGTATTGCGATGGGTGGGCCGTCGGAGGTGGCCGAACTGGATCTCGTAGGTCGCCGCGTCCGCCAGCACTGCCACCGGGAAGCTGGTGCGCAGCATGCTCTGGGTCTCACGCCAGTGCAGCCGCGTGACGAAATCCAGCCGGGGGCTGCCCGCGGTCAGGGCGATCTCTTGCACCAACTCGGAGTGGCCCAGCCGGTAGGTCTGCGTCACCACGGCGCGGGGGCCATCCACGCGCGCTACCGCCGAAGCCAGCGCCAGGTACCGCGGCGCGCGCTCGGCATAATCCATCGGAAAGTCCCAGGCGTCGCCCTGGTCGGCATAGACCGCCAGCCGGTTGCCCGCTTCACCCGCCGCCAGCGCCTCACGCCCGCAGCGCTTGTCCCAGACCGAGGCGATGGAGCCATCGGCGTTGAAACGCACGCGCAGCACGTCGTTCTCCAGCCCCTCCGGGCTCGCCGAAACGACGGGGAGCTCGGCGGGAACGGCGGCATCTACCGTTGCATAGCCCAATGGCGGCGCGGTCACCCGCAGCCAGCGTCCGCCAGCCTGCACCCACTCGGTGCGCTCCCAGGAGAGCGCGTTGCGCACCACCACCGGCGCGGCCAGCCCGCGGGTGTCCACGCGGCCCGCCAGCCGCCGCTCCGCCGCAGCGATGCCCTCGCCGACCTCCGCGAGCAGCGCGGCGTAGCGCGCCAGGCTCTCGTCGTACACCCGCTCGATGGACGAGCCGGGGAGGATATCATGGAACTGGTAGAGCAGCGCCTCCCGCCAGATGTCCAACAGCCGCTCCGCCGGGTAAGGCGAATCGTCCAGCGCGGCGGCAAGCTCCCACTCGCGCAGCGCCTGCTCCATCCGCCGGTTATACCACTTGTTCCGCGCCTCGGTGGTCAGCGTCCCCTGATGCCGCTCCAGGTAGAGCTCGCCGACCCAGGTGGGCAGCCGGGGCTCGGCCGAACGCCACTTGGCGAAAAAGGCCGTGGAGGGCTCCTGCGTCACCGGGCTCAGCCCGGAGAGGTTCTTGAGGCGCGCCAGCCGCTCCAGGTGCTCCTCGCCGGGGCCGCCGCCGCCGTCGCCGATGCCGAACAGCAGCAGTGCGTGCTCCGAGATGCCGACGTCCTTATAGTTGGTTTCCACCTTGTGCACGGCGCGCGGCGCGGCCGAGCTGTTGTAGGTCTCCTCCGGCAGCATGTGCGCCAGCACGGCGCTGCCGTCGATCCCCTGCCAGCGGAAGGACTGGTGCGGGAACTTGTTGATGAGGCTCCAGGACATCTTTTGCGTCATGAAATAGTTCACGCCAGCGCGCTTGAGCAACTGGGGAACCGCGCCGGAATAGCCAAAGACATCGGGCAGCCAGAGCGTGTCCACGTCCGCGCCGAACTCGTCCCGGAAGAAACGCTTGCCCAAGAGGAGCTGCCGCACCAGCGCCTCGCCGCCCGAGACGTTGGTATCCGCCTCCACCCACATGGCCCCCTGTGGCTCCAGCCGCCCCTCGCGTATCCGCGCCTTCATCTTGGCGTACAGCTCGGGATACTGCTCCTTCATCCAGAGGAACTGCTGCGGCTGGCTCTGGCCAAAGACATAGTCGGGATACGTCTCCATGTTGGCCAGCGCGGTGGCAAAGGTGCGCGCCGCCTTGCGCACCGTCTCGCGGACCGGCCAAAGCCAGCCCAGGTCCATGTGGGCATGGCCGATAGCGCTGATGGACAGGGACGGGTCGCCGCCCCGCTTGGCCAGCATCGGACGCAGGCAGGCCCTCGCCTGCTCCACCTCTCCCGGAGTCAGGTCGCGCAGGGCGTGGCTGGCGTCGTTGAGCGCGGCCAGAGTCTGCTGGTAGCGGGCGCTGTTCTGCGGCAGCACCTTCAGGAAATCCAGCAGCACCTCCCAGTCGTAGAAGAGCGCGCGCACGTCATCCCGGCAGACGGCGATGCTCGCCTCCTTGATCGTGCCGTTCTCTGGCAGGTTGCCAAATAGGTCGTTGCAACCGGCGTCGGCCCAGACGTCCACGGCCTCGCCGCCCTGGCACAGCTCGGCGAAGGGCAGCACCCGCTTGCCGGGCCGCCCCAGCGAACAGTCAAAGCCGGACGAGACGTTGGTCAGCCCGCGCACCGGCACGCCTTGCTCGTCGTAGACGCACATCTCGCCGTTCACGTCCAGCAACAGGACCACCTTTTGCCCCGCCGCTGACTCGGGAACGCGCCCGGTGAGGTGGAACCAGGCGCAGTCAAAGAGGTCGCCCCATTTGTCGCCGATGGACAGGCGGCGTTCCTGGCCGCCCTGGCGCTGCCCATAGGGCAGCGGCTCGCGGCTCCACCAGGCGCGAATCGCCAGCTCGGCGATAGGCTGATACGTCGCCCGGCCCAGCATCTCCAGGACGCGGTCCAGGTAACGGGTCGTATGGGGCTTGAAATCCGGCATACGATTCCTTTCCTTCGCTCCGCCTAGATATCCCGCAGGTCCAGCCAGGCGCGTTCTTGATCCGTCAGCTTGACCTCGAAGGCGCGCAGGTTGTCCGCCAGCTCGTCCCGGCTGGCCGCGCCGACGATGGGATAGACGTTCAGCCCAGAGCCCAACATGAAGGCCAGCACGATCTGCGGCACGTTCACGCCCCGCTGCCGCGCCAATTCCGTCGCCCGCGCCAGCCGGCGCAAGTTCACCTCGTGGCAATAGGCCGTCTGCGCGGCGCGATCCAGCGTCGGCGCCATCTCGGCATAGTTCTCCGGCGTGACGCGCCCGGAAAAGAGCCCCCGCGCCAGGCTCGAATAGGCCAACAGCGGCATCTGGCTGGCGGCGTACCACGCCCGCGCCGCCTCATGCTGCGGCCCGCTCACCGTCACGCAGCCAGGGCCCCAGGGGTCCAGCACCTGCTCGGCCAGCCCGAAATTGGGGCTGCTGGCGGTGAAGGGCGTCAGCCCGTGGTCGGCGGCATAGGCGTTGGCCTCGGCGATACGCTGATGGGTCCAGTTGGAGCCGCCAAAGGCGCGCACCTTGCCCGCGCGCAGGTGCTCGTTCAGCACCTCCACGATCGGCCCCACCGCCACGTCGGGATCGTCGCGGTGCAACAGGTAGACGTCCACATAGTCGGTCCTCAGCCGCGCCAGCGAGTCGTGGAGGTCCGCCGTCAGGTCAAAGGGGGTCACCCGCTTGCGGTCGGCGTTGTGGTGGCACCCCTTGGTCACGATGAGGACCTGCTCGCGGTTGCCTCGTTCCTGCATCCACGCGCCGATCCCCCGCTCGCTATTACCCCCGGCATAGACCCACGCCGTGTCCAGCGTGGTGCAACCCAACTCCAGCGCGGCGTCCAGCAGCGCAAAGCTGCGCTCGCGCTCCCTGATATCGACGATCATCGTCCCCAGCACCAGCCGGGATGCCGGCTTGGCCACGCCGGGGATTACGCCGTATTCCATGCTTGTCACTCTCCTTGCTCAGTCCGCGCACGCCCATCGCTTTCCGCTCGCACGGGTTCTTGGTCCTGCGATACGCGATCAGCGATCGACCATATGCACCCTACTCCATCGGATAGCGGACGCCGAGCGACCGTCGCGCCTGCTCCAGCGTCTCGGCAATGGCGATGGACTCGTCCAGTGGCATGACGGCGCTCTCCTTCTTGCCGGCGCGGAGGCACTCCATCACCTCCATCGCCTCGAAGCGATAGCCCCACTCGCCTTCCCACTCCACCGGCTCCTGGCCCGGCCGGCGCAGGATGGCCTTGGCGCCATGCCAAAAGGCCGGCAGATAGATCGAGCCTTCCGTGCCGTCGATGCGGGCCTCCTGCGGGGTGCTAACGCGGACAGCGCAGGCAAGCTGGGCCGCCCGGCCGCCCTCGTAGCCCAGCAGCAGCTCCACCTGCTCGTCCACGCCGGTCTCGCCAACGTGCCCCGTCACCTGCAGCGTCTTGGGCGCGCCCATGACCATGTAGGCAAAGGCCACCACGTAGACGCCCACGTCCAGCAGTGCGCCGCCGCCCAGCTCGGGGTTCAGCAACCGGCTCTGAGGGTTCCAGGCGGTGCGGAAGCCAAAGTCGGCGGTGAGCAGCCGCGGCTCGCCGATGGCCCCCTCCGCGAGCCATCTCCGCGCCTGCACCACGGTGGGGTTGAAGCGGGTCCACATGGCTTCCATCAGGAACACGCCATTGGCCCGCGCGCATGCGGCCATCTCGCGCACCCGCTGGGCGTTGATCTCCATCGGCTTTTCGCAGAGCACCGCCTTGCCATGCTCCATGCAGAGGATGGCGTGCTCCTTGTGGAAGGGGTGCGGCGAGGCCACATAGACAGCGTCCACCTCGGGATCGCGGGCCAGCTCCTCATAGCTGCCATACGCCCGCTGGAAACCGTGCTTGGCGGCGAACTCGGCGGCGCGCTCCTGCGAGCGCGACCCCACCGCCAGCCGCACGGCGTCCTCCACTTTGGCCAGATCGGTGGTAAAGAGCCCGGCGATCCGCCCTGGGCCCAGGATGCCCCATCGTATCGGTTTGCTCATGTCGATCTCCTTTGGCGTTCATGCTCCGGCGCGGCGCGCCGGCCACCATGATACCATCAACCACCGGCGCGGCAAAAGAGGGAAGACGATTTGTTGCCGCGCCTCGCGAATTGCACTATACTGGCGCCGCACCAAGACGTGCTACGCGGGGAGGCGGCCAGCCCCCCACTACCAGGCGCCAGACCAGAGGAGAACGCATGGACCACACCACCAGGCTACTCAAGGAACTCACCGAAGCGGCAGGCGTGCCCGGATACGAGGCGCCCGTGCGCGGCGTCGTGCGCCGCTACATGCAGCCGCTGGGCACCCTCTCCACCGACGGCATCGGCAGCGTGATCTGCCAGCAAGGCCAGTCCGGCCCCCGGGTGATGATCGCCGGCCACATGGACGAGATCGGCTTCATGATCCATCACATCACCGAGGACGGCTTCCTGCGCTTTCACCCCCTCGGCGGCTGGTGGGACCAGGTGCTGCTGGCCCAGCGCGTTATCGTCAAGACCCACAAGGGCGACGTGCCCGGCGTCATCGGCGCCAAGCCGCCCCACTTGCTCCCTCCCGACGAGCGCGACAAGATCGTCAAGAAGGACGATATGTACATCGACATCGGCGCCACCAGCAAGGACGAGGTGGCCGAGATCGGCGTGCGGCTCGGCGACCCGGTCATCCCCGACGCCGATTTCCAGGTGCTGGCCCAAGGCGATCGCTACATGAGCAAGGGCTTTGACGACCGCATCGGCGTGGCTCTGGTCATCGACACCCTCCGCCACTTTGCTGGGGCGGCGCACCCCAACGCGATCTATGGCGCGGCCACGGTGATGGAGGAGGTCGGGCTGCGCGGGGCCAAGACCAGCGCCGAGGCGATCAACCCGGACGTGTGCATCGTCTTGGAGTCGGATATCTGCGGCGATCTGCCCGGCATCAAGCCCGAGACCTCCAGCATCAAGCTGGGCAAAGGCCCTTCGATGCTTCTGCTGGACGCGCGCATGATCCCCAACCTCGCGCTGCGCGACCTGGTCATCGAGACGGCGGAGGCGCTGGGCATCCCCTTGCAGCTTTCCGCGCTCACCGGCGGCGCCACCGATGGCGGCATCGTCCATCTCCATCGCACGGGCGTGCCCACGGTGGTGTTGGCCGTACCGGCGAGGCACATCCACAGCCACTCGGCGATCATCCACCGCGCCGACTATGACCGAGCGCTCCAACTGCTCATCGGCCTGGTTGGGCGCCTCGACGCGGCGACGGTCGCCAGCCTGACCCAGTACCCCTGAGAGGTGCCCCATGGCGCAGACGCAACCCAAACACCGGCTCAACGTAGCGAATCTGATCACCGTCTCGCGGTTTCCCGTCCTGGTGCTGGTCGTGGTGATGCTCTACCACGGCAGCGCGCTGATCCGGCTCCTCGCCGCCCCCGCCATCCTCGTCCTGATCCTCATGGACACGCTGGATGGGGTGGTGGCGCGGCGACGGCATGAGGAGACGCTGGTGGGCAGCGCCCTGGACATCGCCGCCGACCGCGCCGTCGAGGTGGTTCTTTGGATCGTCTACGCCTCGCTGGGGCTGATCTCGCTGGCCATACCCGTCACCTTTGTCATCCGCGGCGCCCTCACCGACTCGATCCGCAACGTGGCCCTGCAGCATGGCAAATCGGCGCACAGCATGATGCGCACCGGCATCGGGCATTGGCTGGTCGCTTCGTCGCCCATGCGCACCGGCTATGCCGTGGTCAAGATCGTCGCGTTCATCACCCTGGCGATCGCGCTCTCCATGGCCTCGCCTGGCGGCAGCAGCCCGCTGGAGCCCCTGGTCCGGACCGTGGCCAATGTGGCGACCTGGCTCTCGCTGGTCCTCTGTATCCTGCGCGGGTTGCCGGTGATCATGGAGATGCCCAAGCTCTTTTCTTCGTCGGACCTTGTCGCCGCGCCCGAGCACAAGCGCCAAACGCCGGCCAGGCCAGGGGAATAGCCGCCTATGCGATTCCAGGATCTCTTTCATGGTGAACGCCTAACCGAGGTCGGCCTCTTTATCGGCCACCACATGCCCACCTGGTTCGGCCATGCGCTGGCCAGAGTGGTGTCCTGGTTCATCTGCCTCTTTCGGCCGGCCATCTATGGCGTCGTCGCCGCCAACCTCCGGCAGATCTTGGGCCCTGGCGCCCGCAGCAAGGATATGCGGACCGTGGCCTGCCGGCTTTTCTACCACGCCGGACAGACCTATTACGACTTTTACCACGTCCTGGACGCGCCGCGCGAGTCGCTGCCGGACATGATGCCGCTGGACGCGCCGCTGATGGAGATGATCGCCGCGGAGCGGGCGCAGGGCCATGGGGTGCTGCTTGCGGTGGCCCACATGAGCAACTTTGACCTGGCCGCGCTCTCTTTGGGCGCGCGGGGCCTGTCCGCCCAAGTGCTCTCCCTGTCCAGGCCCCCGGGCGGCTTCACCATCCTCAACCGCATCCGGGCCCAGGCTGGGCACGAGATGACGCCCATCAGCCCGCAGGCCCTGCGGCAAGCCATCCAGCGCCTCAAGCAAGGCGGAATCGTGGTCACGGCCCTGGATCGCCCGGTGCCAGAGGATGAGCCGACCGTCGAGTTCTTTGGCCGGCGCTCGTACCTGGGCACCGGCCCCGCGCGGCTGTCCCTGGCCACCGGCGCGACGCTCATCGTGGTCAGTCCCTATTACGTCCCGCGGCAGGGCTACCGGCTGGCCGTTCTCGGCCCCATCGAGGTGGCGCGCAGCGGCGACCGCACGCACGACGTCGCGGTCACCATGGCGCGATTGGCTGGCATCCTGGAGGAGCTCGTGCGCCCGCGCCCCCATCAGTGGTTGATGTTCTACCCGGTTTGGCCCCCAGCGGACGCGCCCGAGGTTTAGCGCAGCGCCCGCCAGACGAGCCAGATGGTCAGCGCGGCCAGGGCGAGCCAGACCAGGACCACCAGCGCCGCCACGGCCTTAGTCTTGCCCATCTGCATGCTCATGTGGGCGGCCCGCATGCGGCAATCAGCCATCACCGGCTCGGGCACCAGCTTGATCGCCACGATGATGCCCAGCGGGACCAGGATGAGATCGTCCAGCGAGCCCAAGAAGGGGATAAAGTCGGGGATCAGATCGATGGGGCTGACCGCATAGAGCACCACCAGCGCCGCCAGCGCTTTGGCATACCAGGGCGTGCGGCGGTCGCGGACAGCCAGGTACAGCGCCAGGGTCTCGGCTCGGAGCACATCAGCGCGGTCGCGCCAGGAAGCGAGCCAACCCATCAGCGATCGTAGGAGCGCGGGTAGCGCGAGTATGGATCCTGGTAGCCGCTGGCTAGGCGGCGGGGCTGGCACCCCGTGAGCCGGCAGAGCCCGCCCACCACCAGGCCCAATACAAAGCCCCCGATATGGGCGAACCAGGCCACGCCTCCCGTCTGGGTAATCCCCAGCGAGGCCACCCCGCTAAAGAACTGCAGCACGAACCAACTCCCCAGCACCAGCACCGCGGGCAGGCTCACCAGCCGCGCGAAAAAGCCGAAAAAGACCAGCGATTCCACCCTCGCCGTCGGGTAAAAGACCATGTACGCCCCCAGCATCCCGGCGATGGCCCCGCTGGCGCCGATGGCGGGGACCTGCGAGTCGGGAGCCACGGCCACCTGCGCCAGCGCCGCGCCCACCCCGCAGGCCAGATAGACAATCAGGTAACGGGCATGGCCCAGCGCATCCTCCACGTTGTCGCCAAAGATGAGCAGGTAGAGCATATTGCTCAGGATGTGCATCCAGCCCCCGTGCATGAACATCGACGTGATCAGCGTCATGGCGGCGGCCAGGTCCAGCTCGTTCACGATCCGATACGGCACGACGCCCCACTCCATGAACCGAGCGTTCCGGGCTTGCTCCGGCAGCATCACCTCGTAGAGGAACACCAAGACGTTAATGGCAATGATCAGGATGGTCAGCACCGGCCGCCGGTGGGTCGGGTTGATGTCTCGCACAGGGATCATCGCGCTTCTCCTTCCATACCTTGCTCGCGGGTGGCCGCAGAGCGACGTCTCCAGTATAGCACGTTTGCCCCTCCGCCGCTAACCGCAAGCCCCCCGTCCGATTGCCGCAAGCCGCGGCCCGGCTATAATAGAGCCACGCAACCCATGCGAGAGAAGGAGGCCCCCATGACCATGGTTAACCGCGCGCTCCTGCTGGACGCCCAGCACAGGCTGTGGATTGAGGAGCGCCCCGTGCCCGAGCCCGCCGAGGGTGAGGTGTTGGTGCGCATCCGCGCCAACGGCATCTGCGGCTCGGACATTCACTTTTACGAGCGGGGCGCGCTCGGCCCCTATACCGTGCAAGAGCCCTATACCCCTGGCCACGAGGCCGCCGGCGAGATTGTCGCGCTGGGTCAGGACGTGACCCGGCGCCGCGTCGGCCAGGCCGTCTGCATCGAGCCGGGGATCCCCTGCCGTCGCTGCCGCTACTGCAAGATGGGCCGCTATAACCAGTGCCGCGACGTCCGCTTCCTCTCCGTGCCGGGGATCGACGGGACCTTTTGCGATTACGTCGCCGTGCCTTGGGATTTCGCGCACCCCCTGCCGGAGGGCATGACCTGGGAGCAGGGCGCCGCCATCGAGCCGGTGGCCGTGGCGGTCCACGCCGTCAACCGCGCCAGGGTCGCCCCCGGCGCCACCGTCGCCGTGCTGGGCGCCGGGCCCATCGGGCTGCTGGTCGCCGAGGCCGCGCTGGCCGCCGGCGCCGGAAAGGTCATCACCCTGGACCGCCAGGCCTCCCGCTTGGCCCAGGCCGCCGCGCTGGGCGCCCAGACCGTCAACATCGCCACGGAGGACGCCTTGCTGGCCGTGCTGGCGCTGACCGAGGGGGAGGGCGCCGACTATACCTTCGAGGCGGCAGGACACTCCTCAGCCACCATGCTCGCCCCCGAAATCACCGCCATGGCCGGGGTCATCACCCAGGTCGGCTGGCCCGAGATCGAGCGCGTCCCCTACAAGATCGAGACCATCCTGGCGAAAGAGCTGGACCTGCGCGGCGTGAACCGCTACGCCAACGCCTTCCCGCCGGCCATCAGCCTGGTGGCGCGCGGCGCCATCCGCGTGGAGCCGATCATCACCCACCGCTTCCCGCTGGAACGCGCGCCGGAGGCCTTTGCCTTCGCCCACGAACACCCCGAGCAAGTGATCAAGGTGATGGTGCTCAACTAGGACAAAGCGGGTGGGGCCTCCCCCACCCGCTCTCTTGCCTATCAGCCGATCTTGGTCAGAAGCACCTCGTCCAGCGTGCGCTTCGGGACGTGGTGTACCTGTTTTTCGTCGCGGTAGTACTTGATGTCGCCGCTCGGCCCCACCGGCTCCAGCACCACTTGCTCCACTGGAACGCCCAGCGCCAGCACCAGCGAGATGGCGTAACGCTCAGGGATGGCAAAGAGCTTGCGAATCTCGTCGCGGTTGATCGCCCCCAACATGCAGCCGCCCAACCCGACCTCCGTCGCGCCCAGCATGATCGTCTGGGCGGCGATGCCGACATCGGTGGCCGCTTCCTTGTTGATCTCGGTGTCGGTGAGCATGACGACATAGCCCGTCGGCCGCTCGCCCTCCGCGGGGCCGCCCCACCCTTGCAGGTAGCCCGCCCAACGCAGGTGGGCAAAGAGCTTGGCGTTGGCCTCCCCCTCCGCGCAGACAATGTATTTGAGCGGCTGGCGGTTGGCGGCGGAGCCGGCCTGCCGCGCCATGTCCACGAGCTGGACCAGCGTCTCGGCGGCGATCGGTTTGCCCTGGTCGAAGCGGCGATAGCTGCGGGTCTTGAGCACCATCTCTTTCAGCTTCATGTTGCCTCCTTGGGTTGGGTGAGGTTCTAGTTGTTCTCCACATCCTCGGGCCACGGCCGAAAGCGGTCCACCGGGCAGGAGGCGAATTCGTCTCGTTCGGCGTACAGGATGCTGCCCTCATAGATATCCGCCACATCCTCGACCGAAGCCGCGACCACCTGTCCCACGATGACCACCAGCTCGCCCTTTTCGCGCATCTCGGTGGCGCGGTGCCAGAGCAGCGCGCACTCCAGGTGGGCCACGCACTGGGCAATGCGCGGCGGCTTGACCTGCGTCGAGGGGATCGGCGTCAAGCCGATGGTGGAGACTTCGTTCAGCGTCGGGCCACGCTTGGCCCGCCCCGCCTGGATCACCTGATCGATCAGATCCACCCTGGGATAGTTGAACACGAACTCGCCCTGGGTCAGGATGTTGCGATAGGTGTCATGGTAAGAAGCGCACTGCATCATGACCATGTTCGAGCCCACCGGCGTGTTCCAGGTGTTGACCTCCACCGCCACATGGCCGGTCTCGCTCATCGTCGTCACCAGCGCCACATGGCTAAAGTAGCCCACCTGCTTCCACAGCCAATTCAGGGGCATCTGCCCCTTCAACGCCGGATCAAGCTGGATATCGCGCTTCATCTTTTGCCTCCTCGGGAGCTTCCCACGACGCCCCCTGCCCCATTGCCCCCGGCCTTGCCGGTGCCAGGGCTTGGGCTCAGTATAGCACGTTCCTCGCAATTCATCAACCCGGTTGCGCCTGTCCACGGCTTGCCGGCGCGGGCGGAACCGCTATAATGGGGCATCTCGTGCGGGCAAGGAGGAGCGATGGTCTCCATTCTCGACCTCAACATCTGGAACTATAACGAACCGTGGGCCAAACGCCGCGAGGGCATCACTCGCACCATCCGCGAGGCCGCCCCCGACCTGGTCACCCTGCAAGAGGTGACCTACCTGACCAAGTACGCGCAAGACCCCCACACCCAGGCGGACCAGATCGCGGCGCGGCTGGAGGGGTATCGGTGCGTCTGGCAGCCCGCCGAGTACTTTGTCGACCAGCCCCGCGACGCCGTCCGCTGGGAGGGCGTGGCGATCTTGAGCCGGCTGCCCATCATCGACCTGCGCCACCTCTGGGTGCCCCGCGATCTCGAGGATGTTCGCGATTCGTACCAGCGCGTCGTGCTGGGCGCGCGCGTGTTGACCTCCACCGGGCCGTTCTGGATCTTTACCACGCACCTCTCGCTCACCTGGCACGCGCCGGAGCGCACCATCCTCGCGGTCTATCGGTTTGTGCAAGAGACGGCCGCGGGGGAGCCCTTTGCGATCACCGGCGACTTTAACGCCCATCCCGATCACCCGTGGATCCGCTTCCTGGTCGGCCAGGAGACGCTGGAGGGACAGACCGGCGCTTGGGTGGATGCGTGGGCCGCGGCCCATCCCGGCGATCCAGGATACACCGCCGTCGCCTGGGAGCCTTACGAGCGAATCGACTACGTCTTGGTGCCGGACGCTGGGATGGTGCGCCGGATCACCATCGCCGCCAACCGGCCCGACGCGGAAGGCATCTATCCTTCCGATCACCTGGGGTTATACGCAGAACTGCTTTGGTAGCGCATCCTGACGATCACGATGCGGCCTTGCCGCCAAGGAGGAACCATGGTCTCTATCTTGGACCTGAACATCTGGAACTATAACGAGCCGTGGACCAAGCGTCGCGAGGGGATCGCCCGCACCATCCGCGAGGCCTCGCCCGACCTGGTGGCGCTGCAGGAGGTGCGGTACTCCAGCCGGTATCCGGAGAGCCCGCACCATCAGGCGGACCAGATCGCCGCGCATCTGGAAGGCTATCAAATGGTCTGGCAACCGGCCATGTACTACACGAGCGAGTCGCCGCAGGTCAGCCACTGGGAGGGGCTGGCCATCCTGAGCCGGTTGCCCGTGGTGGATCGGCGGATGGTCTGGCTCGCGCGAGATCGGGAGGACGCGCGAGACGAGCATCAGCGCATCGTGCTGGGCGCGCGCGTGCTGGCCGCGGAGGGCCCCTTCTGGCTCTTCACCACGCACCTCTCGCTCAGCGCCAAGGCGCGCGAGCGGACCGTCGTCGAGGTCCTGCGGTTCGCGCGGGACACGGCGGCGGGGGAACCCTTTGCCCTCACCGGCGACCTGAATGCGGAGCCCCACGAGCTCCCGATCCGCTTTCTGCGGGGTGAGGAGAGGATGGAGCGGCGCACCAGCAACCTGTTCGACGCCTGGACCGTGGCGCACGGCGCTGAGCCCGGGTATACGTACTCGGCGTGGGAGCCCGTCAAGCGCATCGACTATATGTTGGTGCCCGAAGCCAGCATGGTGCGCCACATCGCCATCGCCGCCGACAAGCCGGACGCCGAAGGCGTCTACCCCTCCGACCACCTGGGGCTCTATGCCGAGCTGACCTGGTGAGCAGACGATCCCGCGCCGCGCAACTTGCCGCTTTGGCGGAGGGATGCTATAATGCGCCGAGATTGCCCACCCTGGCGGCGATATCTGCGCCGCTGACATCCTAGGAGAGACAACCATGCGCTTCAGCAAATGGCTCATCGTCGTCCTGTTGCTCGCCGCCACGCTCATTTCGGCGTGCGGGCAGGACACGCCCACCGCCGTCCCCGCCGCGCCCACGCAGGCCGGGGCGCAAATCTCGATCCCCGACGTCAGCAAGCAAGCGAGCCAGCCGGACACTCCCGTGGCGGCAGCGACGCCTGCCGATAACGCCAAGAGGACGCCTTATCCGGCCCCCACCCAACCGGCGGAAGCGGCCACGGCCTATCCGGCCCCCACGGACGGGCAGGCGCTGCTGAACGAGCGCTGCGTGCAGTGTCACGGCGTGGATCGCGTCACGCGAGCGAAAAAGACCCAGGAGCAGTGGAAAGTCACCGTTGACGCGATGATCGCCAAGGGCGCCAAGCTCACCCCGGAAGAGGCCCAGGCGCTCGTCAAGTATCTTGCCGAGACGTTCAAGTAAACCAGAGAAAGGCCCAACATGGTAGAGATACCTTTTCGTCAGGTCCACCTGGACTTTCACACCTCGCCCTGGATCAAGGGCATCGGGCTCGACTTTGACCCGCGCGAGTTCGTCGCCATGCTCAAGGAAGCGCGAGTCAACTCGATCACCATCTTTGCCCGCGACCATCACGGCATGTCTTATTACCCCTCCCAGGTCGGCGTGTTTCACCCCGAGCTACAACGCGACCTGATGGGCGAGATGCTGGAAGCGCTGCACTCGGCGGGCATCCGCGCGCCGATCTATGTGAGCGTGGGCTGGGACGAGTATGCCGCCGCGACCCACGCCGAGTGGCGCCAGGTGGACCCCCGCACGGGCAAGTTCCACGGAGCGGGCCCTCGCGAGGCGGGCTGGAAGTGGCTTTGCATCAACACCGAGTATCGCCACTACCTGCTGGCCCAGGTGCGCGAGATCTGCCGCAAGTACAAGCCCATCGACGGCTTTTTCTTTGACATCGTCCGGCAGGTCGCGCCGGGGTGCGTCTGCAACAACTGCGTGCGGGACATGCAAGAGATGCACCTCGATCCCGGCAATGACGAGCACCTGCGCTGGTTCTCCTTGCACGTCACCCGCCACTTCATGAAGTTGATGCGCAACGCCATCGAGGACGCCGTCCATGAGCCAGTGAGCTTGTTTTTCAACAGCCGGCTGCGCATCGATGACTCGCCCGAGGCAGGCATGCCGGGCGAGGGCGATTTTTACACCCATTGGGAGATCGAGTCGCTCCCTTCGGGGGGCTGGGGCTATAACCACTATCCCCTCTTTGCTCGCTACTTCCAGACCAAGGACAAGCCCATGCTGGGCATGACCGGGCGGTTCCACCGCTCCTGGGGCGACTTTGGCGGGCTCAAGTCGCGCGCCGCGCTGGAATACGAGTGCTTCCGCATGCTGGCTACCGGCGCGGGCTGCAGCGTCGGCGACCAGTTGCACCCACGCGGGCGGCTCGATCCTACCACCTATGACCTGATCGGTCACGTCTACCGCCAGGTGGAGAGCGCCGAGCCCTGGTGCGTGGGCGCCAAGGGCCTCGCCGAGATCGGCGTCTTGGCCTGGCCCATGGGCAAGGGCACCGAGCCGCAGCCCGACGGCGTCGCGCCGAAAGCCGCGCTGGAAGGCGCCATGCGCATGCTGTTGGAAAGCCACCAGCAGTTCCACATCCTGGACCGCGAGGCCGACTATAGCAAGTACAAGGTGCTGATCGCGCCTGACGTGATCCTCTTTGACACCGAGCTCAAGGAGAAGGTGCAGGCTTATCTCCAGGGTGGCGGCGCCCTGATCCTGAGCTACGAGTCCGGCGTTTCGCCGGACCGCAAGGGGTTTGCCCTGGACGAATTCGGCCTCAAGTACTGGGGCGCTGCCGAGTATGCCCCCAGCTATATGGGGTTCGACAGCGTCGGCGGGGCCATCGCCCAGGATATCGCGCCGCAGGCCCACGTGATCTATGGCCCCGGGACGCGGGTGACCTTGCAGGGCGCCGTCTCGCTGGTCCCCGAGGTGGAACCGTACTTTAACCGCACCTGGGATCACTTTTGCAGCCACCAGCAGACGCCGCCCCGCCGCCAGGGCTCGGCGCCCATGGTCACGCAGAACGGCAAGATCATCTATGTCGCCCGGCCGATCTTTAGCGAGTACCATCGCTACGCCAACCGCGTCTATCGCTTGCTCGTGCGCAACCTCCTGAGCATGCTGTTGCCCGAGCCGATGGTGATCTCCAACGCCCCCACCGGCGCCGAGCTCGCGCTGCTGCGCCAGCCTGCGGCCGCCGACCATCCCGAGCGCCACTTGTGCCACGTGCTCTATTACGTGCCCGAGCAGCGCGGCGTGGAGGTCACCGTGGTGGAGGACGTCGTGCCCCTGCGCGATGTGGAGGTCGGAGTCAAGCTGAACAAGCCCGTCAAGCGCGCCTACCTGGTCCCGCAGCAGACCGAACTGCCCTTCCGGACGGAAGGGAACTATGTCAAGTTGACGATTCCGCAGATCCGCGGCCACCAGATCGTCGCCTTCGAATAGCCCGCGCGAGGCGTCCAGCAACGACAGAGCCCTGAGGCAGAGTGCCCCAGGGCTCTTTGTTTTTGGCGCCTAGCGGCGCGGCGTGGGCGTATAGCTCATCCAGGGAGTTGGCGTCGGCGCGGACGGCGTCGCGGTCCGCGTCGGCAGGGGGATCGTCTGCAGCGGCGTGCGCGTAGGGGTGCGAGTGGGCGACCGCGTGGGGGTAGCTGGCGGCGGGTAAGGCGTATTCCCCGTGGCCGTGGGCGTCTGGGTGGCCCCGCCAAAGACCACCTGCAGCACGTAGGGCTCGGTTCGGCTGCTCCCCCCATAGGAGCGTACCAGCACGTAATAGAGGCCAGCTCGCCGCGGCAGGTGCGTGATGTGCTCGATGCTCCCCACCCTCTCCGACTTGGCCACAAGTTGGCGCTCCCCATCAAAGAGGTACAGGTCATAGTCCGCCGTCTTGGGCCCGTCGAGCAGGTCGACGGTGATGGGATAGTGGACGAGGTGGACCACCAGGTAGTAATAGTCCTCGTCCTGTCGGGTCCAGATATAGGAGCGGTATGTGGCGCCCGAGGCGAGCGGCCCCGCCGCGTGGTCAAAGCTGTCGTTCGGCTCGTAGGTATCCGCCCAGGTGGTGGCTGTCGCCGTTGCGGTCCGCGCGGGGACGGTGGGCGTGTGGGTGGGGGTCGGAGTGCGCGAAGCGGTTCTGGTAGCCGTCGGCGAGGGGGTGGCCGTCGGCGTTGGAGGATCGGCCCGGCTCAGCCGGGGGAGGTAGACCGGCCGCTCTTGCTCCAGGTGCTGGCTATAGACATGGATGCGGTCGCCGGCGGCCAGATAGACGATGGCGGGATCGCCGCTTGTGGCCGCGATGGCGCTCGCCCCCTCCAAGGGGAGGGTGCCAAAGAGCTCGCCGCGCACGTTGTACAGGTGTGTGCCCCCGCTGCTTTCGGAGGCGTAGAGCCATCCGTCGGGGCTGACGCCCAGGCCTGTGACCTCGGACCGCTGGAAGCGCCACTGAAAGAGGTAGACGCCGGAGAGAGAGAAGGCCACCAGGCGAAGGCGCGACTGGTCGGCAGCGTAGAGGAGGCCCGCGGGGCTCAGCGCCGCCCGCACAACAGGGATCGGGCGATCCTGCTCATCGCGCAGGGGAAAGGACCGCAGCGCGGCGCCGCCCGAGTCATAAACGGTGACCCGCGCCGCCTCCGGCTCGCCGAGCACGTAGAACCGGCCCTCGGGGCCCAGGGCGATGTCGCGAAGGCGCGGGTGGGCCCAAAGCCGCGCAAACTCGCCCTCGCGGGTGAAAACCTGCACCCGCTCACTCCCCTGATCCGCCACGTAGACAGCGCCTTGGCCATCCAGCGCCAGCCCCGCAGGGTGGATGAGCTGCCCCGCCGCGCCGCCCGATTCCCCCCACTGGCGAACGGGCTGCCCGCGCAGGTCCAGGACCTGCACCCGCTGGTTGCCCGCCTCGGCCACGTATAACTCGCCCGCGGCCTCGTCCAGCGCCAAGTCGGTGATTTCCCTGAATTGGCCGGGCGCGCTGCCGGACCGCCCCCAGGTCGCCAGGTGCTGAAACCAGACGCGGCGGAGGGGCATTGGGTTGCTGTCCGCTGGCCCCATCTCGACCGGCGCAGGGGTCCAGGGCAGCGCCGCCAGCGGGGGAGCGATCAAGATCAGGGCCAGGGCCGCCACGGCCCATACCGGTTTCCGAAGCATGGTGTGTCCTCGCGACGCGGGTGGCGCAGGGCAACGGTGGTACCTGGCGCGCCACGCCGTCGCGCAACCTTTGATGGGGCAAGTCCAGGGAGGGACGGTGCGCAACATCCGAGTGTGTCGAGACCTGCTGTGCAGGAGAATAGCAGAAACGCGCAACTTTGTCAATTCGATGGTCAGCAGGGAAATAGGGCTCTGCTGCTGCCTGCGAGGCCGCTGGTCACTGGTACCAGTGGCCTATTGAGAACAACATAGCACAAGGTTACACTAGGGGCTAATACGTCGCACTCCGCCCCATAGCGTGATCCAACGGGCTGGAGCGGCGGCAATGGCCAGATGGTGTGCTGCGCGTTCCGTGAGCCCTTGCGGTCCGGGGAGCGCAGGAACCCGTGCCAGCGTCAGGACCGGGCCCAATGCCCAGTATCGTCTTTGGTCGTTATCTTTTGCCGTCCTGCATACCAGGGGACTAGGCAGCGCGGCGCCATTGCTGCAGTGACCTGCAGTAGAGTCGGAGAGGACCACATGTTGACGGTGGTTGTCTGGAATGCCCTTGGCGGCGTGCGGAAACTGCGCCAGGCCAGGACGGCGCTTGCTGCCCTGCTCGCGCTATTGCTTATTGTGCCGAGCCTAGCCGTGCCGCGGGCAGCTTTTGCGAGCGCGCCGTCCGGCTACTCAGAGTACTATATCCCTGGCGGGGAACTCCAGTTGCGCGAGATCTTTCGGGATCTGGACAACGATCCCTCCCTGGCTGCATCCGCCATGCACTGCGTGATCGGGGTGACCGCCTCGGCGGATAACACGACCATCTATTACGATCACTGGGAGGACGGCTACGACCTGGACCTCAACGATCCATCCACCGCGGACGAGACCTTTACGCTGAACCGAGGCCAAGTGCAGCGGTTCGAAAGTGCGAACATCCCAGTCCCTCGCACTGGCACTCCGCCGCCCACCTACTATGATGGCCAGGACCGTCTCTACGCCGCCGGAGGCGCGGTCACGGTGACTCGCTCCAGTTGGCCGGAAGTGACCGGCACGGTTTTTGCATTGTCCTGGGAGATATATCCCACCAAGCCATTCCTCACCGACTATACCATCCCCGTTGGCCAGAACCTGGCGTCAGCGCCCAAGCTCTACGACGATTTCGCTCGCGTCTATGTCATCGTCCAGGCGACCGCCGACGGCACAACGGTTGAGATCAACGACCCCGAGACCGCCGGCGTTGAGGTGAGCACCACGCTCAACAAGGGCGAGGTGACCCAGCTCTACAGCATCTGGGCCGGCACCACGGTGCACGCCAGCGCCCCTGTACAGGCGCAGTTCATCGTGGGCCAGGCCCAAGCAGGCCTTTACTCCGAAGGGCGCAACTATACCGCCGTGCCGGACAGCCTGTGGGATCGGGAATACTATAGCCCGGTCAGCGGGCACTTTTACAGTGGGGCGCAGGGAGCCTATTACGAGACGGATCTCTTTCTCCACAACCCGCATGATGCGCCCTTGACCGTCTTTTACGAGGACAAGTTGGGAACGGGCAGCTTCACCATCGACCCAGGCGATACCCTCAGCTACCGAGATGGCGCGGGACGGTATGTGCCCGCCAACTCGGCGGTACACCTGTGGGCGGCCGAGGTCTTTTGGGGCGTCGGGTCGGTCGGCACCGAGAGCCCGGACTTTGACTGGAGCTTTAGCTTGGTTCCAAGCTTTGCCCTGGAGGAGGAGTACTATTTGGGCTGGGCTCCGGGCACGTCCGACACGGTTCCGACCAACAACGGCTCGCCCGCTTTTGTCACACCCAGCCAGGACGGCACCCGCGTCTATGTTGACTTGAGCCCGACCGACGGTACGGCGGACCGGACCTATACCCTGAATCGGCTCGATTGCCAGAAGGTGTTCGACCCCGACAACGACAACACTGGCATGAATATCTGGGCCAGCGGGCCGGTAGCGGTGGCTTGGGGCGAGGATCCCGCCACTGCCGGCCTGAGCACGCCCTACCTGGACCTGGGCTATACAACGCTGCCCATGCGCGAGGAGTGGTTGGATCGGGTGCTCGCCCTGGACAAGACCGCGGACCCCGAAGTGGTGCTACCTGGGGCTGGGCAAACGACCACCTTTGCCCTCGTGACGCGCACCTTCGACTGGGCGACCGATGATGTGGATGTGATAGATACCCTCCCGGACGGCTGGGCATACGTGGACGACAGCACCACCATCACCTTTCCAGACCACAGCTCCGTCAGCGGCCCTGACGCGGATCCGGCCATCTCTGGACAGATCCTCACTTGGAATCTGGACGCAGACCTGGCCGCCGACCAGGCGCTGACCATCGCTTTCCAGGCCATCACCACCGGTACCCTGGCGGACGGCTTTAGCAGGAATGAGGCGGTTGCCACAGGATACCGGGGCGTCGCGCCGAACCGGCAGACCTTCTCCGCGCGCGATGACGCCTTTGTCTATGTCTCCGGCCTCAGCATCGACAAGAGTTCGGGTGCCTCTGGCGCCACCGTCGAGGCCGGAGATACCATCGAGTACACCATCGTCGTGGGCAACCCCAGCCCGTTGGTGACTTCTCACGACCTCGTCATCCGAGACTGGGCGCCTGAGCACACCACCTACGTGGCTGGCAGCAGCCGCGTCACCGGGTACCGCACCACCACGCAGTCCTGGACGGTCGCCGACAACTTTAACGCCACCCCTTACGCCTACACCAACAACACGGGCACGCAGAACTGGGCCGCCGCCTGGATCGAGGGCGGCGAGAACGACGGGCCGTCAGCGGGGAGCATCCGGGTCATTGGCGGCAGGCTGCAAATGACCACCAGCGGGCGCAACCTCCGTCGCACGGCGAACCTGACGGGGGCGCTGAGCGCCACCCTGGCGTTCGACTATACCACGTCGGGCAACCTCGAAGACGGGGACACTGTGGCCGCCGAGATGTCCTCCGACGGGGGCGCCAACTGGACTCCCGTCTGGACATTGGCCAACGATGCCACCGGGTCATTCTCTGGTAACGTGAGCGGCTTTATCTCGGGCGCCACCGTCGTGCGGTTCCGCCTCTCGGCCGGATACGGCAGCAACGAGTATCTGTTCATCGACAACGTGCGGATCAGCTACGAGGTTGTTTCTGGCCGAGAGGCCCTCACCGGCGCCCCGGCTGGGGATCTGCCCGACCTGGTTGCGGCCGCAGAGCACTTGGAGTTGGAGCCAGGAGAGCAAATGGTCGTCACCTTCAGTGTGCTGGTAAACGACCCGTTGCCTCCAGATGCGACGAGCATCATCAACACAGCCCAGGCGAACAGCACGGAGTACCCGATCGTGATCCGCGATACGGTCATTGACCCTGCGCGGCCTGACCCCACGGCGGTGACACTGCTCGCCTTCGGCGCGGCGCCCGCTCCCGGCGGCCTGCTCATCTCCTGGCAGACCGCCACCGAGATCGATAACCTGGGCTTTAACCTCTATCGCGGCCAGGGCGGGGCGCCCGTCCGGATCAACACCGATTTGGTGCCAGCCCAGGCGCCAGGCAGCCCCATGGGCGCACGCTACGAGTACCTGGACGCGGACGTGGCCCCTGGCTCGGCCTACAACTATTGGCTGGAGGCCATCGACATCCTGGGCGGGTCCGACTGGCACGGCCCCATCGCCGCCGAAACCGCCTCGCTGCCGCCCGAGGTTCGCCTGGTCGGCCGAAAACAGTACGCTGTCCAGGCGAACAAGCTAGTCCGGCTGCGCACCTCCGCCAGCGGCATGGGCCTGCGAGAGGTCTACCTGGCCATGGCTGATACGCCCGAGGCGATCCCCACCAGCCCCCAGGCCCGCTACAGCCTCGTCACCGGCCTTGTGGACGCCTGGACCGGCGAGCGCTGGAATGCGCCTCAACAGCCGGGCGGCTCGACCCGGGCCCAGTCACCCTACATGGCTGTCAGGATGGACGAGTTCGCCGCCGCCTGGCTGGATGACGGCGCTCTGGAGATCAAGTGGCCCGTCCTGTTCAAGCTGCCGACCATCGGCGCGCACCGCATCTACCTGCGCGCGGTGGACGCCTCCGGCGCCGACTCGGGCTGGGTGGATGTGGCTCAACTGGTAGTCAGATAGGCTCGTCGCCAGCTTGGCGCTGATCGCGCAGAATGACCGCGCCCCCGGGGACCGCTCCTGGGGGCGCGGCGCGCTCTAGAGCACCAGCACCCACATGGGGCGCTCGCCCAGGGGATAGGTCTCCAGTGGCGCCAACCGCCCCGAGTCCATGACGCGATAGGCGGCCACGCGCCCCGAGCCCTGCCCCGCGGCATAGAGGAAGCGCCCGCCGGGGTCCAGGCCAAAGACCCGGGGCGTGGGCTCGGCGGGCTGCTGGCCGAGCGAGGTCAGCGCCCCCGTCGTCGGGTCGATGGCGTAGCAAGCGATGCTATCGTGCCCGCGGTTGGAGACGTACACCGCTCGCCCGTCGTGGCGGATGTGGATCTGCGCGCAGGTGTTCTTGCCCGCGAAGCCAGGAGGCAGCGTGGGCAGCGTCTGAAACGGCGACAGCGTCCCCGCGGCGCGGTCCAGGCGGTAGGCGGTGATGCTGCAGCCCTGCTCGTTGGAAAAGTAGAGCACATCCAGGGTCGGGTGATAGCCATAGTGGCGCGGCCCCTCACCCGCCGGCGGCTGGACGCGCGGGGTGGCGTTCGGGGTCAGCGTGCCCCTTTCGGGGTCGAAGCGGAACTGCAGGATCATGTTGGAGGGCTCCACGTGCGGGACAAAGACCAGCCGGTTCGTGCGGTCGGTCATGATGCAGTGGGCCTTGGGCGCCGTGGCCAGCCACTCGATTGGCTCGCTCCCCAAAGCGCCGTCCGCCCCGATGGGGTGCACCGCCACGCGCCCCGCCCCATAGTAGGCGGACATCAGGAAGCGCCCTGTGCGATCGGTGCGAACGTAACAGGGGTCCGACCCCAGGGGTATCTGGCTGAGCAGGGTCAGCCCGCCGTCCCGCTCGATGCGGTAGCTGGCCATCTGGTTGACGGCGCGCAATCCGACGAATAGCCAGCGCCGCTGTGGGTCGGTGGCCAGCGGCGACGGCGCCCCAGCGGCCAGGACGTCCCGGCGATTCTCCAGCCGGCCGGTCTCGGCATCCACGTCATGGATGACGATGCGGTCGTCGCCAGCGGCGGTCATGTAGGCGCGATAGGTCATCTTGTCCCTCCCCCTGCTCGTTTGCCGCCCGCGCGGCGGCGCAGTATAATCCCCAATCGTGAGCCAATCATAGGCCACCTGGGCCATCCGCGCAACCCTGCCCGTTTCGCTTTCCACAGAGCGGCGTATCATCATTGTATGGAGGGACACAAGATGAGCTGGATGCGCTTCACCGAGAGCATCGCTACCGCCGAGAGCCCCGAAGCGGCAGCGCAACGTCTCCACGAGTACCTTACCCAGATCGGCTACAAGCGCAGCGGCGAGGGGCCGGCGTTGCGCTACGGACGAGGGTCGGCCCTTGGCTCGCTGACCAGTTTTTCGCCCAAGCGCTGGCAAGCCACGGTTCAGGCCGAGATCACGCCGGGGGACGGCGGCCCCACCACCGCGCGCGTCGACCTGAACGTCAACACCACCGGCCAGATGGTCATCGCTCGGGAGCGCCGCTTCTGGCAGGAAGAGTTCGACGCCATGCTGGTGGCGGCGGGAGGAGCGCAGGCGACCGTCGCCCGCGAGCCGTTGAGCCTGGCGGAAGCCTCGCTGCTCCGCGAGCAGTCCGAAGCCAGCGCCAAGTTCGCCAGCGGCGCGGGCTGGTTCTTCTGGATCGCTGGCCTCTCGCTGATCAATTCGATCATCTCGCTCACCGGCGCGACGTGGACCTTCTTTCTCGGCCTGGGCATCACGCAGTTCGTTGACGCGCTGGCCGCCTACCTGGTGGAGGGAGCCGAGGGCAACGTCGTGCTGATCGTCAAGGGTGTCGGTTTCGCCATCGCGCTGGTGATCGCAGGCCTGTTCATCTTAGTCGGCGTCCTGGCGCGGCGGCGCGCCAGGTGGGCCTACATCTTGGGCATGGTGCTCTATGCACTCGATGCCCTGTTGTTCATCTGGTTCCAGGATTATTGGAGCGTCGGCTTTCACGCGCTCGTGTTGTTCTGGCTCTATCAGGGGCTGGCCGCGCTGGGCAAGGTCCGCGAGATGGAAGCCAAGCTCGCGCCGCAGCCGCCCGCCGCCTAGCCCCACAACCTACCATCTTGGAGAGAGGGAATGATCAGCAAACTCGCCGAACTACACCACCAAGTCGCCTTCGGCCGCTCCGGCGGCAAGATCATCTGGCAGCCGCGCATCGGCTGTTGGTACACGGATAAGCGCTTCGCCGGAGAGCCGTTGCCCGCCCCCTACACCGGCATGACCGTGCCCGAGATCTATCGCTCCCTGGGCTGCTCGGCCCGGCTGTACGAGTTTAACAATTGTTATGTCAAAGTCGAGCATCCCTCCGTCCGCTTCTGGGAGCGCGACCTGGACGAGACCCACGTGGAGAGCATCATCGAGACGCCGGTGGGACGCCAGACCGAGATCGTCCGCAAGACCAGCAGCTCGGCCCGGCGCATCCGCGAAAAGTGGTACATCGAGACCGAGGAGGACTTTCGCATCGCCGCCTGGCGGGCGGAGAACACCACCTGGCGCTGGGACCAGGACCGCTACGACCAGTTGGTCCGCGACGTCGGCGACCTGGGCGCGCCCACCATGTACCTGCCCCGCATGAATATCCAGAGCCTCTACATCAACGACATGGGCGTGCAGGAGGCGATCTATGCCACCTACGACTGGCCCGACGCCGTGGCAGCCTACTTTGCCGCGCTGGACGATTGCCACGACCGCATGATCGACGTGATCAACGCCTCTCCCATCGACATCATCTGCTTTGGCGACAATGTCCACTCTGGGACGCTGCCGCCCGCGCTGTTCAAGCGCTATTACCTCCCCTCCTGCCAGCGCCGCTGCGAGCGGCTGCACGCCGGGAACAAGTGGGTCATCGCCCACTGGGACGGCGACACCGGCCCCCTGCTGCCCCTGGCCAAGGAGACCGGCCTGGACGGCATCGAAGCGATCACCCCCTGGCCGCAGGGCGATGTGACGCTGGAACAAATGAAGGCGGGGCTGGGCGACGAGCTGTTCCTGGTGGATGGCCTGCCAGCGATCTATTTCGACGACACGTTCAGCGTGGAGACGCTGGTGGACTGCACCCGCCGCCTGATCGAGATGTTCGCGCCCAAGCTGGTGCTGGGCATCTCGGACGAGATCTCGAGCACCGGCGACATCGAGCGGGTACGCGTGGTGGGCCAGATCGTGGACGAGTATAACGCGCGGTTCGATTAGGAGGTGGTCCGATGCGCAGGCTCTACCTGGTCTTCGCCCTCGCCGGCCTGATCCTGCCCTTCGCCGTCTTTGCGCCCTACACCCAGCAGCACGGCCTGGACCTGGCGCGGATCGTGGATGAGGCGCTGGCCACCGAGATGTCGCGCTTCATCGCCGCCGACCTGTTCATCGCCCTGCTGGCCTTTTGGGTTTACGTCTATCGCGAGAGCAAGCGCCGCGGCTACCGCTGGTGGTGGCTCTTCATCCTCGCCACGGCGGGGATCGGGTTTTCCTTCGCGGTGCCCGCCTTTTTCTACGTGCGCGAGGGGTGGCTGAGCCAAGCTCGCCCACAGGGCAAGAATGAGGTACATTCCGCCGAGACCATGTAGCTATCCGGAGGACCAACCCATGCGAGACAAGATATTGGCTGCCCTCAAGGGCAGCAAAGCCGACTACACTGAGATCCGGCTGGAGGAGCGAGAAGCCACCACCGTGGCCTATCGCGGCAAGGACCTGGAGTCCGCCGACGCCGCGGTAGACGCGGGAGGCATCGTGCGCTGCCTGGTGCGCGACGGCGGCTGGGGCGTGGCCACCTTCAACGACCGCAGCGACCTAGCGGCCAAGGTGGAGCTGGCCTACCAGTGCGCCAAGGTGGTGCCTGCCAGCGAGCCCATCCCCCTGGCCGAGGTCCCTGCCGTCCAGGACTCCATCGTCGCCAGCATCGCGCGCGACTTTCGCGGCGTCCCCCTGGCGGACAAGAAGGCGCTGGCCCAGGGCTATAACGACATCCTGCTCCGCCACGACCCGCGGATCGTGGACACGCGCTGTATCTATCGCGACACCTTTAGCCGCGTCACCCTGGCCACCTCGGAGGGAAGCTACATCGAGGAGGAGCGGCCCCTGGTGACGGTCTATTTCACCGCCATCGCCCGTGAGGGGGCCAACGTGCAGACCGCCACCGAGGCCCGTTCCGCCCAGCGCGGCTTTGACTTTGTTCTGGGCCGCGAGGAGCTGGCGCAAGCCGCCGCCCAGCGCGCCGTGGACCTGCTGAGCGCTGAAAGCGTCGCCGGCGGCAAGTACCCGGTGGTGCTCAACCCTCGGCTGGCGGGCGTGTTCATCCACGAGGCCTTTGGCCACCTCTCCGAGTCCGATTTCGTCTATGAGAACCCGCGGGCGCAAGAGATGATGGTGCTGGGGCGTCGCTTTGGCCAGGACCTCCTCACCGTCTTTGACGATGGCTCGCTCCCCGGCCTGCGCGGCACCCACAAGTACGACGACGAGGGCGTGCGCACCCGCCGCAACGACCTCATCCGCAACGGCATCTTGGTGGGGCGGCTGCACTCCCGCGAGACGGCGGCCAAGATGGACGAGCCGGTGACTGGCTCCGCTCGCGCCTCGGGCTATCGCTTCATCCCCATCGTGCGCATGAACAACACCGCCATCGCCGGCGGCGACACCTCCTTCGCGGACATGATCAAGGGCATCAAGCTGGGCGTCTACGCCTGCGACATGTACGGCGGGCAGACGGCGCTGGAGAACTTTTCCTTCAGTTCGGCCTATGCCTACATGATCCGCGACGGCGCCATCGCCGAGATGGTCAAGGACGTGATCCTAGCGGGCAACCTCTTTACCACGCTGGAGAGCATCGACGCCGTCGGGGACGATTTCGTCTGGTCCGAGGCCGGCGGCATGTGCGGGAAAGGCGGCCAGGACGGGCTGCCCGTCACCTTTGGCGCGCCGCATATCAGGATTCAAGATGTGATCGTGGGCGGGCAATAGTTCCAAGGTGCAGGCGTCAAGTTCCAAGAGGCAAGATGGCGAGTTTTGAGCGGTTCGAGGATATCATCGCGTGGCAGCGTGGGCGCGAGCTGTGCCAGCTGGTGTACGCCGCCACCAAAAAGCCGGGATTCTCACGTGACCGCGGCCTCTGCGAGCAGATACGTCGCGCGGCGGTCTCCGTGATCTCGAACATCGCCGAAGGCTGTGAGAGCCAGAATAACGCCTCGTTTGTCCGGTATCTCTACATTGCCCGCGGCTCTTGCGGCGAGGTGCGCGCCCAAGCCTATGTCGCCCGCGACCAGGACTATATCACCGAGGCGGAGTTCCTGACCCTCTGTGCCACAGCGAGTGAGGCCAGTCGCTTGATCGCCGGCCTGCTTGCCTACCTGCGAAAGCACCTTACGACGACGCAGAGCTCCTGACCTGCAACATGGAACTTGTAACCTGCAACGTGAGGTTCAAAGGAGACCAAGCACATGGATATTCTGTCTGACCTTTCGCGTCGCGCCTCCCAAGCCGAGGTCGCCGACGTCCGCATCGAATCCACCAAGATCGGGTTTGAGGCCAATCGCCTCAAGTCCAGCCAGGTGGAGGAGACCGCCGGCCTGGCCGTGCGCGTGGTCAAGGATGGGCGGCTGGGCTTTGCCGCCTCCAGCGACCTCGCCGCCACGGACAAGCTGATCGCCAACGCGCTCGAATCGGCCGCCTACGGCGACCGCGTCCCCATCGTCTTTCCAGCGCCGCAGCCAGCGCCCGCCGTGGCCACCTACGACCCGGCCATCGCCGAGTTCCCCATCCCCCGCCTGGTGGAGATCGGCCAGCAGATCGTCGAGATGGTGCTGGCCACCGAGCCCGAGGCGCTGGTCAACGTGGACCTGAAGCGCGGCGTGCAACGCATCGGCGTCCGCAACCAGGCCGGGACGGACGTGTCCGTCCGCCGCTCCCCGCTCTCCATCTATGTGGAGGCGTCGCGCGTCAAGGGCGATGATGTGCTATTCGTGGGCGATATCGCTGGCGCCACGGTCTGGGAAGAGGACTATCTGGCCTTCGTCCGGCGGCTGACCCAATTGCTGGAGCAGGCCAAGCGCTCCGCCGCCCTGCGCTCCGGCAAGATGCCCGTCCTCTTTGCCCCCAGCGGCGCGCTCATGCTGGGCCTGCCGCTGATGGAGGGCCTCAACGGCAAGAACGTCTATGCGCGCACCTCGCCGATGGCGGGCAAGGTCGGCGAGCAGCTCTTCGATCCCAAGCTGACCATCGCCGACGATCCCCTGCTCGACGGCCGGTTCGGCAGCGCCGCCTACGACGAGGAGGGCGTGGCCCACCGCCGCCATGTGCTGGTGGAGCAGGGCGTGTTGCGGGGCTTTCTCTACGACCTCAAGACCGCGGCCCTCTCCGGCGTCGAGTCCACCGGCAATGGCGAGCGCAGCCTCTTTAGCGCGCCGCAGCCCTCCCCCACCAACCTTATCTTTCAGCCCGGGCCAACCCCGCTGGCAGACATGATTGGCGGGATCAAGGAAGGGCTGCTGGCCGTGGATGCCCTGGGCCTGGGGCAGGGTAACGTGATCTCGGGCGCTTTTTCCAACTCGCTGAGCCTGGCCTTCAAGATCGAGAACGGCGAGATCGTGGGCCGGGTCAAGGACGTGTCCCTTGCCGGAAACGTCTACGAGCTCTTGCGCAACGTCGCCGCCATCAGCCGGGAGACCGAGTGGGTCTACGCCAGCCTCTCGCTGCCCTATGTCCTGCTGGACGGCATGAACGTAGTGACCAAGGGCTAACCCATGTTCATTGTGGGCGCCTTTGCCATCATTCTGGACGACCAGGGACGCGTGCTCCTTTCGCACCGCCGCGACATGGACGCCTGGAACCTGCCCGGCGGCGGTCTGGAGCCCGGCGAGCTGCCCAATGAGGCAGCGATCCGCGAGACGCGGGAGGAAACCGGCCTGGAGGTAGCCATGGAGCGCCTGGTGGGCGTGTACGGTAAGGAAGGCGGCGACGAGTTGGTCTTTGCCTTTGCTTGCGCCGTCATCAGCGGCGCGCTGGCCGCCACCGACGAGGCGGATGACAACCGCTTCTTCCCGGCGGAGGCGCTCCCGCCCAACACCATTCCCAAGCACGTGGAGCGCATCCGCGATGCGTTGGCTGGCGGCCCGCCGGTCGTGCGCCGGCAGCTCGGCCCTTCGACGCGCGAGTGGCTGGCCAGCCGCCCGCAAAACCCAAAAGGAGGAATTGGCCGATGAACCTGACTCAACTGGACAGGCTTGCGCCCAAGGAGCTCTATCCCGGCTGCCGCGGGCAGTTCGTCCACGCGCAGAACGTCACCGTGGCGCACTGGAGCTTTTGGCCCGATACGCCGCTGCCGCTCCATTCCCATCCCCATGAGCAGGTGGTCAACGTCGTGCGCGGCACCTTCGAGCTGACCGTGGACGGCGAGACGCAGCGGCTGGGCCCGGGCTCGGTGGTCGTGGTCCCCGGCGGCACACCCCATTCCGGCAAGGCCATCACCGAGACCTATATTATCGACGTGTTCTATCCCGTCCGCGAGGATTATCGCTGAGCGGTCGCGGGGCAACATCTGATAAAGAGAGGAACCAGAGATGAAGATCGGCGTTAGTTCGTACAGCTTTTCCCAGATGGTCCGCGCGGGGATCATCACCCAGTTGGGCGTGCCGGCCAAAGCCAAGGAGCTGGGCTTCGATAGCATCGAGTTCTCGGCCCTGATGCTGGACGAGGGTGTGACCCCGCTCTCCTACGCGCCGCGACTCCGCGAGGAATGCGACCGCGTGGGGTTGCGCGTCACCAACTATACCATCGGCGCGGATTTCCTCAACGGCTCGGGCGGCGACTGGAAGGCCGAGGTGGAGCGGCTCAAGGACGAGGTGCGCGTCGCCAAGATCCTCGGCTGCCCCGGCATGCGCCACGACGCCACCCGCGGCTTTACGCCCAACCGCCCCGGCGACAAGGGCTTTGACGCCGCCCTCCCCACCCTGATCAAGGGCTGCCGCGGCATCACCGAGTTCGCCGCCGATATGGGCATCCGCACCATGGTGGAGAACCACGGCTTTTTCTGCCAGGATAGCGAGCGGGTGGAAAAGCTCGCCAACGGCGTCAACCACCCCAACTTTGGGCTGCTGGTGGACACCGGCAATTTCCTCTGCGTGGACGAGGACCCCGCCATCGCCGTGGGACGCGTCGCGCCCCACGCTTTCCACGTGCACGCCAAAGACTTTCACGTCAAGCCCGGCACCGCCCCCGACCCGGGGCGCGGCTGGTTCCAGACCCGCGCGGGCAACTATTTGCGCGGGGCCGTCATCGGCCACGGCGAGGTGCCGCTGCTTTCCTGCCTGCGCATCCTCAAGAAGGCGGGCTATGACGGTGTGCTCTCCATCGAGTTCGAGGGCATCGAGGAGCCCATGAAGGGCATCGCCATCGGGCTGGAAAACCTCCGCCGCCTGACCGAACTGGCGGGGTTGTAGCTCCATCCCCCGCTCCAAACAAAACGGGCGCTGGCTTGATCGGCCAGCGCCCGTTCTCTCTCCTGCTATGCTCCCCAGGTCTCCCGCAGCACCCGCAGCCAGTTGCCGTGGGCGACCTGGGCCAGCGCCGCGTCGTCGTAGCCCAGGCGCCGCAGTTCGTCCAACACCTTGGGCAGCCCGGTGACGTCGCGGAGTTCGTCCGAGATGGTGCAGCCGTCGAAATCCGAGCCCAGCGCCACGTGCTCGACGCCCATGCGCCGCGCCATATAGTCCACGTGCCGGGCGATCTCGGCGATGGGGGTGTTCGTGTCGCGCTGGCCATCCGCGCGCAGAAAACCCACGTAAAAGTTGACGCCCACCACGCCACCCGACTCGGCGATGGCATCCATCTGCCGGTCGGTGAGGTTGCGCGGCGAGGGGCTCAGGGCGTGGACGCACGAGTGCGTCGCCACCAGCGGCTTGTCGGTCAGCGCCGCCACGTCCCAAAAGCCCCGCTCGTTCAGGTGCGAGAGGTCCACCATCACGCCCAGCCGGTTGCAGGCGCGCACCAACGCCTTGCCCGCGTCGGTCAGCCCGGGACCGCCATCGGGCGAGCCGGGGAAGGCCAAGGGCACCCCGTGGCCAAAGGCGTTGGCGCGGCTCCAGGTGATCCCCAGCGAGCGCAGCCCCGCCTGATAAAAGACCTCCAGGGAATCGAGCCCAGGGTCGATCGCCTCCGCCCCCTCGAAATGCAGCACCGTGGCCAGCGTCCCCGCGCCCATGGCGGCCTCGATCTCCCCCGCGGTGCGCGCCACCTTGACCCGGCCCGCGGACTCGGCCTCCAGCCGGAAGAGCAGCGCCACCATGGACATGGCCGCGCGCAGGGCATAGCCCAGCTCAATGGTCACTCCCGCGATGGCCGGAGAGGGCTCCGCTCCAGGCGGCAGCTCCGGCGGCACATAGACGGCGAACAGCCCGCCGCCGAATCCGCCCTCTCGGGCGCGGGGCAGGTCGATGTGCCCAACCCCACTGCGCTCGAAAAAGCTGCGCCCGCCGCCCCGGTCCGGCCGGGTCAGGCTGAGCAGGGTGTCGTTGTGCCCGTCAAAGACGAGCGGGTTCGCTTGGCTCATGATCCCCCCCTCGATTCATCCACGGTGCGCTCGGAAAAGTGGACGTAGGTAAAGCATTCGGGCTTGTGGGTGTCATAGACTCCGTGCGCGTTCCAGGCCCAGGCTGGGTGCGGCTGGATCTCGGCGCCGCCCGCCAGCAGCCGCTGAAAGCGCCCAAAGAACATCCGCCAGGTGTCCCCATCGCGGGGCGGCAAGGGCCGACCGCCGGCCAGCCACTTCATCCCCGCCCAGGGGAAGGCCAGCTCGACCGTCCAGCCCCGGTCCACGTCCGAGTCGTCGTTGAGCGTGCCATCCACGTGCACCGCCCAGCGCAGGCCGGGCAAGTCCCAGTCCAGGAAGGCCCAGCGGACCCCGCGCGGGTGCGTCCCCCGCCAGAAGCTTTCCGCGCGCCGGTCATAGTCGCCGCCAAAGGAGAACGCCTGGCGAGAGAGCAGGTCGAACTCGGGCACGTCGAAGCGGCTGCCGCGGGTGAAAGCATCCCGCCAGATGAACAGTACCTCATAGATGGCGCCCAGGGCGTTGATCTCGAACTCGTAGTAGCAGTCGCCGCCGTCGATAAAGACCTCCACGTCGTTCTCGGCAAAGACGATGCCGTCGCGCTGGGCCAGCGTGGCCCGCACGAACGGCTCCTCCACCCAAAAGGCCACGTAGAGGTTCTTGTCATCCCAGAGCGCCGCAGCGCGCGTGTCGTAAAAGCCGGGCGCGCCGGAGGCCATGTCCACGAACCGCGGCGACTTGGCAGCGCGGCGCCAGGCCTCCTCCCCCAACAGCCCGTCGATCAGCGGCGGGGACTGGGTGCGATAGCAGGTATAGTGGGCGATATCTTGGTCGGAAAAGCCGTGCGTCATGGGTCATCACCTCCCAGTTAATAGTCCCGCACGGAGCCATCCAGGGCGTCCAGCCGGGGCTGCATGCTGGGCTTGAACGGCTTGGATGCGGCGAGCGCCTCGTCAAAGACGACCCCCAACCCAGGCCCCTCTAGCGGCAGGGCGTAGCCATCCTGGACCGCGGGGAACGGCCCCACCACGTCGGTGATCGGCTCGCGGTTGACAAAGGGAGCCTCCACTAGCACCACGTTGGGGATCGCCAGCGCAGCGTGAATGGTCGCCGCCGTGCCGAGCGCCCCCGCGTTGTTGTGCGGGATCAGGTTCATAAAGTAGGTCTCGCCCAGCGCCGCGATCTTGCGCATCTCGGTGATGCCGCCGCAGTGGCAGACGTCCGGCCGCAGATAGTTGACGTACTGGTTGACGATGATCTCGCGAAAGTCCCACTTGCTGTGATAGCGCTCGCCGGTGGCCAGGGGGATGGACGTCTGCGCGCGGAGCTGCGCCAGCGCCTGGGGGTTCTCGTGCCGGATCGGGTCCTCCAGCATGAAGGGGTTGAACCGCTCGATCTCCTTGGCCAGCTTGACGGCCCACTCGGGGTCATAGCGCCCGTGGCATTCCACGATGATATCCACATCGTCGCCCACCGCATCGCGGATCGCCTCGGTGTACTCGATCTGCTGTTTGACCGCCAGGGCGTGTTCGTGCAGGTCGCGGTCGTCATAGTCGTGGAAACCGCGAAAGCGGATGGCCGTGATGCCTTGGGCGGCGCGCTGCCGGGCCTGCGCGGCGATCTCGTCCGCCGTCCGGCCGGTGACGTGCCCGTAGAGGCGCACCTTCTTTCGGGCCAGCCCGCCAAGCAACTGGTAGACGGGCACGCCATACTTCTTTCCCTTGATATCCCAGAGCGCCATGTCGATGGCGCTCAGCGCGGCGCCGGTGGCCGGGCCGCCGCGATAGAAGCGGCGGCGCAGGCAGGACTGCCAAAGGTACTCGATGCGCTCCGGATCCTCTCCGATGAGGTAGGGCGTCAAGTCTTGCAGCATCCCGTAGGAGGCGTGCGGCAAAAAGTGGTTGGTGGCCTCGCCGTAGCCGCAGATCCCCTCGTCGGTCTCGATCTTGATAAAGACCGCGTTGCTGCGCACGTCGGTGGTCAGATAGAGCTTGACATCGGTGATCTTCATTTGGCTCCTTTCATCAGCCCATACGGTCCTGGTTCTCGAAGAGCGGCTTGGCCCAGGGCTGGCCGACGATGCGCTCGACGCCGTACTGCGCCCAGCCGATCTCGAAGCGGATGCGTGGCACCTCGAATTCGTGGAACCAGTGGATGCGCACCTTGCGCTCGCGCATATAGCCATAGAACACGGCATACTCGCCCATGGGCGACTTGACCAGCTTGATGGGCGTGAGTTGGCGGAAAGCCTCGGCGTTTTCCTCGGTGCGCAGGTAGTGGAGCAGATCGTCCAGGTAGGGCGTGGCGGCGTTCTCGCCGATCGCCGCCAGATTCACCTCGTCCTCCTGGTTCCAGGCGGGCAACTCGAGCACCGGGCCGCCGCAGCTCGAATCCACCCAAACGGGCGACGACCAGAGCAGTTCGCCGTCCTGCTGCTCCACGCGCACATAGTAATAGTGCGGCCCGTCCGGCGGGCGGTCGATGAGGCTGGCGGCAAAGGCGAGCGAGCCGCCCTCCCAGCGATGCAGCCGCTGCTGGTCGCGGATCAGCGTCACCTGTTCGATCAAGGCGGCGCCATCCACCCGCACCTCGATCTGCACGTCGCGCTGGGCCTCGATCTCGGCGCCCATGGGCGCGCCGTTGACGCGAAAATCGAGCAGCGCCCGCGCTCCCGTGGAGGCATAGGTGCGCCGCTGACGGAAGGCCTCCCAGAGCGACTCACGGTCCAGCCGCTCGGCCATCACCGCCAGCACCGGCCCGCCGTACCAGCCGGCATCGCGCCGCCGCAGGGTGTTGACAAAGCGACCACCCTCGGCGCTGACCATGCGCGGGTGGCCCGGCGCCGCGCGGTGCCCGTCCGAGCCGCCGATGAGGCCCACGCGGTAGCCCTTGGACAGGTAGGCCTGCGCGAACCACTCGAAATTGCCGTGGCCGGAGGTCATCTCGCAGAGCCGCTCCACGTCAGGATCATGCTTGTAGGGCATGGCGATGGTCCCGCCCACATGCGGCGTGACCATCATCGGCTGGCCCCGGAACAGCTCATAGATGCGGTCGATCTTCCAGGTCGGGTCGGGGACCAGCGCGTCCAGGTCCCGCCAGATGAGGTTGCGGTCGCCGCCCTCTAGCTCACGGTCGCGCCACTCGCAGCCCAGGAAGGGGACGTAACGCCCCTCCTCGTCCACCTTACGCGCGGCCTCGCGATAGAGCTCCCACCACTGGTGCACCGCCTGGGGGGCCTGCCGAAAGATATGCGACCCCACGCCGCTAAAGTCCAGCCCAGTGGCGTCCCGCCCATAGCGAAAGGCTTTCTCGGGGTGGGTGTCGGCGTTGAGGACGTTGATCTCGTCGGCGTCGTAGCCATGCCAGTGGAACTCGCCCCAATAGACGTGATAGGGCGCCTCGTCCAGCACGCGGATGGGGTTAGTCCAGGCCGTGATGCTCCTGCCCACGTCGGCCACCAGCAGGCGGGTGGTCCGTTGCGCGTCCGTGGGCACCAATGCGGCCAGTTGGATCGCTTCAAAGCCGGTGGGCCGCAGCGCGGCCGCGCCCCCGGCGCCGAGCACCTGCACCGGCCCGCCCTCCATGGGGTTGCCATTGATGTCCACGGGCATGGCAATGACCCGGACCATCTCGCCGGGCCGGGCGTTGGAGGGAGCGAACGCGTGGTAGCGCTTCACCGGCGGGCAAGGCACCACCCGCGCGGCGACGGTGGCCTCGGGAACCTGGCGGTAGGCCGCCTCGCCAGGGAGGAGCACCCCCGCGGCGATGCGCGCGCACTCGTAGGTCGCAGGCCAGACGAAGCAGCCGGCGCCGCCAAACCGCCGGTCACCCAGGCGGATGCGCACGAGCTCGCCGGCCGCCCAGTCCCGGGGCAGCGTCACAATGGCCGCCACCCGGCTCTTGAGACAGGTGTCCGACTCGAAGGGCAGCGGCTGGCCGCTCGGGTCCTCCACACTGGTGTATTCGAGCGCATCGGGCCAATAGTCCTGATGCCGCCAGGCGAAGCGGAACTCGTTCTCGATCTTGGCAAAGGCCAGCTTGGACCCAGCGGGCAGCGCGCGCGCCGGGCAAAAGTCCAGCACCCAGGTCCCCTGGCGGCCGGAGAAGACGGTGATTTGTTGCGCCCGCTCGCTGCGCTGGCCGTCGGCGTACTCGAAGAGCAGCGTGGCTGTCCCCGGGAACGTCTCCTCGCCAAACTGGGGGTCTAGCTTGCGGGTAGGCGGAAGCTGTCGCATCGGGCCTCCTTCACACGAAAAGATCCTAAAGGTTTATGAAAACCATTAGGATCTTGCACTCACACATCGATTACGCAGAGCTGCGCGGCGCCGCTGGCGTCGCTGGCATACAGCACCTGCCGGCTATCCTGAGACCAGACGGGGTGCAGGTGGGTGCCGACATGCGAGTGGTCCATGACCCGCAACTGCGCAGCGTGGATCACCTCGTCCCGCCGCACGTCCACCAGGTTGATCGAGCCGGAGCCCTCACCGGCCAGGGCGTGGTCCACCGCGATCCACTTGCCATCGGGCGAGAAGGAGGGGTGGCCCAGCCCGGCGATCTTGGCCGTGGCCAGCCGCCGCTCGCCAGTGTCCGCGTTCAGCAGCACCAGGCTGTTGTTCGGGCGGCCGGGATAGGGGCTATTGGTCAGGATCTCGGTGCCGTTGGGGTGCCATAGCGGGTGGTTGCCGAACTCGCCCACGCGCCTGAGGCCGGTGCCGTCGGCATTGATGACATAGATGTCCTTGACGTGCGGCAGCTCGCCATACTTGGGCGCGTAGCTGATCTCGTTGGTGAACACGAACATGATCCGCTTGCCGTCCAGCGACCACTTGGTGTGTTTGATGTAGAGATGCCAGTGGCGCGCCTCGTCGCGCCGAGGGTTGATCTCCAAGCACTGGGCGACGGTCACGATCTGGCGCGCCACGCCCGTGTCCAAGTTCTGCACAAAGACGGCGAGCTTGTCCTGGCTCAGGGGGACCATCTCGTCGGGGATGGCCCCTGCCGCATGGGTGAAGTGCACGTTCTCGTTGGCGACCGGGGACATCATGCGCAGATCGCCAGCAAAGTGCCCCAGCTTGCCCGTGGCCGCATCGGCCCAGGCGACCACCGACTGATCATCCACGCAGTCACGGTAATAGATGCGGCGGCCATCGTACGACCATTGCGCCATGGCGCCGTCGTTGGCGCTGACGGCGTTCGAGTGCGCGACGTAGGTGATGTCGCTGCCGTCGCGCTTCATCCGGTAGACATCGCCCTCCGCGGCGCGGGGGGCCAAGCTCGTGAAGGCGATATCCCCGGTGATGGGCGACCAGGGCGGCAGGTCATAGTAGCCGTGGACCGAGCGCAGGCTCGAGTTGGTGAGCTGCAGGATCTTGCGCCCGGTGATCCGGTCGGTGAAGGTGAATGCTTCGGTGCCGCTGCGTTGGACGGTCATGGACGATGCCTCCTCAGTGGGCGAGTGGGGTCACAGCAAATCACGGTAGCGAGCCGTGACCTTCTTGAGGGCCTCCAGCACCTGGTCTGAATAGCCCGGGTTTTCCTCGATATAGGTGGGCATCACCAGGATACGGGGATGCACCTCCTCGGTGACGGGCAGGCTGCCCGCCGGGTAACCGGCATAGTCGCCCGCCAGCGGGCCGCCCTTGCCGTAGAGATCGTAGCCCTCGGCAAAGAGCTTGAGCCGGTGCGTCAGCTCGAACCCGCGTTGGGTCATGGCCACGCCCTCGGCGTGCAGGGCCGCCACGAACGCGTCCGCCGATAGGCCGCCCAGCTCCTCCGGGTGGTAGATCATGTGCATGCCGCCGTAAAAGCCGGCGGGCTTGGCCTTGGGATACTGCCGGAGCGGGGTGATGCCCTCGATCTCTTCCAGGCCCCGCTCGATCTTGTGCCGATAGGCGGCGCGCTTGGCGTTGCGCTCGTCCAGGCTGCCGAGCATCACCAGGCAGGCGGCCAGAGCCCAGGGGTGCGCGCGGAACTTTAGCCCCAGATTGGTGGGCGCCATCGCGTGAAAGGTCTCGTCGGTGAACTCGGCGGCCATGCCCGCGCGGTTCAAGTGGCAGAAGAAGAGGATGCGCTCGTAGAGCTCGCGGCGGTTGGTCACCACCGCGCCCGCCTCCCCGCCACAGATCGGCTTGCCGCCGGGCGGCTCGCCCTGCATGGAGAACGCCCCCACGTCGCCGATGGTCCCCAGCTTGCGGCCGTCCCACTCGGCGCCGTGGCAGTGGCTGGCATCCTCGATCACCGGGATGCCGTGCTTGCGCGAGATGTGCATGATGGCGTCCATGTCGCAGACGTTGCCATAGAGGTGCACCACATTGATCACCTTGGTGCGGGGCGTGATCCGCTTCTCCAGGTCGGCGGGGTCGATGCACAGCGTCTGCGGGTCGATCTCACAAAAGACCGGCCGCGCGCCCATGTGGATCGCCGGCGAGATGGAGCAGATCCAGGTATAGCCGGGATGCAGCACCTCGTCGCCGGGGCCCAGCCCGAGCGCATAGTAGGCGCTCCACAGCGTGGAGGTCCCGTTGTGCTGGCTCAGGCAATAGCCCGCGCCGAGATAATCACGAAAGGCGTTCTCGAACTCGAGGGCGAGGCCCGCGCCCGCCTTGGACCAGACCCCCTCATCGATCAGGCGGCAGACCAGCGCCTTGATCTCTTCCTTGGGCGCCGGCCAGCACTCCTTCGGCTCGACGGTGACGGCCCTGGGACCGCCGTGGATCGCCAGCGTTGACATTCGGCCTCCTTCGCTTCCCGGCACGAAACAGGGGGCGGAGGTCGGCTCCGCCCCCTGGTGGTCACAAGCGCCCGTGGGCCCTAGACGTGCTTTTCGGGCTCGTCCCAGTAGTAGCTTTGCAGCGGGATGAGACAGCCGTGATAGGTCGGGTTGCTGATCGGCATGACGAACTTGGGGTCGAGGCCCCGCAGCCCATCCTTGACGATGGTGGGCGCGGGCAACTCACCGATCACGCCCGGCATGGGGATCTCTTCCGCCAAGATGTCAAAGATCTGGAAGAGCAGCTCGGTCTGCTTCTTCTCGTCCGCAATGACGGCGATCTGGTCCCAGAGGGCCCACATCTTGCGAAGGAAGTGATCCGCCGGGGGCTCTTCCGCATTGGGGTCAGTGGGATTGTTGAACCAGAGCGTCCAGGCCTTGCACCAGCTCTTGTCCTGCGCCTTGGCCAGGAAGAAGGCCGGATCCACGAAAGGCAGGATGGCGCGGCTCCAAGAGTGGTATTCGATCTCCACGTCATTGGCGCGGCCGCGCTGCTCGCCGAGGGAGCGCTCGACAAAGTTGTAGGTGAACTTGAGCCCAAGGTCGGCCATGTTCTTGACCACGATCTCGGCCTGGTCCTCCAAGCCGAGGGTATAGGTCTCGGCGATGATGCTGATGGGGCCGCTGCCGTCTTTCCACAGGCGAATGCCGTCGGCGCCCTTTTTGTCGTAGCCGGCCTTGTCCAGCAGCTCATTGGCGGTCTTGGGGTCGTACTCGATATAGGACGTGGTCAACTTTTCGTAGTACTGCGGCGACTGGCTCGGCGGGCTATACTGCCGCTCGGTCACCATGCCGTCGTAGACCAACTCCTTGACCTGGGTCCGATCGATGCCCAGCGAGATGGCGTGGCGGACGTCGCGGTTGTTAAAGAACTCGCGGATGAGCGGGTTCTTGCAAGTGTGGTTCAGGGCCATGCCGTGGGTGGCGTCGTCCGCGTTGATCTGCACGCGATACCCGCCCTTGGCCTCGTTCTCCTTGAGCAGGGTAAAGTTGCCAACGGCCACGTGCCGCTGCTGATAATCGATCTCGCCGCCGATGATCCACATGTTAAAGACGTCTACAGAGCTGAACAGGCGGTGCACCACCTTGTCAATGTACGGGAGCTGGTTGCCCTCGCTATCTACCTGGAAAAAGTAGGGGTTACGCTCCATGACAAAGAGCTCCTCGGTCATCGAGGTGGTGGGGATCCAGGCGTTGTGGGTAGGGCACTCCGGGTTAAGCTGCCAGGTGTTCTGGTTGGTGTAGAGCTGATCCCAAGAGTTGAAGCCCTTCTCCTTGACCAGCTTGTCCAGCGCGGCCTTGTCGCTCACCAGGTCGCCGTGGAACTGAGCCAAATAGTGGGACGGCACATAAGGATAGTTGCCTGTCAGAACGCTATAGGCAAACAACGGGTTGGGGTTCGCGAACTTGATGACGATGGTATAGTCATCGGGGTAGGTGAACTCGGCCAGAACCTTGGGAGTGCCAGTCGAATAGGCGGTGGGCACGGCGGCGGTCAGGGTCTTGTTCTTGATGACATTCTCGTACCACCACTTGCTGTCCGCGCTGGTGAAGGCGTGCCCGTCGGACCATTTCATCCCCTTGCGCAAGCTGATGGTCCACTGGGAGCCGTCGGCGTTCACCTCCCATTTTTCGGCCACCTCGGGACGCAGGGACAGGTCCGCGTTGTACCAGACCAGGCTCTTCTGCGAGACCTTCTGCGGTCCCACGCGATCGGAGACGCCGTTAAAGCCTCGACGCAGGGTGCCGCCGTACTTGCCGACGCCCTCCATCAGTGGGCAGACCGACGGGTTCTCTGGCAAGCGGTCCTCCACCGGCGGGAGCTTGCCGGCCTTGACCAGCTCGGCGAGCATGGGCGCCTCGTGGAACTTGGCCGGGATCGGCGTGGCGGTGACCACCTTCTCCACGGCCACTTGCTTTTCGACAACCACTGTCTCCTTGACCACCTTTTCGACGGCGACCTGTTTCTCGACGACCACCGTCTCCTTGACGATCTTTTCGACGGGGACCTCTTTCTCGATGATCTGGGCTGTCGGCTGCGCGCAGGCCGCAACCGCGGTGCCCACCGCCACTAGGGCCGAGGTCCGCAGGAAATCACGACGAGAAAGCCTGGACATTACGATCCTCCTCAATCATGTCTTGGTGCCAGGCAGTCGTTGCCTGGCTGACTCGCCACGACCGATCACCTGACGGGCTGTTACGGTTCCATCCCCTTTCTCACAGAGGCACTGTGAACGCCGCCGATCCAGAACTTGGTCACATTATCAGGCATTCCGCTTGCCCTGTCAACTCGGGTTGACGTTTTTGCCCAGATGTCGATAATGGGCGCATCACCACATGGCGGATGGCCCGCCAGGGAGGATGACTAGATGCGCTTCTTTGACTGCAATGCCTTCTTTGGGCTGCCGATGAAGCGGCCGCTGGCGCCGGTGGCCACCGCTGAGGAGCTGCTGGCCGAGATGGACCGCGCCGGAGTGGAACGGGCGCTCGCCTGGCACGTCGCCCAGCACGACGCCTCGCCGCAGATGGGCAACGAGTTGCTGGCCAAGGCCATCGCGCCACACCCGCGGCTGGTGGGCTGCTGGACCATCCTGCCCAACCAGACCCGGGAGTTCCCCGCCCCGCAGGCCTTTTTCCAGCAGATGCGCGAGGCGCGGGTGGCCGCGCTGCGCATCTTTCCGAGCTCGCATCGCTTCCTGGCCCGCGCCGTGTCGCTGGATAGCTGGCTGGGGCCGATGGCCGAGCGTCGCATCCCCCTGATCCTCTCGGTGCGGCGCGGCATGGACTGGCGCGACGTCTATGATTTCCTGCGGGACGTCCCGGACCTGCTTTGCATCCTCTGCGACCACGGCTGCTGGGGGCAGGACCGGCTCTTCCGCCCGCTTATGGAGCGCTACCCCAACCTGCACATCGACCTGGCCCAGTACCTGCTGGACGGCGGGATCGAGGCGCTGGTGGCGGACTATGGCGCGTCCCGCATCCTGTGGGGGAGCGGCTTCCCCGAGTCCTATTTCGGCGGCATGATGATGGCCCTGAAGCATGCTCGCATTCCCGACGAGGCGAAGGAAGCCATCGCAGGGGGCAATCTCGAGCGTATCCTGGGGGAGGTGCAGCTATGATCGGCAATTCGGAATTGGCCCGCGAGTTCTGGGAGACCGGCAAGTCGGCCACCTGCCCCATCTATGACATGCACGGGCATATGGGCGTCTTTCACTCCATCCACTTTCCCCGGCCCACTGCGGAGGACATGATCCGCACCCTGGACGAGGCGGGCGTGCGCATGCTCACCTTTTCGCACCATTGGGCGCTCTTTTCGCCGGACCAGGGCAACCGCCCCGCCATCGAAGCGGTGCGCCGTCACCCCGACCGGCTGCGCGCCTATTGCCTGGTGAACCCCAACTATCCGGAGAACACCGCCGCGGACCTGGCCCAGTTCGAGCAGCACCGCGACGTCTTTGTCGGCTTCAAGTTCCTGGCCGGTTACCACGGCATCCCCCTGACGGACCCGCGCAACGCCCCCGCCTGGGAATACGCTAACGAGCACAAGCTCCTGGTGCTGACCCATACCTGGGGCCACAGCGTGGTGGACGGCCCCGGCGTGCTGCGCGAGATCGCCGGGCGCTACCCCAATATCAAGCTGCTGATGGGCCACTCTTGCCACGGCGAATGGGACGCGGCGGTGGCGCTGGTCCGCGACTTTCCGCACGTCTATTTGGAGCTGACGGCGCTCTTTGACGACCGAGGGATCATGGAGAAATTCGTCCGCGAGGCCGGCTCGGATCGGATGCTCTTTGGCACCGACTTGCCCTGGTTCGACCCGCACCAGGCCATCGGCGTGCTCTGCAACGCCGATATCAGCGACGACGACCGGCACAACATCTGCCACCGCAACGCGGAAAAGCTGCTAGCGCCATTTCTAGGCTGAGCCAACCCGGAGGGTGAGAGGATGACGATCCCGGACTACCAATCGCTGATGCTGCCCCTGCTCAGATACGCCGGAGATGGCGATGAACACTCGCTCCGCCAGACGATTGATGCTCTTGCGGACAATCTCGGCCTGGCCGAGGGGGAGCGACAACAGCTCTTGCCCAGTGGACTGCAGGCGA
>ENA-UOUL01000642-UOUL01000642.1-bioreactor-metagenome-genome-assembly--contig:-NODE-642-length-58427-cov-4.626907_pt1 | contig 58427 bp, 49 predicted proteins | sample MGYA00249838_ERZ747220 | MGnify/ENA primary metagenome ERZ747220 (study PRJEB28778, sample SAMN05720191) | bioreactor metagenome | isolation source: Anaerobic biogas reactor | place: USA:Washington... | reverse complement strand
TGATCGAGATCGTCGAGGGCGACGAGACCTCGCGCGAGACCGTCGAGACGTCGCTCAACTTCGCGCAGACGATCAAGAAGCAGCCGATCGTCTGCGGAGAGGTGCCCGGCTTCGTGGTCAACCGCATCCTCAACTCGGCGGTCTGCGAGATCTGGCGCGCCCAGGAGGAGCAGGGCCTCTCGATCAAGAAGATCGACGAGGGCGTCGCGGCGGCCAACGTCGCGCCGATGGGCCCGTTCGTGCTCGTCGACCTGCTCGGCCTAGACACCGTCCTGCACGTCGCCCAGCACCTGCGCGAGAGCTACGGCGACCGCTTCTTCGTCTCGGCCGCGATGGAGCGGCTGGTCGGCGAGGGCAAGCTCGGCGCGAAGACCGGCGGCGAGGGCTTCTACTCCAACGGCGAGCCCAACGTCGAGGGCGACGGCGACGCGGACGCCGAGGAGCTCGCCGAGCTGTGGTCGATGAAGGCTCTGCGCGAGGCGCTGCTCGTGCTCGAGGAGGGCGTTTCGACCGTTCGCGAGATCGACCTCGGCCTGATGGCCGGCGCCGGCCTCGATCCGCGCCGCGGCCTGATGCCCCCGTTCTGGAAGGCCGACATCGAGGGCCTCGACGTAGCGCTCGAGAAGATGGAAAAGCTCGAGGAGCGCTACCCGGGGTTCCCCGGCCTGAACCTGACCTGGGAGGTGCGCGAGGGGATCGTCAAGCATGCCACCGAGTACGACACGCCCGAGGCGAACGCCTATGAGCCGGGGCTGCGGGCGACCCTAGAGGCGCAGGTCATCAACGTGGCCGACGAGATCGCCTACAACACGCACGACCTCGACGACGGCCTGCGATCGGGCCTGATCGACGAGCGACAGCTCCGCGGCCTCGGCCTGTGGCAAGAGGCCCTCGCGGCGCTGGGCATCCGGGGCGACGTCCTCTCGCACGTGGACCGCAACCGCGTGGTGCGGTATCTGGTGAACGCCGAGGTATCGGACGTGATCAATGCCAGCGAGGTGCGGCTGCAGGAGGCCGCCCCCGACTCGGTGGACGCCGTCCGCCGCCTCCCCCATGACCTGATCGGCTTCTCCGAGGGGCTAGGGGTTAAGAACCGGGAGTTGAAGGACCTGCTCTTCCAGTGCCTCTACCGCCACTGGCGCGTGATGCGCGTCTCGGAAAAAAGCAAGCGCGTGCTCACCAGCCTCTTTGAGGCCTATCTGGAGAGCCCGGCTCAGCTTCCCGAGGAGGTGCAGGTGCGCATCGGCGCCGAGGACGACCTAGAGCGGGTGGTCTGCGACTATATGGCGGGCATGACGGACCGCTTTGCCCTCGAAGAGTACCGCAAGATGTTCGACCCCGGCGTCAGACCATGAATATGGATACAGAACGCGGATCAAGCGGATCTTCACGGATCGTATTGGTGCTCTTCCGATCCGCGTGAATCCGTTCCATCCGCGTTCATCCGCGTCCCATCCATCGTCACGGCACGGCGTCGCTGGACTCGGCCAAGAGTTCGAGGTCGAGGCGCACAAAGTAGCCCTCGGGGCCGTCGCTCCCCTCGGCGAACTCGCAGTCGCGGAGCGTGACGGTCACGCGGAGCGAGAGGGTCTCCAACGTCACCTCGAGCCCCGGCTGGGCGATCACCAGGTCTCCCTTGGCCGACAGGCGCGCGCTGCGGGCCTCGTCGCGGAAGGCCTGCTCGCTCACCAGCACCTTGGTCACGGTGCGGATGTCGCCCTTGTCGAACAGCCACACCTCAAAGGCATCGGCGCGCTGCACGCCGCTCTCCACGTCCAACACGTCCGTCAGGCCAACGCCGCACTCGCCGAGGAACTCGCCATCGGGCGACTCGATGGTGAACGAGGCGTCGAAATCGTCGTCGCCCAGGATATACTCCGCCTCGAACACCCCCAGGGCGTCGGGAGGGATATCGTCGGACGTGGCGCCGAGTACGGCGCTCGGTCGGTCCGCATCTACCACGGTAACGCCCCGCTCCATGCGCTCCGGCGCGGCCATGGGCGCGGCGCTCGGCTCGGGCGCGGGCAACTCTGCCCCGGTGTCGGCGTCGAGCGCGTCGTCGTCCTCCCAGTCGTCTTTGCCATCGTCATCGGCGGCATCGCCCAGGAAGGCGTCGCCGTTCCCCGGGTGCACCACGGTCACCGGCTCCTTGGCCGCCACGGGATCGTCGTCCTCATCCTCCACCTGGACGTCCACGGAGACGGCCACTTCGAGGGAAGACTCCTCGTCCTCCCAGTACTCGTCCAGCTCACCCTCATCGATCAGGTCGTCGAGGTCGTCCCCCTCGTCGTCCAGGAGCACGTCGTCCTCATCGAGGATGTCGACATCCTCCTCGCCCTGGAGGTCGAGGGTGCTCGACGGCACGCCGGGCGCGCCACTGGAAGTGGCGGGCGCAGCACGATCGAGCCAGCTCGCGGGCGTGGAGGCGCGGGCGGAAGCGCGGGGCGCGGCGCGCGTTACTGCCCGGCTCGAGGCGTGCGCCGGCGCAAGCCGCATGCGGTACAGGTATCCAGCCACCCCGATCCCCACGAGCACGACCGCCGCCACGACGTACAGCAGCGTCGAGGATCCATCGGCGCCGGATCGCGGGCTAAAGTCGGTGGAGGTCGCCAAGGGCAGGCCGGTGGCTTGGGCCATGCGGCGCAGGCGCAGCGCCGCGGCCAGATCACCCTGGGATTCGCTCTCGGCGGCTATCCGCTCCACCAGATCGGCGACCTGGTGCCAGGTGGTATCGCCGTCGGTGAGTTCCGCTAGGCGCTGAGCGGCCGCCTCGATGTCGCCCGTAACGGCGAGGGAGTCAGCGGCCAGGATCGCATAGTCCGCCTGGTGCTGCAGGCGCAGATCTGAGGGATCGGTGTCGTACCACTGCACCGGCCACACCACCCAGCCGAGGAGGAGCCCCAGCAGGATGCCCACCACCAAGCCGCTCACGATCAGCGGTACCGCCAGGCGTTGCACCGTCGTCTTGAACCCGTCGCCCATGTTGTTCCCTCGATGTCATCGATGTGGGTTGCCGCCGATGTTGCTGCGGTCTCGATGCGGTGGGGGGCGCCGCACCGAGGCGAATACCACCTGACCGGCGCCGGCTGTGGTCGGGCCGAGCCAATATCTGTTACTGCGCCGATTCTAACACGAAAGAGGAGCAGCCGCAACAGCCGGACGGAAGGGGATGCGACACACACCCCATCCCGTCAGATGACAGGCTGCTTGGGCGAGCCGGTCAGGACTCGGCAGCCATCCTCGGTGACCAGCACCATATCCTCGATGCGCACGCCGCACCAGCCGGGGACATAGATGCCCGGCTCCACGGTGACGATGGTGCCCGGCGTGAGGACGTCGGTAGAGGTGAGGGACGCGCGCGGCTTCTCGTGGATCGCCAGCCCGACGCCATGCCCCAGCCCGTGGCCGAACTTGCCCTCGTACCCGGCGCCATAGATGATCTTGCGCGCCACGGCATCGGCGTCGACGCCCGGCATGCCGCCGCGAATGGCATCCTCCGCCGCCGCCTGCGCCTCGAGCACCGTGTTCCAGACCGCCAGGTACTCGTCGCTCGCCTCGCCGACGCAGAAAGATCGCGTCAGGTCAGAGCAGTAGCCGTGGTACACGCAGCCCATGTCGATCACTAGCGCGTCGCCGCGCTCGATGGCGCGGTCGGTGGTCATGGCGTGAGCCATGGCGCCGTGGTCGCCGGCGGCCACGATGCTGGTGAAGGAGAGGGCCTCCGCGCCGTGGGTGCGCATATAGACCTCGGCCTCCCATGCCACCTGGCGCTCCGTGACGCCGGGCTTGATCCAGGACATCAGGTGGACCATCGCCTCGTCGGCGATGCGCACCGCCTCCTCGATGGCGCGCACCTCGTCGGCGTCCTTTTCCTGGCGCAGCCCCTCGACCACGTCACTCGTGGGCACCCACTCGACGCCCGGCGCGGCCGCCCGCCACTGCTCGAATATCTCGACGGTCACCTGGTGCGGCTCGAACCCCACCCGCCACGCCGTCATGTCGGCCAACACCGCCGCCAGCACCGGCGGGGTCGGGCCGGTGACCTCGGCCAGAGCAAAGGCGGGCGCCTGTTGCTTTACCTGCTCATAGTAGCGAAAGTCGCTCGCCAGGACGGCGCGCTCGGCGCTCACCAGCGCCACGCCCTCGCCGCCGGTAAATCCGCTGAGATAGCGCATGTTTTCGGGCTGGGAGGTGACGAACGCGTCCAGTTCGTCGCGCGCCATGCTGGCGCGCAGGCGCGCCAGCCGCCGAGCCGTGGGTGTGGTCTCCATCGCATGTACCTCTGATCTATGATTGACGCGCCGGTCGCATCGTCGACGCCAGCTAGCCATCAGGTAGCGGCCTCTTGGGCCGGCCCCTCGCCGAGGAGCGCCGCCAGGGAGGCCTCGCGCATGTGGGCGCCAAACAGCGCCCCAAAGTGCCGCGCCACCCGCGCCCGCACGGCGGCCATGGGGGGAGCGGAACCCAGTTCCAGGGAGAGACTGGTGACGCCGCCGTCGGTGATGCCGCAGGGGATGATGGTCGCCCAGTGACGCATGTCGGGCGCTACGTTCAGGGCGAACCCGTGATAGGTGACACCCTTGCTGACGCGCACCCCGAGAGCGGCGATCTTGTTGTCGCCCACCCACACGCCGATAACGCCCTCGCGGCGCTGCGTGATGACGCCCCACTCGGCCAGGGTAGCGGCCAGCACATCCTCCAGGTGGTGCATATAGTCGCTAGCACCGAGGCCGAGGGTCGGCAGGTGCACGATGGGATAGCCCACGAGCTGCCCGGGACCGTGGTACGTCACGTCGCCGCCGCGCTCGACGCGGTGCACCGCGATCCCCTCCCTCGCCAGGACGTCGGGGGGCGCCAGGATGTGGCTCTCGTCGGCGCGGCGCCCCAGCGTGATGACGGGCGTGTGCTCCAGCAACAGCAGGGCGTCGCCGATGCGACCCTCCTGGCGGAGGGCCACCAGCCGGTGCTGCAGCTCCAGGGCGGGGCCGTAGGGCTCGACCCCCAGGTGGACGACCGACACCGTACGCGCCACGGCCTAGCCCTCCGCCGGGGCGTCGGGCGCGCCCAGCACGGCGCCCACGAACCCGCGGCGGCCCCGGGCGAACGCCGCGGCGTCCATCGCCTTGCGTCCCGCGAGTTGCACCTCGTCCAGCACCAGCAGCCCCTCACCGGTGCACACACCGATGGCGCGACTCACTTCTACCACCGTGCCGGGTGGGCCCGGGGCCCGGTCACCCTCCGCCGGGTGGGCGCGCCCCACCTTGAGGGCCTGGCCGTCGAGGGTCGTGTAGGCGCCGGGCCAGGGGGTGTAGGCGCGGATGAGGCAGTCGATGTCGCGAGCCGAGCGCCGCCAGTCGATGCGGGCGTCATCGCGAGAGATCATCGGGGCGGTGGTGGCCAGCGCATCGTCCTGCGGGCGCGGCTCGATCTCGCCCGCCAGCCAGGCGGGCAGCGTGTCGATGACCATTCGCGCGCCGAGGTGCGCCAGGCGCTCGGTGAGGGTCTCGGTGGTGTCGTCCGCGGCGATGGTTAGCGCCTCTTGGGCGACGATGTCGCCGGTGTCCATGCCCGCGTCGGTGCGCATGAGGGTGACGCCCGTCTCGTGTTCGCAGTGCAGGATGGCGGCAGCGATGGGCGCCGCCCCACGGTATTTGGGCAGGAGTGAGGCGTGTACGCCGATGCAGTCGTGCGGTGGAATGTCCAGCACCTCCTGGCGCAGGATCTGACCAAAGGCGGCCAACACGAACACGTCGGCGCCAAAGTCGCGCAGCGCCCGCACCACCTCCCGATCGCGGCGCAGGCTGATCGGCTGCAGCACCGGCAGGCCGTGCCGTTCGGCGGCGATTTTGACCGCGGGCGCCTCCAGCGTCCGGCGGCCGCGGCCGGCGGGGCGGTCGGGCTGCGTCACCACCGCCACCACCTCGTGATGGCAAACCAGCGCCTCGAGCACGGGGACGCCAAAGGAGGGAGTCCCCAGGAATACCACGCGTGCCATACGTCCTTCCCGTCGCGTCTTGTTTGTTGCCGGGGATTCTAGCACAGCGGCGTGCGCGGCACAAGGAGGACGCGCCGCAACCCGGTGTATCGCGACGCGTAGAGTAAGCAGACTGCCGTGCGACACCCATCACAAGAGGAGGAAACCGATGGATCAGGGACAGCCCAACAGCGGCCCACAGGAGCCCTTTGGCGTCGACGAGCCGCAGGGCGCCGCGCAGGGCGCGCCGCATTCCGCGACCACCGACAACGAGCGGCTGCTGGCCGGCCTGAGCTATCTCAGCCAGATCGTCGTGCCCGCCGTCCTGCCCGTCGTCCTGATGCTCACCGACGAGGTCAAAAAGAGCGATTTCGTGCGTTTCCACGCCGTCCATGGCCTGGCCCTCTTTGTGGCCTCGGTCATCTACTCGCTGGTCGCCGTGATCGTCTTTGTCGTGCTCGGCGCCATCGCGCCGGTGCTGACCTGCCTCACGTGGATCCTGTTCCTGGCGCCCTTTGCCGTGCTGATCTACTATGGCGTGCTGGCGTTCCAGGGCAAGCGCACCGAGATCCCGTGGCTCACCCAGTTCCTGCGCGACAACAACTGGCTGTAGACACCTCGGCGCCATCAGCACCGCGCGTGCGGTCTAGCCCCCCGAAGGCCCTCGGCAAAGTCTCGCGCATGCGCGGGCATGTCCACCGAGGGCCTTCCGTGTGTCGACACACCGGGAATCCTTGGCGCGCCGCCCTCCCTGCCCTATAATGACCCCATAGCGTGGAAGGAGAAACGGTGGCGCTCTCGCACAACCCCGGCTCACAGACGTGGATTCTGAAGCGAAAGGGCAGGAAGGACCTGGCCGCGCAGCTGCCCGGCCTCGACCCGCTCCTGGCGCAAGTGCTCTATGCGCGCAAGATCGATACGCCGTCCCTGGCCCGTGAATTCCTCTCTCCCCGAGAGGACGCCGCGGACCCATTCACCCTGGCCGACATGCCCCAGGCGGTGGATCGCCTCGTCCGGGCGCTGCGTGAGGGGGAGCACATCGCCGTCTATGGCGACTATGACGCCGACGGCGTCACCGCCACCGCCCTGCTGACCCTTGCCCTCCGCTCGCTGGGGGGCGAGGTGACGCCCTACATCCCCGACCGCTTTGACGAGGCGTATGGCCTGAACAACGAGGCGCTCGAACGCCTGCACGACGAGGGCGCTGCCCTCGTGGTGACCGTCGATTGCGGCGTGCGTTCCGTGGAAGAGGTGACGTTCGCCAGATCCCTCGGCCTCGACATGGTGATCACCGACCACCACTCGGTGCCCCGCGCGCTGCCGCCCGCGGTGGCCGTCATCAACCCCAAGCGCGAGGACAGCGCCTATCCGTTCAGGGAATTGGCCGGCGTCGGCGTGGCGTACCGCCTGGCCCAGGCACTGTACGAGGCCGCGCCCGGCGCGGGACTCACCATTCGAGGCGCCGCCGACGCCACCGAGTTCCTCGATCTCGTGGCCGTGGGAACGGTGGCCGATATCGTGCCGTTGCTGGACGAGAACCGTGTCCTGGCCCAGAGCGGCCTGGCGCGCATCCGCTCCTCCGCCCGGCCGGGCATCGAGGCGTTGGCGCTGGCGGCGGGCATCGCCCGCGAGAAGACGGACAGCATCGATATCGCCTTCCGGCTCGGGCCGCGCCTCAACGCCGCCGGCCGCCTGCTGACGAAGGACGACAACGGCGGCCAGGCGGGCGCGCACCTGGCGCTGGACCTGCTGTTGGCCGATGACATGGAGAGGGCGCGTGATCTGGCGCAAAAGCTGAGCCAGGTGAACGCCGAGCGCCAGGCGCTTCTAGAGCAGCAAGTGGCCCACGCGCGCCAGGCCCTCGGCGACGCGGCGGGACGTCCACTCCTGTTCGTCCACGACGAAAGGTTCCACGAGGGAATCGTCGGGCTGGTCGCCAGCCGCCTGAGCGACGCGTACTATCGGCCCTCGCTGGTGCTGCGCCGCGAAGGGCAGATCAGCCGCGGTTCGGCGCGCAGCGTGGAGGGTGTCCACATCACTCACGCCCTGGACGAGAGCGCCGATCTCCTCACCCGCTGGGGTGGGCATGCTCTGGCCGCGGGAGTCACCCTCCCAACGGCCAACCTGGACGCCCTGGAGGAGCGCCTGACGGCCTACTGCGAGGCGCACCTCGACGGCGTCGGCGATGGCCCCAAGCAGTACGTGGACGCCATCATCGGACTCGGCGAGATCACCATCGACACGCCCGCGGCCCTGGCGATGCTGGCGCCCTTTGGCGCCGGCAACCCCGAGCCGGCCCTGGCGTCGCGCAGACTGACCATCCGACAGGTGCGCGCCGTCGGCCAGGGTGGCAAGCACCTGCGCCTTTTCGTGGCCGACAAGGGGCACGCGCTGCCGGCCATCGCCTTTCGCTTCGGTCACCTGGCCGATAGCCTGGCCGAGGGCGACACGGTCGACCTCGTCTATCGCCCGACGCTGAACGTCTGGCAGGGACAGACGTCGCTCCAACTCGTCGTCCAGGCGATCCGCCCCGCCACATAGGCGAGACCGCGGCGTGAGATCGATGGTACGCTGGTTACGCAGATGGACCGCTGATATCCGCTGATCGGTCCAGGATCTCTTGGCGTCGAGGATGACATGCCGCCAGATGTCGCACAACCCCCATAGACCTGCGAACATCAGCGCCGCATCAGCGGAATCTGCGTACCATCGGGCTACCACTACAACGGCCCCAGCAGCAAGAGGATACCATGCAGAGAGCAGAAAGCATCGCACCACGCACCGGCCGCGCGGACGACGTCGCGGCGCTCTATGATCGCGTCGAGCGCGGCGAGTGCTGCAGCGTCGTCGGCGTGAGCAACGTCGGCAAGTCGTCGCTGCTGCGCACCGTGGCCCGCCCGGAACTCCTCGACGCCCGCTTTGGCGAGGCCGCCGCGCGCTTTGCGCTCATTTATGTCGACCTCAACCGCATGCTGCACCCCAGCGAGCAGGGGCTCTATGAGCTGGTGTTACGCTGCCTGCGCGAGTGGCTGTCGGACCGCCCCGAGGCCGCCACGCCCGATCTGTCTCGCCTGCTGGACAAGGCGTACGCCGACGTGGTGCAGCCCAGCAGCGCCTTTGCGGTCCCCCTGGCGTTCAACCGCGGCATCACCGCGTTGGCCGAGGCTGCTGAGCGGCGCATCTGCCTGTTGCTCGACGAGTTCGACGATCCCCTGGCGCGCCTGGAGGGGCGGGTGTTCCTCAACCTGCGCGCCCTGCGCGACCAGTTCAGCGACCGCCTGAGCTATGTGACCGCCACCGACCGGCGGCTCGGCCTCATCCGCGACGGCCAGGATATGGGCGTGGAAGAGTTCTGCGAGCTGTTCGCCGCGCGCGAGCACCACGTGCGGCCTATGACGTCCTATGACGCGCTCTGCTTCGTCCGTCAGGTCGCCGAGGACGCCGACCTCGGCCTGCCCGAGGAGTGGTTGCGCGAGGTCGTGGCGCAGGTGGGGGGCCATCCCGGCCTGCTGGAGGCGGCGGCCTACCGGGCGGCGCGGTTGCGCGCCGAGCCCGGCAGGGGCGCCGACGCGCGTCTGGCCGCCCTCCCCGACGCCCTCGCCGCCGACGAGACGGTGCGCGGCGAATGCCTCAAGCTGTGGGACGACCTGCCCCTCGGCGAGCGACAGGCCCTGGACGAGCTGGTGCGCACCGGCACCGCGCGCATCGCCGGCGCCCTCCAGAGCCTCACGCAAAAGGGACTGCTGGCGGTGCGGGCTCCCGCCGAGGGCGGTCCGGGGCTGGCGCCCTTTGCCCCCATCTGGGGCCGGCACATCGTCTGGCAGCGCGAGGCGCGACGCCCCTCCTCCATGGGGGTGCGCATGGACGTGCAGACGGGCGAGGTGTGGGTCGACGGCACGCCGGTGCCCTACCTGACGCCGTTGGAGAGCCGCCTGCTGATGATGCTGTACGGCCATCTGGGCCGCGTCTGCACCAAGGAGGCTATTGTCGAGGCCGTCTATGGCCGAGAGTATATTCCAGAGGACGATCCCGCCCTGCAGCGCCTGGTGCGCCGCCTCCGAGAAAAGGTCGAGCCGGACGCCGCCAACCCCAGCTATATCGTGAGCGTGCGCGGCTATGGCTACAAGCTGGAGGGCCCAGAGCCGCCGGCGTAGGAGGATACCTGCTACAGCGTATCAAGGTCCCTCGCTCCGCTCGGGACGACGGCGACCGGCTCCCTCTCCCTGTACTGAGAGTGTTGCACGAATACCAAACGGCCAATGCAGACCACAGCCCCTAGTATGCAGCTCGCCAGCCTGTCCCACAGGTTGTGGTGTCGTCAGCCGAAAACCGATCCGTGCAACACTCTCTACTCGGGGAGAAGGTTACGGTGAGGGGCACACCTACCGTATGCCGATCCGCCCAGCACTGCGGCCGCCATGTTCCCTCGCCCCGGTACTCCGGGGAGAGGGCTAGGGTGAGGGGGGGCCTGTGATGCATGTTGTGGGCGATCTGTCAGCCCGCCGTGACGACACGCGGCCTGCGCCGCGGTATAATCAGCACAGAGCATTCGAGATCGCTCTGAAAGGAGACAACATTCATGGCATCGCTTCTGGAACGCGTCGGAACCCTCATCTCGGCCAACCTCAACTATCTGGTGAGCAAGGCCCTCAAGGCGAACAGCATGGCGGTGGTGGAGGAGTACATCCGCAAGGTCGAGGACAACCTCGAGGCACTGGAGGACGCCGCCGCGACGGTGGGCGGTGAGGCCAAGGGCCTGCGCCGCAAGCAGGGCGAGTTCCAGTCCAAGGCGGACGACCTCGACCACAACATCGACCTCTTCCTGCAGCAGGGCAAGGAGGATCTCGCCCGGGCGGCGCAGAGCCGCTACAACACCATCGCCCGCCTGGCCGAGACGTACGAGGAGCAGGCCACGGCGCAGGAGGCCGAGTACCAGAAACTCCTCGATGCCAAGCTCAAGCTCGAGGCCAAGCTCACCGAGATCAAGCAGGAAAAGGTCGAGCTGCAGGCCATGCTGGACCTGGCCAAGTCGAAGGAACTCACCCACAAGGTCGTCGAGGGGGTGGCCGGCACCACCACCGCCGACGCCGGCATCGGCGAGATGCGCGACGAGATTCGACGCCGGCTGGACAAGGCCACCGCGCAGGGCGAGGTCGACGCCTCGCGCCTGGAGAACCAGATGGCCGAGGTCCTGGAAGAGAACACCCTCGACGCCCAGCTGTCGGAGCGGAAGCGGCGGTTGGGGATGTAGCGGAGCAGCCGTCGGGTACCTCACAACACTGAGGGCGTGCACTCGCTGCGACGTGTGTTACAGGTGGCAGGTTCCAGGTTACAGTGCGGAGCGCGACGGCGCGCCAGAGCCTGTAACGGCGTTGTACCCAACGCACAACCTGTCACCTGTAACGGTCGTATAGCGCTTTAGTAGTCGTTCGGTGATCGTGGTGGGGGCGTTGCTCGGCCCTTTCCGAAAGAGCGGGGTTATCAGTGACCAAGACACGCGTGGTCTTTATCGTCGTCATTGTCATCGTGCTGGCCATCGTCGGCGCGTCATATCTCAGCCAGCGCGGTGAGGGCACGCCCATCATCGCCAGGGCGGAGACGCTCACGGTGCGCATCGTGTGCGCCCTGCCGGTGGAGCCGTTCGTGTCCGAGGCGGCCAGGCAGTTCAACGCCGAGCGCCACACCCTCGAGGGACAGCCCATCGAGGTGGTCGTCACGCCGATGGACGGCCTGGTGGCCATGGGCCGCTGGGACCGCGGCGAGATGGACCCGCTCCCCACCGTCTGGATCCCCGACAGTCGCTATCTGGTCGAACTGGTAAACGCTACCCTCAAGGAGCAGCGGGGCCGCGACATCTTTTTGACCGGCGGCGAGTACCGCACGCGCCCCATCGCCACATCCCTATTCAGTTGGGGCATCTGGGAGAGTCGCGACCGGGTGCTGCGGGAGCGCTTTGGCGACGAGATCACCTGGAGCGCCATCCACGACGCCGCCATTGCGCCGGGCGGCTGGCCCGAACTGGGCGGCGAGCCCGAGTGGGGCTATTTCAAGCTGGTCGTGCCGAACCCGCGTCGCAACGTGGGCGGGCTGATGGCCATGGTGGCGGCGGCGGGTGAGTATTACCAAAAGACGCGCATCGAGGTGGCAGACGTCACCAATCCCGAGTTCCAGGCCTGGCTGGCCGAACTCATGGGCGCCGTGACCGACTTTTCCAGCCTCGGCTCCTATTCGGTGGAGAACCTGGCCCTCTTTGGCTACTCGATGGGCGACGGCGGCCAACTGCTGGAGAGCGACCTGCTGGTGAACATGGCCGGCATCCAGACGCGCTGGGTGGAACCGATCGTCATCCGCTACCCCACCTACATCACCTGGTTCGATTTCCCCTACACCATCTGGATGGGTGACGAGACCACCGCCCTCGAAAAGAACGCCGCGCTCGAGTTCGAGCGCTACCTCCTCAGCCCCGAGGTGCAGCAGCTCTCCATCGGGCACGGGCTGCGGCCCGCCAACACCGAGGTGCCCATCACCGGTGAGGGCAGCCCCTTTGTGCGATGGCAGGAGCAGGGCGCGATGACGGTCGTGCCGCGCACCACCAGCATGCACTCGCCAGATCGCGAGGTGCTGCTGGCGCTGCTGCGCTGGTTCGACCTCAACGTCGGTGAGCGATAGGGGGAAGCGTGTCCAGACGATACGGCTCGCGACGCGCGCGTAGCGGCAACCTCCTCACCTGGATCGTCCTCGGCATGATCGGCGTCGGGCTGATCGCGTGCCTTCTCGGCTATGCTGTCCTGCGCCGCCTCACCACTGAGAACCCCACCCGCGACGTGACTCTCACTATCGCCTACTCCCCCGAGAAGGAGGAGGTGTTCCAGCGCCTGGCTCAGGCCTTTGCCGAAACGCGGCCGCGCCTGGAGAACGGCAAGCCCGTGCAGGTGGTGGTCGCCAGTGTGAGCCCGGACGCCATGATCGACAGCGCCCAGGCCAACGCCTACGACGCCATCAGCCCCGATTCCTCCATCTGGCTGGGCGAGATCGAGCGGCGCTCGAGCGGCGCCAGTGGCGTCGGGCAGAGCATCGTGGGCGAGACGGTGCGCTATATGGTGAGCCCGGTGGTCATCGCGATGTGGGACGACGTGGCCGCGTCGCTGGGCCACCCCGCGAGGGACCTGGGCTGGCAGGACGTGCTTCAGGCCGCCGCCGAAAACCCCGAGTTCCGCTGGAGCCACCCCTCCACCAGTTCCGCCAGCGGCCTCCTCACGACGCTGGCGCTGTTCTACGCTGGCTCGGGCACCACCCGCGGCATGACCGAAGAGGACGCCACCGCTCAGGCCACCATCGATTATGTCACGCGTCTCGAGCAGACCGTCAAGCATTACGGCGAGGGTGAGCTGGCCGTCATGCAGCAGATCGAGGCGCAGGGGCGGGCCTACCTCGACGCCTTTGTGGTGCAGGAACAACTCGTGGTGCAGTACAACCGCGAGCACGGTCGACAGCTCGTGGCGATCTATCCCATCGAGGGGACGCTCTGGGAGGATCACCCCCTGGTGTTGTTGGAGCACCCGGAGCGCACCGACGAGGAACGCCAGGCGTTCGGGCTCCTCAAGGATTTCCTGCTGTCGCCGGACACGCAGCGCCTGGTGTTGAGCTACGGGTACCGGCCCACGGACCTCTCCATACGCCTCGACGGCCCGGACTCGCCCATTACGCCGGAGAACGGCGCCGACCCGGCCCAGCCCTACACCACCCTGCAGATCCCGAGCCCCTCGGTGATCGACGTGGTGCGCAACGCCTGGCAGTACACCAAGCGCCGCACCAACATCTACTTGGTGGTCGACGTCTCCGGCAGCATGGCCGGCGAAAAGCTGGAGGACGCCCAGGCGGCGCTGCGCATCTTTGTGGACCAGATACAGAACGCCGAGGAGCGGGTGGGGCTGATCGCCTTCTCCAGCGACGTGGAAGAGCCCGTGCCCCTGACACAGCTGGGCTCCGGTCGCGAGGCGCTGCATCGCTCCATCGACACCCTCGTGGCCACGGGCGGCACGGCGCTGCTCGATGGCGTCGATCTGGCCGCCACCAAGCTGCAGGACCTGAACGACGCCGAGCGCATCAACGCCATCGTGGTGATGACCGATGGCCAGGAGAACCGCTCCCGCGTGAACCTGGGCGCCCTCACCGAGCGCCTCCGTCGGACGCAGGGCACCGACACACCCATCGTGGTGTTCTGCATCGCCTACGGCCGCGACGCGGACATGCGGACGCTGGAAGAGATCTCGAGCGCCGCCGGCGGCTTTACCCGTCACGGCGACCTGGAGACGATCCGCGAGCTGTATAGGACGTTGTCGACGTATTTCTAGCTGTCGGCGGTCGGCTGTCAGCTATCAGCGGTCAGCCGTTGCCTATGGGCTGTTAGCTATTGGCTGTTGGCTCCTGCCTATCCCGCACCAGCCAATCGCGAACTGGCTGGAGTGTGCACGACCCGACGGCGAACGGAACAAGCCAAGAGCTAACAGCCAATAGCCGACAACTGACAGCCGAATGCCGACAGCTGACAGCCGAATGCCGACACCCGAATGCCGAATGCCATGACAACCACCGACGAACTCAAACTCCGGGCCCGACGGGCCATGGTGGCCCACGCCTTCTACCGGCTGGAGAGCGCGCTGACCATCGCACTCACCATCCTGCTGGCATTCTTTATGCCGCGCCCCTTCGACTGGTGGCGGTGGTGGTTCTGGATCATCCTGGGTGTCGCCGCCGAGGCGCTCATCGTCTACACCAGCCTCACCGATGCCCGCACCGGCCAGCAGGTAGTGGCCGCGCTGCTGCACGAGCGCTATGACCCGGGCACGGTCAAAACGCGCGCCTATCGCGACAAGGTGCGCCAGGCGCTCACCTATCGCGACCAGATCGAGGAGATCGTCTCCCAGATGCCGGGGGGCGTGCTGCGCGATCACCTGCTCGATTCGACGGCCGGCATCGCCGACTGGATCGGCAACATCTTTGCCATCGCGCGGCGGCTTGACGTCTATGAGCGCGACGCGCTGCTCCACGAGGACATGGCGCGGGTGCCGGGGGACGTGGCGCAACTCGAGAAGGCCCTCGCCCGCGAGACCGACCCGCAGGTGCGCCGACAGATCGAGGCGACCCTCAAAGCCAAGCAGGGACAACTGGACAACCTGCGCGCCCTCGAGAATCGCATGGAGCAGGCCTCTTTTCGGCTGGAGGAGACGCTCACGTCGCTGGGCACGGTCTACTCCCAGTACCAGCTCATCCGTGCCCAACGCATGGACAGCGCCGGCGCGCGGCACCTATCCGATGACATCAGTGGCCAGGTTCAGCGGCTCCAGGACCTGCTCACCAGCATGGACGAGGTCTACCAGCGCACGCCGTGAGGGTTGAGCGCGTAAAGGAAGCCTGATGGTACGCAGATTCCGCAGATCGGGCGCTGATCTCCGCTGATTTCTCGGACTTCTAAAACCGTGAAGATCAGCGGTCCATCAGCGAGGATCAGCGTACCATCGGACTCGCAAGACGACGTACCTCTGAGTAGCGCGGCGTTCGAGGAGGAATCCCAGGTATGGTTCGAGTCGTATCGCACACTGTGCCGCACACTGTGCGCGTTATCGCCGTCGTGGTGCTGATCTCGGTGCTCATCGCCTGCGGGGCGCGCCCCACCAAGGGCGACCTCACCGTCTATGTGGCCGCGCCCCTCTCCGGCTGGCAGGCCGACGGCGGCCAGACGGTGGTGGGCGGCGCCCGGCTGGCGGCCGAGGCGATCAACGAGCGCGGCGGGCTGCTGGGCTACCGCGTCAACGTGGTGGCGCTGGACGATGAGGCGGATTCCGAGGTGGCGGTGGAGGTGGCCAACGAGGTCGCTGCGGCGGTACAGCGCGGCGAGCCGGTGCTGGGCGTCATCGGCCACTATAACAGCGGCCAGGCTGCCGCAGCGCTGCCCATCTACAAGGACCTGCCCATCATCGTCATCACCCCGACGGCCAGCGACCCCTCGCTGACGGCGCAGGGCTATGGCAACTTTTTCCGGGTGAACGCCACAGACGCCGCCCAGGGCCCCCACGACGCCCGCTTTCTCGTCAACGAGCTTGGCGCGCAGCGCATCGTGGTGGTGCACGCCAACAACGACTATGGGCGCGGCCTCCAGCAAGAGATCGTGAGAGCGCTGGCCGACCTGGGCCGCCCGGCCGTGGCGGTGATCGAGATCGAGGAGGCGGCGGTCAGCTACGCCGACGTGATCCCTGCCATAAGCGACGCCAACCCCGATGCCATCTTTCTCGCCGGCTACGAGACGGAGGGATACGTCTTGCTCCCCGAGCTACGCGAGGCGGGGATCGATGTCACCTTCATGGCCAGCGACGGCTGCTTCCTGTACGAGTTCATCGACGGCTCCGGCCCCGCCGCCGAGGGGGCCTATGTGAGCGCCATCACCCCCGACCCCAAGGTGGTGGCCGACGCGCAGTGGTGGCGCGAATACCAGGAGATCGAATCGCGCAACCCCGGCACCTACAGCATCGCCGGCTACAGCGCCATGACGGTCCTCGCCGAGGGGGTCAAGCGCGCCGGATCGCTGGATACCGCCGCCATCAGCCGAGCGCTCAAACAGGGCGAACTCACCACCCTGGTGGGCAAGATCACCTACGACGAGCGCGGCGACCTCGAGAACCAGCAGATCTATATCTTTCAGGTGCGCGACGGGGAATTCGTGCAGTGGACTGACGCCGAGGGCTAGTATACAATAAGCCCGAAGGAGGCGCCGCCATGGCACTAACGATTGACGCCGAACCGATCCCCCTGCAGATACACGCCGACGGCATCGTGCGCGTCGGAGGCACGCGCGTCGCGCTCGATTCGTTCGTCGCTGCATTCGGTCGCGGCGCCATGGCCGAAGAGATCGTGCAGCAGTACCCGTCGGTGAGCCTGGCCGACGCCTATGCCGTAATCGCCTACTACCTGCGGCGCCGGTCCGACGTGGAGGATTACCCGCAGCGTCGGCGAGATCAGGCGAGCGCCATTCGGCGCGACATCGAAGGACGGTTCGATCCCGAGGGGGTTCGGGATAGCCTGCTGGCCAGGCGCGGGTTAGCGAGTCTGTAAGCATAGAGCAGGAGCTAGAACGATGCGGCTTTCAATAGTCTTGGAACCGAGCGATGAAGGTGGCTACACCGTCTATGTGCCGTCATTGCCCGGGTGTATCAGCGAGGGTGACACTCGCCAAGAGGCGCTGGAGCACATCCGGGAGGCCATCGCTCTGTACCTCGAACCCGTCGAGGACGAGCTAGTGCTAGACGAGGATGCTTCCGTTCTGGAAATCGAGCTATGACGAGGGTCCCCAGTCTCTCGTATGTGCAGATCGTGAGAGCCCTGCAGCGAGACGGCTGGACGGTCGTACGACAGCGTGGAAGCCACATCCGTCTCCAGAAACGCACGACGGATGAGACCCTGAAGATGACCGTCCCCGCGCACAACCCGGTCAAGCGTTCCACTCTGTCTCATCTCTTGAAGCAGGCCAGGATCGACGTCGATCACTTCCTGGAACTGCTCTAGCCCCCGAGTGTTGGCAACGAGGGAACCGCGCGAGTAGGGGCCAGTGGAGCCAATCTAGCGAGAGTCAGGCACTGTTCCCACGCGCCCTAACAGGGTGCTGCGCCTCACGTGTACCGAGTATTCTGTTGTCTTGCCATCGGAGTGGCTTCCCAGCCCCGTAGTCGTGGCAACGTCCCATCCCCACTGTGTCCTCATGTCGTTGGCGAACTTTCTGATGTTGTTCATACCGAGACTGCATCCACACTGGAAAACAACACACACCCAAGCATACGCGGACTTGCCATCGTCAGTCGGGCTCAGTGTCCACGTTATGCTGTGGGTGTGCTCATCGGGACGTGGCACTCCAAAGGCATCTGCCAAAGCATCGAGATTGTCAATCTCAAACAGATCGCTTCTGTAGTTGCCTGGCCACACAGCATAGATCCTAACTTGCCCGTTGACGGCATTATGGTAAGAGGCTGAGATGCTGGCGATGCTGTTGCTGACTTGTGAAACCTTGCCACTGTTGTCCACCTCGATATAGCAGACCGTGGCGGAGCGATATGGAAAGTTCTCAGTCTGCTTCGCGCTTCTCATTGCGGTCCCTCCTCTTGGTGGTTTGCACGCTTCGGGTGCTTCTACAAAGGCCCGTGATCCTCGCCAGACGACCTATGTTGAGTTACTGACTACACCATACTCCGTATTGCTGTAAACGCAACCCTCGATGAAGACCCTCCACGGCATGAACTCTGATCTCAGAGAAACGACTCGAGTCACAGACGGCTGTCGTGTGCGCTGGTGCAGAGCCTTTCATTGGGGCACCTGCACAATCCTCCACATGGAGGATGACGCCCCGCCTCCACCGTGCTATGCTGTTCATGCATGGTTGCGGTGGCGCATACCGCGATGGCACTGAAGCCGCTCAGGATACTGGGCGGCTTGTTCTATTTCCGCACGAGGGGTCCCGATGGCTCTTTCGCTGGCAACGCCGAGCTTTATCGTGGAGCGCGACGAGACGCGCTGCATCGCCTGCCAGGTGTGTGTGCGGCAGTGCGCCAACGACGTTCACTATGTCGTCACTGGAGATGGTGAGGTGGCCAGCGACCCGGCCCGCTGCGTGGGGTGCCATCGCTGCGTCACTCTCTGCCCGACGCGCGCCCTGAACGTGCGCACCACGCCCCTCGAGTTCCGCCCCCACGCCAACTGGACCGCCTCGGCCCTCACGGCGATCTACAAGCAGGCCGAGACGGGCGGCATGCTGCTCACGGGGATGGGTTGCGACCAGCCCTACCGCATCTACTGGGACCACATGGTGCTGAACGCCTCCCAGGTGACCAACCCCTCCATTGACCCGATGCGCGAGCCGATGGAACTCAAGACATTCCTGGGGGCCAAGCCGGAGCGGCTGACGTTCGAGGTGAGTGAGGGCGGCCCGCAGCTCAAAACGCAGCTCAGTCCGCAGCTGGAACTCGACGTGCCGATCCTCTTCTCGGCCATGTCGTACGGCTCCATCAGTTTCAACGCCTGCCTGTCGCTGGCGCGGGCGGCGCGCGCCTCGGGCACCTACTATAACACCGGGGAGGGCGGCCTCCACCCCGACCTGTACCAGTTCGGCGCCAACACCATCGCCCAGGTGGCCTCGGGACGCTTTGGCGTGCACCTGGACTATCTGAACGCTGCCGCCGCTCTCGAGATCAAGATTGGCCAGGGCGCCAAGCCCGGTATCGGCGGGCACCTGCCGGGAGAAAAGGTGACGCCCGAGATCTCGCGCACCCGCATGATCCCCGAGGGCACCGACGCCATCTCGCCTGCGCCCCACCACGACATCTATTCCATCGAGGACCTGCGGCAGCTCATCTACGCCCTCAAGGAGGCCACCCACTATACCAAGCCGGTGTCCGTCAAGGTGGCGGCGGTGCACAACATCGCCCCCATCGCCAGCGGCATCGTGCGGGCGGGGGCCGATATCGTGGCCATCGACGGCCTACGGGGCGGCACCGGCGCCGCGCCCACCATGGTGCGCAACAACGTGGGCATCCCCATCGAGCTGGCCCTGGCGGCCGTGGACCAGCGCCTGCGCGAGGAGGGGATTCGCCATCGCGCCTCATTGGTGGTGGGCGGCAGCGTGCGCAACAGCGCCGACGTGGTCAAGGCGCTGGCGCTGGGCGCCGACGCGGTGTATATCGCTACCTCGGCCCTCGTCGCCATGGGCTGCCACCTGTGCCAGAACTGCTACTCGGGCAAGTGTAACTGGGGCATCGCCACCCAAGACCCCTATCTCACCAAGCGCCTGAACCCCAACATCGGCGCCCGGCGGCTGGCCAACCTCCTGCGCGCCTGGGCGCTAGAGATCAAGGAGATGATGGGCGGCATGGGCATCAACTCGGTGGAAAGCCTGCGCGGGAACCGCGACCACCTGCGCGGCGTGGGGCTGAACCAGGTAGAGCTGGACGCGCTGGGCATCCGCTCGGCCGGCTTCTGAGGCGCAAGGAGACGTCACTGTGAAGCGCATCGTCATCCACGAGGAGTACTGCATCGGCTGCCGCCTGTGCGAAGTGCACTGCCTCGTGCAGCACTCCGAGTCGCGCGACATCATCAAGGCGTTCAAGGTGGAGCAGCCCCGCGTCATGTCGCGGGTGCTGGTGGAGGAGAGCGGCCCCGTCTCGTTCGCCCTGCAGTGCCGGCAGTGCCTGGAAGCGAGCTGCCTCGAGGCGTGCATCTCGGGCGCCATGCATCGCGACGAGGAAACGGGCGCGGTGGTGTGCGACGAGAGCCGCTGCGTCGGCTGCTGGATGTGCATCATGGTGTGCCCCACGGGCAGCATCCAGCAGAACCTGCAGGGCACGCGCATCGCGTCCAAGTGCGACCTATGCTACGGGGCAGAGATGCCGGCCTGCGTGGCCAACTGCCCGAACGAAGCCCTCACGTATGAAGAGATCTGAGGGAGGCGCTATCGTGAGAGTCGTCATCATCGGCAACTCGGCCACGGCCGTCGGCGCCGTCGAATCGATCCGCCAGCACGACCAGGCCTGCGAGATCGTGGTGGTGTCTGAAGAGCCCCATGGTATCTACTCCCGGCCCATGCTGTCCCACTTTTTGGCGGGTGAGATCGACAGGCCGCGCCTGTCCTACCGCCCGGCCGATTTCTACAGCCGCCACAATGTGCGGCCGCTCCTCAACGCGCGCGTGACCGCCATCGACGTGGACGGCCACTCGGTGCAGTTGGCCACGGGACAGGGCCTCAGGTATGACAAGCTTCTCATCGCTACGGGCGGCTCGCCCATCGTGCCGCCCGTGCCAGGGATCGAGAGCGGCGGCGTATTCAGTTTCACCCGACTCGATGAGACGCTGGCGATGCTGCGCTACCTGGAGCAAGGGGGCGTCGAGCACGCCGTCGTCGTCGGCGGGGGGATGATCGGCATCAAGGCCACCGACGCCCTGGTAAAGCGCGGGCTGCGCGTCACGCTCGTGGAGTTGGCGCCGCGCATCCTCAGCGCCGCGCTGGACGAGACCTCCTCGCGCCTCATGACGCGCGTGCTCAACGATGCCGGCGTCGAGGTGGTGACGCAGGCCACCGTCGTGGCCATCCATGCCGAGGGCGGCGAGGGATCGGCGGGTGAACCGCGCATCGCCGGGGTAACGCTCGATTCGGGGCGCGATGCGGCCTGCCAGATGCTGGTGTTCGGCATCGGCGTGCGGCCGAATGCCTCCCTCGCCAAGGAGGCGGGGATCGCCGTCAACCGAGGCGTGGTGGTGGACGAGTACATGCGCACCTCCGCTCCCGACGTCTATGCCGCCGGCGACGTGGCCGAGGCGTACGATCTGGTGGTCGACATGAACCGCACCGTGGCCATCTGGCCCAACGCCTACCGCCAGGGCGCCATCGCCGGCGCGCACATGGCCGGCGTGCAGCGCACCGACCAGGGCGGCATCGCCATGAACACGGTGGAGGTGTGCGGTGTCCCGGCCATGTCCATCGGCAACGCCAACGTCGAGGACGACGGCCACGAGGTCCTGGCGGAACTCGACGAGCGGCGCAGCGTGTACAAGCGGCTCGTGCTGGAGGGCAACCGCCTGGTGGGCGCCATCCTGGTGGGCAACGTCAGCCGCGCCGGAATCTATACCGGGCTAATCCGCAACAAGCTCGACGTCAGCGCCTATCGCAAGAGCCTGATGAGCGAGCGCATGAGCCTCCTCTCCCTGCCGGCCCACTATCGGAAGCATATCGTGACGGGGGCGGGGATAGAGGTGTAGCAGTCGGCTGTCAGCGGTCAGCCGCTAGCTGTTGGCTGTTGGCCATTAGCCGACCGCCGAAAGCCGAGAGCTGAGAGCCAAACGCCAAGAGCTAATGGCCAACAGCCCTTTCCCGGCAAGTCACTGTCAAAGGACGAGACCCATGAGTTGGGCTACCTGCGAGAACCGCTACCACGACGACAAGGTGTTCGACGCCTGCGGGTTGTTCGGGTTCATCGATACGAGCGGGCGCCGCCACGATGGGGCGGCCATCGCCACCGCCATCGGCTGCATGAAGGAGCGCGGGAACGGCCTGGGTTCGGGGTATGCCGCCTATGGCTTGTACCCCGACTTTCGTGAGCACTATGCCTTTCACGTCATGTGCCAGAGCGAGGCGGCACGCATCGAGTTGGACGACTACCTGCGGCGGCACTTTGCAGTGGTGCACGACGAGCCGATCCCCCACCGCACGGTGCGCGGCATCCTCGATCCGCCCATCGTGTGGCGCTACTTTCTCTTTCCCCTGAGCACCCAGATGGTGGGGCGCTCCGAGGAGGACTATATCGTGCACCAGGTGATGGCCATCAACACACGCCTGGAGGGGAGTTTTGTCGTCTCCAGCGGCAAGAACATGGGCATTTTCAAAGGGGTGGGCCACCCGGAGCAGATCGCCGAGTTCTACCGCATCGACGAGTATGAGGCCTACATGTGGACGGCCCACAATCGCTTCCCCACCAACACCCCCGGCTGGTGGGGCGGCGCACACCCCTTCGGCCTGCTCGACTGGTCGGTGGTGCACAACGGCGAGATCTCGTCCTACGGCATCAATCGTCGCTACGTGGAGATGCACGGCTACCGCTGCACCATGCGCACCGACACGGAGGTGTTTGCCTATGCCGCCGACCTCCTCATGCGGCGCCACGCCCTCCCGCCCGAGACCGCCGCGGCGGTGATGGCCAGCCCCCTGTGGAACGAACTGGAACACATGGCGCCCCGCGTACAGGCCCTCTATCGCGCGATCCGACAGACGTATGGGCAGTTGTTGATGAATGGGCCATTTACGATTATCCTAGCGCGAAGCGGTGAGATGATGGGCCTCGGCGACCGCATTCGCCTTCGTCCCCTGGTGGCCGCCATCAAGGGAGACGTGCTGTACGTCTCCTCCGAGCTGTCGGCCGTGTACGTGGTCGAGCCAGAGGTGAACGACGTGCTCATCCCCCAGGGCGGACAGCCGGTGATCGGCCGACTCGGCGTCACGCCTCGCTTTTCAGAGGCCGGCGACGCCTGGGGCGTGCCTGCGCAGGAGGAGGCGAGTCATGCCCGCTAGGGCCGTGACGTTGGCCCCGCGACGTGACGTGGAGGCGCCCGAGGCCAAGCCCATCACCGTCGACGCCGCCGGCGTGCACTATCGCGATCTCAACGAGCGGCTGCGCGCCCTGGTGCGTGCCGGGGCCGAGGCGATCGAGCTGCGGGGCGTCGCCGGGCAGCGCTACCTGGGGACCGGTCTACAGGCGCCGGTGCGCATCACCGTCCACGGCGTCCCCGGCAACGATCTCGGGGCGTTCATGGACGGCCCACACCTCGAGGTGTTGGGCGACGCCCAGGACGGGTGTGGCAACACGATGAACAGCGGCGAGATCATCATCCACCGCTCGGCGGGCGACATCGTGGGGCACTCGATGCGTGGCGGCAAGATATTCGTGCGCGGCAATGTGGGTTACCGCGTCGGCATTCACATGAAGGAATACGAGTCGGTGCGGCCGTCCATCGTCATCGGCGGCACGGCGCAGCACTTTTTGGGGGAGTACATGGCCGGCGGAGTGATGCTCGTGCTCGGCATGGGCCTGGCGCCCGACCAACCGCACCCCTCGCGCTACGTCGGCACCGGCATGCACGGCGGCGTGATCTATATGCGCGGCGCCGTATCCACCACGTTCCTGGGCAAGGAGGTAGGGCTCGTCCCCATGGGGGCGGAGGACGAGTGGCTCGTGCAGGGACTGGTGCGCGAGTTCGGCGCCCGCTTCGGCGTCGACCCAGAGCCGCTCATCCATGCACCATACGTCAAACTCGTGCCGCTGACCAGACGCCCCTACGGCCGGCTGTACGCCTACTGAGGTTCGGAGGGTCATGATACCTTCACTGCAACTGGATTGCCCTCGCGAGTGCGACCGCATCGTCGCGTTCATGCGCGGGCGGCTCGACGAGGCGGGCTTTGACAGGCTCGTATTGGGTATGTCGGGCGGCATCGATTCCGCCCTCGTGGGGGCGCTGGCGGCCCGCGCCATCGGGCCGGAGAACGTTCACGCCATCGTCATGCCCCATCGCACCAGCAACCCCGAGAGCGCGGCACACGCACTCCTCGTAAACGCGTGGCTCGGGCTGTCCTGGGAGTGCTGTGACATCAGCCCCATGGTCGATGCCATGGCGGCCGGCGACCCCACCATGGACGACCGGCGCAAGGGCAACGTCATGGCGCGCTCCCGCATGATGGTGCTGTTCGATCGCGCCGCCAAGCTCGGGGCGCTCGTCGCGGGGACGAGTAACCGCACCGAGACGCTACTGGGGTACTTTACCATCTTTGGCGACGGCGCCTGCTCCCTCAAGCCCATCGCGCACCTGTACAAGTGTCAGGTCAGGGCGCTGGCTGGACACATGGGGGTGCCTGGTGCTATACTCCGCAAAGCGCCGAGCGCCGACCTCTGGCAGGGTCAGACGGACGAGGGGGATCTGGGCTTTACCTACGACGAGGCGGACCGGATCCTCTATCTGCTCACCGAGTTGGGGCAGGACGAAGCGTCCATCGTGGCCCGGGGATATGCCATCGAGACCGTTCAGGCCATCCAGCGTCGCATGCGCCTCAGTGCCTTCAAGCTCTGCCAGCCACCCGCGCTTTCGGTGGAGGGCAGGGCCGACCTGTGTACCGGAGACAACAATGCCTGACCTGCGCATGGGGATGCTCGTTCTGGAGGATGGCAGCGCCTTCCTCGGCCGATCCGTGGGGGCCGAGGGGGAGTGGACCGGCGAGGTGGTGTTCAACACCAGCCTGACCGGCTACCAGGAGGTGATCACCGACGCCTCCTATTGGGGCCAGATGGTCGTCTTTACCTGCCCGCACATCGGCAACGTGGGCATCAACCACGATGACGTCGAGTCGAGCAGGCCGTGGGTGCGCGCCGTCCTGGCGCGACAGATCTGCGACGTGCCGAGCAACTGGCGCGCGCAGCAGTCGCTGCCCGATTACCTGCGCGAACACGGCATCCCCGCGCTCACCGACCTGGACACGCGCCTCATCACGCTGACCATCCGTCAGAAGGGCGCCATGCGCGGCGCCCTGTCCACCGTGAACCTCGACCCCGAGCGCCTGGTAGAGATGGCGCGCTCCGCCCCCGAGATGAGCAGCCTGACACCGGTGGAGCAGGTAACCTGCTCCGAGCGCGGCATCTGGGAGGCCGTCGTCCCCAAGCAGTGGTTGGTCGATCCGAAGCACGGCCCCTCGGCGTGTCCCCCCCACATCGTGGTGATCGACTGTGGCGTCAAGCACAACATCCTCCGGCATCTGACGACCCTGGGCGCGCGCGTCACGGTGGTGCCGTCCGACGCCTCGTGCCAGGAGGTGCTGGCGCAAGCGCCCGACGGCGTCCTGATCACCAACGGCCCCGGCGATCCCGAGCAGGTACCCGAGACGGTAAAGACCGTGCGCGGGCTTCTGGGACGCGTGCCGATGTTCGGCATCTGCCTCGGACACCAAGTCATCGGCCTCGCCTGCGGCGGCAAAAAGTTCAAGCTCCCCTTTGGCCACCACGGCGGCAACCACCCCGTGCTGGACCGGCGCACCGGCATCGTGGCCATCACGGCCCAGAATCACAACTATGCCATCGATGCCGAATCGCTCCGGGGGCTGCCCGTGGAGATCACCCACGAGAACCTCTTTGACGGCACCATCGAGGGGTTGAGGCACACGCAATACCCCGTGAGTGGCGTCCAGTATCACCCGGAGGCCTCTCCCGGGCCCCACGACAGCCTGTCCCTGCTGCGCGAGTTCGTGCACTCGCTGGGCGAGTAGACGACTCGCTCTCGGCGTCTACCAGCTGACAGGGATCGCTAGAATTCCCTACACAACGGGCAGCGCCGCTCGGGCCAACCTCCCGCGTTGGATCCCTCGTCCTTCCCTGTGCGCAGATTCCAACGCCACGACCAGCCAAGGTTGCATAGAGAGACCCATGCCAAAGCGAACCGACCTTCACAGCATCCTGATCATCGGCTCCGGGCCCATCGTCATCGGCCAGGCGTGCGAGTTCGACTATTCGGGCACGCAGGCCTGCAAGGCGCTGCGCGAGGAGGGCTACCGCACCATCCTCGTGAACTCGAACCCGGCCACCATCATGACCGACCCGCAGATGGCCGATGCCACCTACATCGAGCCGCTCACCGTGTCGGTCCTCGAGCGCATCATCGCCCGCGAGCGCCCCGATGCCATCCTGCCCACCATGGGCGGCCAGACGGGCCTCAACCTGGGTATGGACTTGCACCGCCAGGGGATCCTGGAGCGCTATGGCGTGGAGTTGATCGGCGCGCGCGGCCCGTCCATCGAGATCGCCGAGGACCGCGAGTTGTTCAAGCGCGCCATGACGGAAGTCGGCCTCGAGGTGCCCCGCAGCCACATCGTGGGCTCGCTCGATGAGGCGCGGGCCATCCTCGAAGAGATCGGCCTCCCCGCCATCCTACGCCCCTCGTTCACCCTCGGCGGAACCGGCAGCGGCATCGCCTACAACCGCGAGGATTACGAGCGCCTGGTGGCGCATGGCCTGGACCAGAGCCCCGTACACCAGGTGCTGGTGGAAGAGTCGGTCATCGGCTGGAAAGAGATCGAACTCGAGGTCATGCGCGACGCGGACGACAACTTTGTCGTCATCTGCTCTATCGAGAACGTCGATCCTATGGGCGTCCACACGGGCGACAGCATCACCGTCGCACCGGCCCAGACGCTGACCGACAAGGAGTACCAGGTGCTGCGCGACATGGCGCAGCGCATCATGGTACGCGTGGGCGTCGAGACGGGCGGATAGAACGTGCAGTTCGCCGTCCATCCCGATACGGGGCGCACCGTGGTCATCGAGATGAACCCCCGCGTGTCGCGCTCTTCGGCGCTGGCCAGCAAGGCCACCGGCTTTCCCATCGCCAAGATCGCCGCCAAGCTGGCCGTCGGCTACCGCCTGCACGAGTTGCCCAACGATATCACCCGCGAGACGCCCGCCTCCTTTGAGCCGGTGATCGATTACGTCGTCGCCAAGGTGCCGCGCTGGAACATGGAAAAGTTCCCGCAGGCCGACGCCACCCTCGGCACCCAGATGAAGTCCGTGGGCGAGGTGATGGCCATCGGGCGCACGTTCAACGAGGCCCTCCAGAAGGCGCTCTGCGCCCGCGAGGACGGCCGCGACGGCATCTTTGATCCCGCCACCGAGGGCGCCACCCGCGACGAGATCATGCCGCGCCTGTTGGTGCCCAACCCCGACCGCATCCACTATGTGCCCGCCGCCATGGACGCGGGCATGACCATCGACGAGATCTTTGAGGCAACGTACATCGACCGCTGGTTCCTGCGCGAGTTCGAAGCCCTGCGCGGGCTGCGCGACCGCATCGTCGGTCGGCCCCTGGAAGAGATCGACGCCGACCTGATGCGCGAGGCCAAGCGCGCCGGCCTGACGGACGCCTACATCGGACGTATCCTCTCGCCCGCCGTGCCCGAACTCGAGGTGCGCGCTTACCGCAAGCGCCTCGGCATCCGCGCCGTGTACTCGCGCGTCGATACCTGCGCCGCCGAGTTCCCCGCTTACACGCCGTACCTGTACAGCAACTATGAGTCGGTGTGCGAGGCCGAGCCGAGCGACCGCCGCAAGGTGATGGTGCTGGGCAGTGGCCCCAACCGCATCGGCCAGGGGATCGAGTTCGACTATTGCTGTGTGCACGCCTCGATGGCGTTCCAGGAACTCGGCTACGAGACCATCATGCTGAACTGCAACCCCGAGACGGTCTCGACCGATTACGACGTCAGCGACCGCCTCTACTTTGAGCCGCTGACGCTGGAGCACATCCTGAACGTCTGTGACATCGAGCAGCCCAAGGGCGTCATCGTCCAGTTCGGCGGGCAGACGCCGCTCAAGCTGGTGCGCAAGCTGGCCGATGCCGGCGTGTGCATCCTGGGGACGTCGCCGGACGGGATCGACCTGGCGGAGGACCGCGAGCGCTTTGGGGCGCTGATGAAGCAGATCGGCCTTCCCATGCCGGACCACGGCATCGCGCGCTCCGCGGAGGAGGCGTTCGTCGTGGCCGACGACATCGGCTATCCGGTCATCGTGCGCCCGTCGTACGTGCTGGGTGGCCGGGCCATGGCCATCGTCTACGACCGTACCCAGCTCGATCAGTACATCCGCTCGGCCGTGCAGGTGGCCGAGGACACGCCCATCCTCATCGATCGCTTCCTGGAGGACGCGTTCGAGATGGACGTGGATTGTGTGTGTGACGGCAGCGACGTGCGCATCGCCGCCATCATGGAGCAGATCGAGCTGACCGGCGCCCACTCGGGCGATAGCGCCTGCGTCATTCCCACCGTGATGGTGGACGACGACGCGCTGGCGACGCTGCGCGACTATACCCGGCGGCTGGCGTGCTCGCTGCACACCGTGGGATGCCTCAACGTGCAGTATGCCATGAAGGACGGCGTGGTGTACGTCATCGAGGCGAACCCGCGCGCCTCCCGCACGGTGCCATACGTGAGCAAGTCGACGGGCGTGCCCTGGGCGCGCGTCGCCTGCCAACTCATCGAGGGGCACACCCTGAGCGAACTCGGCATCCCCGACGAGCCACGCCTCTCGGGCCACTTTGTGAAGGAAGTGGTGCTCCCCTTTGTCAAGTTCCCGGGCGAGCCGGCCATGCTCGGCCCGGAGATGCGCAGCACCGGCGAGGTGATGGGGACCGACGAGAGCTTTGGCATGGCCTATGCCAAGGCCCAGATCGCGGCCGGCAACGCCCTGCCCACCTCGGGGACGGTGTTCCTCAGTGTCAACGATCGCGACAAGGAGAACCTACTGCCCATCGCACGCGACTTGGCCGACCTGGGGTTCTCGCTCATTGCCACCCGCGGCACGGCGGCTGCCCTTCGCGCCGCGGGGCTGAGCGTGGACACCATCCGCAAGGTCAGCGAGGGGCGGCCCAACGGCATCGACCACATCATCAACGGCGACATCCACCTCGTCATCAACACGCCCCTCGGCAGCCGCTCCTTTAGCGACGAGCACATGCTGCGCCAGGTGGCCATCGCCCACGGTGTGCCCGTGTTGACCACCCTCTCCGCGGCCAAGGCCGCCGCCCTCGCCATCGCCGCGCTCAAGGCGGGGGGCCTCGAAGTGCAGAGCCTACAGGAGCGCTGGTCTAGTCAGGCAGTGAAGTGATGTCCCCGTCGGAGGTTCGAGTCACCGTCGGTGAGATCTGGAACGTGGCCCTCCCCCCAGGCACCCTCCTGGCGGGAGGGCGGACGGGACTGTGCCGACCGGTAGAGTGGGTGTCCTCCCTCCGCGCGACCTTTCCCCTCTTTGGCAGCCTGGAGAACGGCTACATGGCCCTGGCGCGGCTGGAGGTCGCCCGCCAGGTCGACCCGCGCCTCGCCCTCCCCTACCTGCTCGACCAACTACACCGCGCCGGCGTCGTCGCCCTTCTCGTGGACGAGCCGGTGGGGCCGGAGGCTGTCGAGCGCGCCGATGCGCTGTCGCTTCCCCTGCTGGTGTTGCCGCCGGGCACAGACCAGCACGAGGTCGAGCGCGACATCCTCCGCACGTTGGTGGACCACGAGGGACAGCTGGCGCGCCGTGAGATGGCGGCGCGCCAGAGCCTGCAGCGGGTGATGGGCCGCGGAGGCCTCGCTGCCGTCCTCCAGGCGGTGGCCGAGCGCGCCGGCGGCGAGGCGCTCCTCACCGACAGGTCGGGGACCCGCGTGGAGCGCGCCGGCGCGCCAGTGGAGGGGGAGGCCGTCGAGACGACCTTTGCCGTGAGCGTGGCGGGCCGCTTTCTCGGCAACCTGGTGGTGCGCCTCGCCGATGCCGACTGCAACCCGCTGGACAGCATCTACCTCCGGCAGGCGGCCGAGGTCTGTGGCATCGAGATGCTCCAGAGCCTCGCCCGACAAGAGACCGAGGACCGTCTCGGCGCCGACCTCGTCGAACAGCTGCTGGACGACGAACACGGGGAGGAGACCCTCGCCTCGCGGCTGGCGCGCCTCGGCTACGACCTGAGCCCCGACCGTCGCCATGTCGTCGTGGCGCTGGGGCCGAGCCGCGACGGCCGCCAGACCGACGACTGCCAGCATGCGGCCCGCGACCTGTGCTGGGCGGCCCAGCGCGACGGAGGGGCGGTCCTCACCGTCGGCTACCGGGAGCAGATCATGGCGTTCTGCTCCTTCCCCGCCGCGCTCCCCGACCGGCGGGTGCGCGCCTGGCTGCAGGAGGCCCTCTCGGCGGCCGACGGGCGCTGCACCGCGGGTGTGAGCCGCGTGGTGCGCGACGTAGCGGGGCTCAGGATCGCCGTGGCACAGGCGCTGGACGCCGGCGCCCTGGGCCGGCGCATCGAGGGGCGCGACGGCCCCTACTACTATGAGGAACTGGGGCTTTACCGCCTGCTGGCCGGCCTGCGCTCGCGGGACGAACTGAAGCGCTTCTATGAGGAGACGTTGGGGCCCCTGGCGCGTTACGACGCCACCCACGGCACCGAGTTGGTGCACACCCTGGCGTGCTTTTTCGCCGAGAACGCCAACGCCAGCCAGACGTCAAGGGCGTTGTACATCCATCGGAACACGCTGAGCTACCGCCTGCAGCGCATCGTCGAGATCACGGGGCTCGACCTCGACGACGCCGAGGCGCGTTTGGCGCTACAACTGGCGCTCAAGATCGACCACCTCTCGAGCTAGTACCGCGTTGTGCAGTCTGCACAAGGGCAAAGCCAACGCCGCTGTGCAGGCCACTCAAAGGCGCGTCGTCCTCGATCTGCTATAGTGACAGACAGTTGGATGCCGTGCGCCGGGTATGACTCGTCAAGCTCGAGTCGTTGGAATCTCTGACACGGACGCCATACAGTCGCATCGTAGGAGAAGAAGGCAATGGCAGAGAACACCCAAGAAGACATCCGTCGCAAGATTCACGACATGGGCATCCGCTTCATCAACCTGCAGTTCACCGACATCGTGGGAATGGTCAAGAGCGTGACCATCACCCCCGCCCAACTGGACAGCGTGCTGGACAACGGCATGTGGTTCGATGGCTCGTCCATCGAGGGGTTCGTGCGCATCAGCGAGAGCGACATGCTGCTGGTGCCCGACCTCGATACCTTTGCCGTCATCCCATGGCAGACGGAGCGGCACGCTACGGCGCGCCTCATCTGCGACGTCTACACTACTGACGGGGAGCTGTTCCCCGGCTCGCCGCGGTCGGCGCTGGCGCGGGTGATGCAAGAGTGCGCCGACCTGGGCTATGGGTTCCGTGTCGGCCCCGAACTCGAGTTCTTTTTATTCGAGACGGACACCAACGGCGCGCCGGACGCGCTGGTGCCGCACGATCAGGCGGGCTACTTTGACGCCACCGCCGACCGCGGCACCCTGGTGCGCGACGACATGGTCACGGCGGTGGAGGCGTTCGGCATCGCCGTGGAGGCGGGGCACCACGAGGTGGCCTCCGGCCAGCACGAGATCGACTTTCGCTACGGTGACGCCATCCGCACCGCCGACAACACCGTCACCCTCAAGTACGTTTTCAAGGCGATAGCACGGCAGCACGGGTTGTACGCCACGTTTATGCCCAAGCCGATCCGCGGCATCGCGGGGTCGGGCATGCACGTGCACCAGAGCATGTGGGACCTAAAGACGGGCGAGAGCGCCTTCCACGACCCCGGCGATCCGTACGGCCTGTCCAAGCTGGCGAAGCAGTTCCTGGCGGGCCAGCTCAAGCACGCCCGGGGGATGACGGCCATCCTGGCGCCCCTGGTCAACTCGTACAAGCGCCTGGTGCCCGGCTACGAGGCGCCGGTGTACGTCAGTTGGGCGCGCATCAACCGCTCAGCGCTGATCCGCGTGCCCCGCGCCAGCATACCGGCGGCGCATCGCCTGGAACTGCGTTGCCCGGACCCGAGCTGCAACCCGTATCTCGCTTTTGCCGTGATGCTCAAGTGCGGCCTGGACGGCATCGTCAACGACCTGCCCGTGCCCGAGCCGACGGAGGAGAACCTGTACGAGTCGGCACTGGCGCGCCAGGGGCTTCCGACGCTGCCCGGCACGCTGTACGAGGCACTCGAAGAGCTGCAGAAGGACACCGTCGTGCAGCAGGCGCTCGGGCCGCACATCTATGAGCGGTTCGTCGACGCCAAGCTCCAGGAGTGGGACGACTATCGCCTCGAGGTGACGCCCTGGGAGACGGAACGCTACCTGCGCACCTTTTAGCCGCCGGCGCGCGGTGACGCCGCGGCACGAACCTATCGGCCATTCGCTCGGCAGTGGCGCCAGAGGCCCCGGATGCTGATCCGGCCCCGGCGGCGCCACTGCCGAGTCGTTTTTCCCGCTGGTGAGGCGGACGGCGCGCTGGGTACGCGTGGGACGTGGGCCGCGACAGGGCGGCCGGAGCGAGCACATCGGGGCGACGCGTCAGGACGACGCCTGGAGACAGCTCGCGCCACACGCGTGGCTTACCGGTTCCGGTGATCACACTCCCACAGGGAGAGACGACAGGAGGCCGACAGAAATGGCACAGACAGTCCCAGACGTCCTCGCGATGGCCAAGGCAGCCACCATGGTGGATCTCCGCTTCACCGACCTCCCCGGCATCTGGCAGCACTTTACCATCCCGGTGCGCGACCTGACGGAGGAGCTGTTCGAGGAGGGGATCGGATTCGACGGCTCGTCGATACGCGGCTTCAAGATGATTCACGAGTCGGACATGCTGCTCGTGCCCGACCCCGCCACCGCCTTCATGGACCCGATCTATGAGGTGCCCACCCTCGTCCTGATCTGCGACGTGTACGACCCCATCACGCGGCAGCCGTACGACCGCGACCCGCGCTACATCGCCCGCAAGGCGGAGGCCTACCTGATGCAGACCGGTATCGCCGACTGCAGCTACTGGGGCCCGGAGGCCGAGTTTTTCATCTTTAGCGATGTGCGCTATGGCGCGGGCACCGAGGCGGCCTACTACTACCTGGACAGCCCGGAGGCGTGGTGGAACAGCGGCAAGGGGGGCGTGCCCAACATGGGCGGCCAGATTCCGCCCAAGCGCGGCTACTTTCCCGTGCCCCCGACGGACACGCTGCAGGACGTGCGCAGCCGCATGGTGCTGGCCATGGAAGGGGCCGGCGTCCAGGTGGAGGTACACCACCATGAGGTGGCCACCGCCGGCCAGGCCGAGATCGATATGCGCTTCGGCCCCCTGTGCCGCATGGCCGACAGCCTGATGATCTACAAGTACATGGTCAAAAACATCGCCCGGCAGAGCGGGTTGACCGCCACGTTCATGCCCAAGCCGCTGTTCGGCGACAACGGGTCGGGGATGCACGTCCACCAGAGCCTCTGGAAGGGCGACAAGAACGTCTTCTATGATGAGGCGGGCTACGCCCAGCTCTCCGACCTGGCCCGCTGCTACATCGGCGGCCTGCTCAAGCATGCGCCGGCGCTGCTGGCCATCGTGGCGCCCACCACCAACTCGTACCGGCGGTTGGTGCCGGGCTATGAGGCGCCGGTGAACCTGGCCTACTCGCAGCGCAACCGCTCGGCGGCCTGCCGCATCCCGGTATACTCCAAGAGCCCCAAGGCCAAGCGCGTCGAGTTCCGGCCCCCCGACCCGAGCTGCAACCCGTACCTGGCATTCGCGGCGCTGCTCATGGCGGGCCTGGACGGCGTGCAGAACAGCATCGACCCCGGCGCACCCATGGACAAGGACCTGTACGACCTGCCACCCGAGGAGCTAAAGCAGGTCAAGCAGGTGCCGGGTTCGCTAGCCGAGGTGCTGGACGCCCTGGAGGCGGACCACGAATTCCTCCTCAGGGGAGACGTGTTCACCGAGGAGTCGCTCGCCGCCTGGATCGCCTACAAGCGCGAGATGGAAGTCGACCCGGTGCGCCTGCGCCCGCACCCGTACGAGTTCGTGCTGTATTATGACGTCTAGAGGTTCGTAGAGGATGATCCGAGAGGCCACCGCATGGTGGCCTCTCGGCACGCGTCCCGATGTAGGGCGCACACGCCGATGCGCGCCACGACCCGCAGGGCGTGTGCACCGATGTAGGGCGCGCACGCCGATGCGCGCCGCGACCCGCGCGAAAGGCCTACGGTGATGTGACCGACACCCGTCATCCACAGGCTAGCCAAAACACCATCGACCGCCTGCGGGGCCTCCTCCCCTCGGAGGCCCCGGACCGCGACGCGTGCCTGCCACGCCTGGCGGCGGCCCTCCGCGCCGCCGCCAACCCCGGGCGCGCGCTCCTCGGCCTCGAGCGCCTGACCTGCGCCCTGGGCGACCCCGCGGCGCTCCCGCGTCTGCTGGCCGGCTCGCCTCACCTGGTGGACGCGCTGGTCACCCTCTTTGCCGGCAGCCGCTTTCTCACCGACATCGTGCTGCGCGACCCGGCGACGCTCGACGTCCTCAGCGGTCTCGAGACGATGGCCGCCCCGATGGATGCCGCCACGGCCTATAATCGTGCCCTGATGGCGTTGGGCGGCACCCACGATGCTGATGCGCGTATCGACGCCCTGCGGCGCTACCAGCGCAGGGAGCTGCTGCGCATCGGCGCCTGTGATATGATGTGTCTGTGGGACCTGCCCACGGTCACTACTCAGCTATCGTACCTGGCCGACGGCCTGATCCGCGCCGCCCTGGACGTCGCCGGCGAGGAGGTCGGGGCGGCGCCGGGCGACCTCGCCGTGGTGGCGATGGGCAAGCTGGGCGGGCGGGAGCTGAACTATAGCTCGGATATCGACCTGATCTTTGTCGCCGCGTCCGACGCCCCGCGGCAGGCGCCCCTTGCCAGGCGACTCATCGACGCCCTGGCGCGGGTGACGGGAGAGGGGTTTCTCTATCGCGTCGACATGCGGCTGCGGCCGTGGGGCAGCGTCGGCCCGCTTGTCTCGTCCCTGGACGGCTACCTGGCCTACATGGAGCACCACGCCCGGCCGTGGGAGCGCCAGGCGCTGCTCAAGGCGCGCGTCGTTGCCGGCGAAGAGCAGCTACGCGACGCGTTCATGGCGCGCACCGACGTGCTTTTGTTCGTCCCCGGGGCGGACCCCCGCGCCGACGTGCGCGTCATGAAGCAGCGCATCGAGGCGCGGCTCGACGCCGATGGCGAGGCGTGGGGCGAGGTCAAGCTGGGGCGGGGATCGATCCGCGACGTCGAGTTCGTGACGCAGTACCTGCAGCTCCGCCACGGGCTGCGAGAGGCGAACACGCTGGCGGCGCTAGATGCGCTGAGCGCCCGCGGGCTGCTCTCGAGTGACGAGTATCGCGCGCTGGCGGAGGGGTATACCTTGCTGCGGGCGGTGGAGCACCACCTGCAGCTGCTCGACCACCGCCAAACGCACCGCCTGCCCACCGACCCGCGTGAGATGGGGTTCCTGGCGCGGCGGCTGGGCTTTCGCGGCGACGAGGCGGGCGGCGCCCTCCTGGCCCGCTACGGCCAGCACTGCGCGGCGATCCGCACCGCCTACGAGCGCCATCTGCTTAGCGATGCAGGCGAGGGCGCGACCATGACTCTGGACGAGGACGCTCCGATACTCGACGTTACCCGACACGTGCGGCGCATGGCGCCGTCCTACCGGACGACGTTCAGCGAGCGCGAGATCCTGCGTCACGCCGAGATGGCGGAGCGCATCGACGACGCCCACCCCGTGGAGGTGGACGCTGCGCCCATGGAGGGTGGCGCCTGGCGCGTGACCATCGTGGGCTATGACTTTGCGGGCGAGTTGTCGCTCATCTGCGGGCTGCTCCTGGCGTACGGGTTCAGCATCGAGGACGGCCATGTCTACACCTACGAGCCACTCGAGAAGGCCCCGTCCCCCTCGGCATGGAGTTCCCGCGCGCGACGCCGAGCCGCGGAACCCCGCCACGACGACCGGCTCAAGATCGTAGATGTGTTTTCGGTGCGGCCCATCTCCGGAGAGGCGCCCCCCGACCTCTGGCCCTTCTACGAGGATGACCTGGCCGGGCTCTTGCAGATCCTTCGGCATGGACGCCGGCGTGAGGCGCATGGCGAACTCGCCAAGCGCGTCGCGTTGGAGCTGGGCGACGCCTCGGCGGCGATGGGGACGCTCCAGCCCATCGACATCGAGATCGACAACGACGCCTCCGAGCGGTACACGCTGCTGCGCATCGATGCCGCCGATACCCCCGGCTTTCTCTACGAGTTCACCAGCGCCCTGGCGTTGGGAGGATACCATATCGCCCAGGTGATCGTGGACTCGGTCGGCAGCCGCGCGCGCGACACCCTCTACCTCACCGACGCCCACGGCGCCAAGATCCTCGCGCCCGAGGCGCAGCGCGAGCTACGCGTCGCTACAGTGCTGACCAAGCACTTTGCCCACCTGCTGCCCCACTCCCCAAACCCCGAGTCGGCGCTGCTCCACTTTCACGAACTCCTCGGCCAGCTCCTCGCACGGCCCGAGTGGCCCGGTGAACTGACATCGCTCGAGCGCCCGGAGGTGCTCGCCGCCCTGGCGCGCCTGTTGGGCGTGAGCGATTTTCTCTGGGACGACTTTTTGCGGATGCAGCACGCTAACCTCTTCCCCCTGGTTCGCGATCTGGACGCGCTGGCGGAGGCGAAAGCGAGGGAGCAGTTGCGGCAGGAACTCGATGCCGACCTCTGCGCGGCGGAGGGGTGGGAGCGCCAGCGCGACGCCCTGAACGCCTTCAAGGACCGCGAGATGTTCCGCATCGACATGCGCCACATCCAGGGACTGATCGACGGGTTCGGCCGGTTCTCTGCCGAGCTGACCGATCTCGCCGAGGTGGTGGTCGACGCGGCGCAGCAGCTGTGCGTGGCGCGCCAGAGTGTCGCGCACGGGACGCCCCTCCAGGAGGACGGCAGCCCCTGCCCGCTGAGCGTAGTAGCCCTGGGCAAGTGCGGCGGCCGCGAATTGGGGTTCGCCTCGGATATCGAGCTGATGTTCGTCTATGAGGCCAACGGCCGTACGGCTGGGCCGAACGCCATCTCGACGGCCGAGTTCTATGAGCAGGTGGTAGTTGCTTTCCTGGACCTGGTCCGCGCCAGGCGCGAAGGGATATTCGAGATCGATCTGCGCCTGCGACCCTACGGCGACGCCGGCAGCATGGCGGTGCCGTTAGCGTCCTTCCGCCGCTACTTTGCCCCGGACGGCCCTGCCTGGCCCTACGAGCGCCAGGCGCTCATCAAGCTGCGCCCCATCGCCGGGGACGCCTCCCTGGGCGCGCGTCTCGTCGCGCTGCGCGACGACTATGTGTTTTCGGGCGAGGGCCCCAACGTGACGGCCATGCGCGCCATACGCGAACGCCAGGTGAGGCACCTGGTGGCGGGTGGCACCTTCAATGCCAAGTACAGCCCCGGGGGATTGGTGGATTGCGAATACCTCGTGCAGGGGTTGCAGATCGCCCACGGCCGGGGGGATCCCCGCCTGCGGGTGACCAACACCATGGAGGCGATGGGTGCGTTGGCCAAGGCCGGGGTACTCTCCGCGGAGGTCCATGAGCGCCTGGAGGCGGCCTACGCCTTTCTGCGCCGCCTCATCGACGCACTGCGCATGGTGCGCGGCAACGCCAGGGACCTGACGGTACCGCCCGTGGACGGCGAGGAGTACGCATTCCTGGCGCGACGGCTCTCGTACGGCGGGGACCTGGCGCGCCTGCGCGCCGACATCGACCGGCACCCACAGGCGGTGCAAGAACTCTGGCGCCGGCTGCTCGGATAGGCGGGGCACCGCCGCGCCCCGCGCTTCCCTGCCCTACTTTTTGGTGGGGCGCAGCTTGTCGATGGTGTCCTTGGACGTGATAGACGCCATGCGCTGGTCTTGCGCGCGCTGCGCCGCGATCTCTTGGTGATCTGGGCCGGCGGGGCCGTGCACGGCAAACCCCGCGACAACGCGTCGCGTCTCGGCGCTGGCGCAGGCGGGGCACGCCGGCGGGCTATCCTCGGCAGCGCTGCTCATGGGCCGCAGGCGATCGAAGCGCTCGCCGCAGTTGAGGCATTCATAGGTGTAGATAGGCATCGGTTCCCTCGTCCGAATGTCCTTCGGTCTCACCGTATTCTACCACGAATCGCCCCCTCGTCCCGAAGCCGCAATCCAGTGTGGGGTCACAGGGTCCAGGGTGCAGCGCCACGCTGGTTGTGCGTGCCGAGGCAGTTACAGGCTACAGGTGGCAGGTTACAGGGTTTGGCGCATGATCCTGCTAGCGCCTGTAATCTGCAACCTGCAGCTGGCGCGCAACCCGTTGCCAGCAAGAGCCTGTAACCCGAAACCTGCAGGAGCCAGCTCGCCTCCCCCTGGAATCAGACGTCGCGCGGCAGCGTCGAGAAGGGGAGCGTCATGACCCACTGGGCGATGCCGGCGATGATGAGCGCCGTGGCGATGGTGGTGGCGTTGGACAGCGCGGCGCCCAGCAACGGGCCGGCAAAGACGGCGGCGTTGGCGGCCATGCTCCATACGGCGGCAAAGAGGGGCTGCCGATGCTCGGGACAAGCGGCCAGCATCAAGTCGAACAGCCCGATGTCGACGCCCGCGGCCGTGATCCCCCACACGGCCGCCACCGGCAGGAGCCAGGGCGCCGAGGGAGAGAGCGCCGTAAGGATGGGATAGAGCCCCAGCCCCAGGGCGCTCCAGGTGAGCACACGGCGGTGGCCCAGGCGGCCGGCCAGGCGTCCCCAGATGATATAGCCCGCCACGAGGGCCCCGTGTCCCACCGTCCCCCGCAGCCCGATGAGGGTGTCGGGCGCGCGCAGCTCGTTCACCCAAAAGAGGCTAAAAAGGGGCGCCGGCAGGTTCAGCGCCACGCGATAGAGGATCGTCGCGGCAAGAAAGGCGACAAAGGGCCGATAGTGTGCCACGGGGCGCAGGTAATCGGCAAAGCGCCCCCACACGGTGCGCGCCTGCCCCCGCGCGAGCCGCTCCAGTGGCGCCACCTTGATGCGAGCGAAAAAAACGATGTCGAGGCTCGACAGCGCGAACGAGATGAAAAAGACGATCTGGTAGTTCAGCGGGAAGGCGATCTGATCGAGCAGCCAGCCAAAGCCGGCGCTGCTGGCCGCCGAGACGAGGCTCAGCAGCGCCCAGCGCGTGCCGTTGATCTGCGCGCGGCGGCGCGGCGAGATCGCCCGCGCCATGACGGCCGTCCACGACGGGATGGCCACCACGTCGGGCAGCGTCTTGAGCGTCCAGATGAGCACCAGCGCCATGGGCAGGTGCTCGCGCGGCACGATCGAGGGGGCCAGGGCGCACAAGGCAAAGCCGAGGCGCACCCAAGCCACATAGGTGTTGCGAACCCGCACCTGATCGGTGTAGCGCTCGGCGACCATGGCGCCCGGGATGAGGAGCAGGATGGCGAGCAGCGCCGGCGCAGAGGTGAGCCATCCCACCAGCGTCGGCGTGGCGCCCAGGCGCGCCAGGAACACCGCCAGAAAGGCCATGATGCCGCCCGCCTCCACCCCCACGAGGGCGGTGTTGAGGTAGAGGAGGCGGGCGTTGCGATCCTCTTGATCGCGTGGCTTTAGGATGGATGTGTTCTCGGCCCAGCGCCGCAGGGTGCTCAGGCCGACGGCTATCGGCGTAGTCATGGGGTTCATCCACCGCGGGCCGCGCAGAGGGGGGCCCGCCAAGAGATGTGATAGCGCACACACACCCCGGACGGGGCGCCGTGGCGCCTCGGCGGGGCGTTCGCGCGCTATTGTAGCACCGCAGGGGCAGCCGTCCAAAGCAGAGGGCGAGGTTGCACGAGCAGGGCAACGCGCTGCGGGGCAGCAGAAGAGGCCACGGCCAATCGCCGTTTGACACGCCATCCGGCATCCCCTAAAGTGCCCCGCAGAAGGCGTTGCCGTCGGCGCCGCGTCGTACCGGGCGCGCCGGATGCGACGCCGCGTCATCCAGGCCGTCATCACGCACCACGGGAGAGACACGATGCGCGTCATCGAGACCACGCTGCCCGGCGTCCTCATCGTCGAACCGGACGTGTTCGAGGACTCGCGGGGGTTCTTTTTCGAGAGCTATAGCCTGCAAAAGTACGCCGATCACGGCATCGCCGACGCGTTCGTGCAGGACAACCACTCCCTCTCGGTGCGGGGCACTTTGCGGGGGTTGCACTACCAGGCCGAGCCGGGCCAGGCCAAGCTAGTGCGCGTCGCGCGGGGATCGGTGTTCGATGTGGCGGTGGACATCCGCTGGGGGTCGCCCACCTTTGGCAAGTGGGTGGGGGTGGAACTCTCGGCCGAGAACAAGCGCCAGCTCTACATCCCCGTGGGATTCGCCCATGGCTTTTGCGTCACCAGCGAGGTGGCCGAGTTCCTCTACAAGTGCTCCAGCTACTATGCGCCCGACCTGGAACGCGGCATCGCCTGGGACGACCCCGCCCTGGCCATCGCCTGGCCCGCGGACGCCCCCATCCTCTCGGACCGCGACCGGCGGCACCCGCGGCTGGCGGAGGCTGGGCGCGACTATGTGTACGAAGCACAGCGCTAGGGACGGGCTATTGGCTATTGGCCTTTGGCTCCCTGCGGGTCAGCGAGTGCGCGCGAGCTGCAGGCCAATAGCCAACAGCCAATAGCCCGCCTCGGCACGTCCTCACGCGAGTGCGGCCTCACCTCGGCCGCGGCAACGCATCCGTCGCATGCACGCCGTGCTCCGTGATGATGGCGCGGACGTACTGGGCGGGGGTGACGTCAAAGGCGGGGTTGCGTGCCTGGACCCCCTCGGGGGCGATGCGCACGCGACAGACCTGGCCGGCGTCCGTCTTGCCGCTGATGTAGAGCACCTCGTCGGGGCTGCGCTCTTCGATGGGGATGTCGTCGCCGCTGGCGCAGTCGGGGTCGATGGTGCTGGTGGCTGCGATGCTCGGTTGGATGCCGACGGGGATTGACGTGTCGGTGTGGCATTCCTTCTGGACGATCGAGAAGATGCGTGTCGACGAGCGGCAGTTCGATCCACAATCCGACGGCATGGATGCCGTACGGAAAAGACGGCTTCGTGTTGCGCTCTGGGACATGCGAGCCGGCTATCTTCTCTCGCTCTCCACGGGTCTGATGTTTGTCGTGATGGGAGCCGTCCACCTTTCCGGGCGCGGGACGGAACTGCAGGGCGTGCAGTTCGCCGCGGCACTCTCGACCGCCTACACGGCGGTCTTCGGCCGATGGATTTACCACGTCTTCATGCTGACGGCGTTTTTCGCGATGTTTTCGACCGCCTACACGGTCGTCGATGGTTTCTCGCGATCGTTCGCCCAGTGCTGCGCCGTGCTCCGTCCCGCCAGGTTTGGCGGAGAGATGTCCCGCCGGCTTTACGTCGGCTTTGTGATCGGGTCGTCCACTCTGGCCTGTGGCATCCTGCTCGCCGTCGGCAATCCCGTGCTCTTGGTGACGGGCGCCGCGCTGGTGAGCCTGACGGCCGCGCCGTAGATCCCGTCTGTCAATGACAAGAATCGGCGCCCGCGACCACATGGTCGCGGGCGCACTACTTGTGTGCGAATTGGTCAGGCTGAACGAACGACCGTCAGCCTGAACATTGGATTGCCGCTAGGCGAGGAGCTTCTCAGCCTCGTCGCGGATGAGCTTCGAGAGCTTCTTCGCGTTCGGCTGGTCGATGCCTTCCTTGATGGTCGCTTCGAGGCGCTCTTCGGCGGCATGCGCAGCCGGGTCATCTCATCGCCGTGCTCCCCGCCCCGGGCAGCTGCCGTGTAGCTCATCCGGCGAGCCTGGTTCATGGCTGAGCGGATGAAGACCGTCAGGGTATTAGGTTCGCCCCAGCGGATAGCCTCGCTAATGTCGACGCTGTGCGGAATCAGCATGTTGGCGGTTTCCAGGATCAGCTTACCGTTCAGGTATATATTGGCAAAGGTGTTGATCCCGCCGAAATGAAGCAGTGCCTGCCGGCCTTGCTGGCCTATATCCACCGTGAAACGGCGCTCGAACAGCCAGTTGCTGTATTCGTATTTCTCGAAATCCAGGACATGGTCGGCTAGAAATGGATCTTGTTCAAGTCCCGCCCGCACCAGGTCCAGTTCGACATTGCCCGGCACCTGTGCGTCGATCTTGCGGTAACCCTTGGCTTTGGCCTCCAGCGCTGTCGTCAGGATTTGGCCGTCGTCATCGCCGAAATACAAGGTCCAGGTTCCGTTCAGATTGGCTGTCGTGTTCATAGGCTGCTCCTGTCGTCATGTGTCGTTTTGCGGTCTGCCTTATACCATCAAACTACCACATGTCGGCAGAATAGCCAACCGCGTGTCATGCAACTGACGTTAACGCCTCAAAAGGCCATGCGCTGCCAGCCGGGCTCCCCGTTCCGGGGCAGTCCGAGCAGTTCTTTCGCGGTTTGGACGTAGAAGCGGTAGTTTTCCAGCGGCGTCCCGTTGGGGATCCGGTGGTCGAGGCCGAAAACGACGCCGCCCTCCTGCATCAGGGGCTGGAGCTTGTAGCGCAGCTCGCGCTCGATCGCCGCCTTGTCCTGGCGCAGCACGTGCTTGTCGATCCCGCCCTTGAAGGCGAGCCGATGGCCGTATTTCTTTCTCAGGGCGACGATGTCCATGCCCGCAGCTGGTTCGGCCGGGTACATGATCGTGACACCGCAGTCGAGGAAGGCGTCGGTGACGGCGTTCATGTTGCCGTCGCTGTCCTGGCTGAACAGGCGCGTCCCCTTGGCCTGGAGCATGTCCCAGACCTTGCGGTAATAGGGCCTGATGTACTCGTAGACCTGGTTCGGGCCCGCGAGCGGTCCCGACTTGCCGGCCATGTCTTCGTGCACGGCCAGGTTGTCGATCTGAAGCTTCTCGCTGATCCGGTCCAGCACGGCCAGGGCCGTGTCGCCGGCCGTTGCCAGGATGTCGTGCATCAATTCCGGATCGTCGTAATAGCACAGGCAGGCGTTTTCCTCGCCCATCAGCTGCCGGGGCAGGTCGAAACCGCCTGGCATCGACGCAAGGACCATCGCGCCCTCCTGCTGAGCTTTCTTGGCTTTCATCACTTGGTCCCAATTGATCCGGTCCTCGCGGAAGGTGTACCAGGGCTTGATTTTGAGCCAGCTGTCCATGTCGGTGACCGGGTAGGCCAGCGGCAGCGCGATCGTGGCCCGACCCTTGCACAGCTTGGTCTTGCGTCCCAGCTCATCGACGGCGATCACGTATTCTGCGGTTTCTTCGACGAGGTGCGGCTGGATGCCGCCCATGAGGCCCGTGTTGCCGCCGCAGGAGATGACCGGCACATAGTCGAAACCAAACGCGGTTAAATCCAGCTCGCCCGCCGTGGCGCCCTGCGCAAGCCATTCGGCTTCAAGGCCGACCAGCGGTCCAAACAGCTCGACCAGCATGGGGCGCGCCCCATTGGCAAAGGTCATCAGGTCCATGTACTCTTCCCGTCTCCAGCGCATAGTAGGCCTCCCGAGTCTGCAGGTTAGTCTTCTTGTTTTATCCTACCGGAGCAAATCGTTTGTTGCCATGGATTATTTCTCATTCCATGGACTATTCCGTGTTACAATTGAGGCAGAGGAGGCCTGCCATGACCTTGCCAGACCTGGTTCCTTACCTGAGATATTATGTAAACCGGCATTGCCCGTCCCAAGCCTGGCAAGTCGGTCCCAGGACGATTCCTGACCACGAACTCGTCCTGATCACGGCCGGCCAGGGCCTGTTGGCAGCCGAGGGCAAAAACAGTCTGCTGCAAGCCGGACATCTGCTCTATTTCCGGCCGGGCCTGCTGCACACGCTCCGGAGCGACCCTTCACGCCCGCTGGTTTTCCACGCGCTCCATTTCAGTTACACCCACGTCAGCTACAGCAACGGCCAATGGACGATCGGACAGGATGACACGACGCTGCCCGTTCCGACCGTTCAGGACTGTGCCAGGAACCCGCATCTGGACAGATTGTTTTGCGCGATCGGGCGGCACTGGTCCGAGCCGCCTGCCGGCAACAGCCTGGCCTGCCGCGGCTTGTTTCTCCAGTTGCTGCACCAGGTGATCGCCGGCTCCGCCGAGCGCCCGGCCGGATCGCAACGCGCCGTTGCCGCCATCCTGGCGACACGCGACACCATCGATGTGCAATTTGCCAGCCGTCTTTTTGTGCGCGAACTGGCCGACCGGGCCGGCTTGTCCGTCGATTACTACACACGCCTTTTCCGCCAGACGACCGGAATGACGCCCCAGGACTACATCTGCCATGTCCGGATCGCCAAGGCCAGGGAACTGCTGCTCGATCCGGCCATCAAGGTCAGGGAAGTCGCCCTTCGGGTCGGCTACCCGGACGAGTTCTTTTTCAGCCGCATGTTCAAAAAGCAAGTCGGCATCAGCCCGCAGGCGTTTCAGAATCTGTCCGACAAAACCTGAGGTGCCGTTCGACTTGACAATACCGGGCAGATGTCTTAGTTTTAACGTTAAAGGAACCAGGAGTCAGAGATGGATATCGAACAATTCTGGAAAACCTTTTTGCGGAACCACGGACTGGACGAGCACACGCCCTATTTCGAATGCTTCCATTTCGAATTGACCGAAAAGTGGGCTAACGAGCTGCTCCGCCTGGTCCTGGCCGGCCAGAAAAAGGCCACCTGCAGCAGCCTGTGGTCGTTTGAACGGGAAGGCCAGCGGCCGCCCCGGACCGGCGACTACAGCATCGTGACCGACTGGGATGGCAAACCCCGCTGCGTCATCCGGACAACCGGCGTACGCGTGCTCCCCTTCAAGAACATGACATTCGATCTGTGCCGGCAAGAAGGCGAAGACGACAACCTGGAATCCTGGCGCAGGGGCCACACGGCTTTTTTCCAGGCAGAAGGCAAGCAGCTCGGATACACGTTCTCGGAGGACATGCCGGTGGTCTTCGAAACCTTTGAGGTTGTTGACCAAAACTGACGTTTTTCCTGTTTTACCGTTCCTGCCGCTCCCGAAACGGGCTGCCGGCAGACCCAAGACACGTGAAAGTCGGTGAAATTTATGACCAAGCTCATGATCCCCGGACCAACCGAAGTCAGCCCCGCCGTGCTCGAACAGCTGGCCAAGCCCATCCGGCACCACTACGGGCCGGATTTTGTCGCGCTCTATTTCGAGGTCGTCGAAAAACTGAAAACGGTTTTCCAAACCAGGGCCGACCTCTTTATCCTGGCCGCCACATCGTCGGCCGCCATGGAAATTGCCCTGTCCCACGCAGCCCAGCCGGGCGAAAAGGTCCTGATCTGCAGAAACGGCTTCTTCGGCGAGCGGTTTACCGAGATGGCCAATTACCACGAATTATCGGTTATCACGGTCGACAGCCCCTATGGCCAGCCGGTCGATCCGGCGGCTGTCAAAGCCCTCCTGGACAAGCATCCGGACATCAAGGCCGTCGCGCTGGTCCACAACGAATCGTCCACGGCGGTCGAAACCGGGCTCAAGCCAATTCTCGACCTGACCCGGGCCAGGGGCATCCTGTCCGTCGTCGACGCCGTCTCCAGCCTGGGCGGGGCGGATGTGCCGACCGACGGCCTGGGGATTGACTTTTGCGTGTCCGGCAGCCAGAAATGCCTGGCGGCGCCGGCAGGCCTGAGCTTTGTCAGTGTCAGCGAATCAGCCTGGCAGGCGATCGCCAGGCGTGCAAAGCCGGTTCGCTCCTGGTACCTCAACCTGGAAAACCTGCGCGCCTACCGTGAAAAATGGCAGAACTGGCATCCGCAAGGTCCCAACACGGCGCCGGTATCCCTGTACCTGGCGCTCAACCAGGCGCTCGACGAATTGCTGGCGGAAGGGCTCCCAGCCCGTTTTGCCCGTCAGATTCGGGTACGGGACGCGTTCCGGGCCAGCATGCGCGCCATGGGGCTCGGCCTGTTCACGGACGATAGCTGCGCCAGCAAGACCTTGACGGCGGTTCGGATGCCGGCTGGCATCGACGGGTCGGTTCTGCTCGACCGGGTCCTGCGCCGTCACGACATCCTCCTGGCCGGCGGTATCGGGCCTTTGGCCAGCCAGCTGATCCGGGTCGGGCACATGGCCTGGACAGCCAGCGAGGACTACCTGGTGCCGACCATCCAGGCCCTGGAGACCGAACTGCTGGCCATGGGCGCCGCGATCCAGCCAGGCGGTGTCGATGCATTCCGAACCGCTTTTCACATCTGACAGCCGAAAGGGTGATTCCATGAAGATCTTTATTTCCCACCGTGTCCAGGGCCAGATCGACGACCTGCTCGAGCCGGGCTGCGAGGTGGTCATGAACCCCCACGAGCGCAGCCTGACACCCGACGAAGCCGTTCCGCTGATGTCCGACGCCGACGGCGTGCTCTGGGCTTTCGGCAAGCTGGACAAGACCCTGATCGACGCGGCGCCCCGGCTGCGCGCGATCTGCTGTTACGGCGCGGGGAGCGACCACATCGACGTCAAACACGCAACCAGTCAGGGGATCGTGGTCGCCAACCTGCCTGACGAGGTGACGGACAGCACAGCCGAATTGACCTGGGCGCTGCTGCTGGCGGCCGCGCGCCGGATCCCGGAAGCCGACCGGCTGGTCAGATCGCAAGAACAGTTCCGCCCCTCCCTTGGCCTGATGGTCGGGACCCACCTGGCCGGCAAGCAGCTGGGGATCGTCGGCATGGGCCGGATCGGCGCTGCCGTCGCCGCCAGGGCAAAGGCCTTCGGCATGTCGGTTGCCTACCACAGCCGAACCCGCAAGCCAAAATACGAAGCGGCCTACCAAATGCAGGCGATGGATCTGCCGACCCTGCTGGCCACATCTGACGTGCTGTCGCTTCACGTGCCCCTGACGGAGGAGACAAGGCACCTGATCGGGCCGGCCGAGCTGGCCCGGATGAAGCCTGACGCCATCCTGATCAACGCGGCCCGCGGCCCGATCGTCGATGAACAGGCCCTGATCGAGGCGCTGACATATAACCGCATCCGGGCCGCCGGTCTGGATGTCTACGAACACGAGCCCCAGGTGCCCCAGGCATTGCGCGATTTGCCGAACGTCGTCTTGTCGCCGCACATCGGCTCGGCCACCAACGAGACGCGCTGCGCCATGACCCGGGCCGCGGTCCGGGCCATCGTGTCCGTCCTTAAAGGGCAGCGTCCAGAGCATGTCGTCAATCCTGAGGTTTATACGCGCTAGACGTAGATCGCGAGGTGTGGCTTTGACCATCCCAGAACCCCTTTTCCAGACCATCCAACGCGCTGAAGATGCGATCGCCCGCCTGGGCGATACGATCTACCAGGAGCCGGAAACCGGATTCAAGGAAACCCGGACCGCCCGACGGGTGCTGGATGCTTTCGCTTCGCTGCCTCTGAGCCGGCAAGTCTGCGCGGACATCCCAGGGATCAAGCTGACCCTGGATACGGGACGCCCCGGCCCCGCGATTGCCCTGGTCGGCGAACTGGATGCCGTGATCTGCCCCAACCATCCGGATGCCGACCCCGAAACGGGCGCCGTCCATGCCTGCGGCCACAACGTCCAGATCGCAGCCCTCTACGGGGCCGCCCTGGGCCTGCTGGCACCAGGCGTTGTGGAGACTTTGTGCGGCAAGATCCATTTCATGGCAGTGCCGGCCGAGGAGTTCATCGAGCTGCCCTACCGCAAACAGCTGATCGGTCAAGGCGTGCTGCATTTTCTGGGCGGCAAAGCCGAACTGATTCAGCGCGGCTGGTTCGACGACGTCGACCTGTGCCTGATGGTCCACGTCATGCCGGCCGGGGCAGCCAAAATCGCCTTTCAGTCGTTCAACGGCTGCCTGGTCAAACGCGTCCGCTTCATAGGGCGGGCCGCCCATGCGGGTGCAGCCCCCCAGGACGGGATCAACGCACTCTACGCGGCACACACGGCGCTGGCCGCTATGAACGGGATTCGCGAAACCTTTCCCGACGCCGATTGCGTCCGCGTGCACCCGATCATCACCAAGGGCGGCGATGTGCTCAACGTCATCCCCGACGATGTGCGCCTGGAAACCTTCGTGCGCGGCAAAACGCTCCCGGCGATCCGGCAGGCTTCATTCCGGTTTGACCGGGCGATGGCCGGCGGCGCCCTGGCGATGGGGGCAACCGTCACGATCGAAGAACTGCCCGGCGCTTTCCCCTTTTTCAACGATCCCGGCCTGGTCGCAACCGCCAAACAGGCTTTGACCGGACTCCTTTCGGTGCAAGATGTGGCCGACATCGGTCATACCACGGCCTCGACGGACGCCGGTGACCTGGTTTCCCTGATGCCGGTCATGCAGCCCCTGATCGGCTGCATCGCCGGCGGTCTGCACGACGCTTCCTACCGGCTCGCCGACCGTCAGCTGGCCTATGTCACCGCGCCGCAGATGCTGGCCGGGACGGCCGCGTTGCTGCTTGCCGATCAGGCTGCAGCCGCATGGCACATCGTCCAATCTTACCGGCCGGTCTTTCCGACGAAAGACGCCTACCTGCGGCAGCTGCGGTCTATGACCCGGACCAGGATCTTCCCCGATTATGCCGGCCAGGACTGGCCCTTCTGCGACAAATCCTGAACGACCTCCAATGTCTTACAAGACGACACACGCATATGGATCCAATGCATGCTGGCATCGCCGCCTGCCTGATATGCTATGATGTAATTGACCGGAATTTTCCGTTTTTCGAGGAGGCACACCATGAAACCTTCGCGTATCAAGGAACTAATCGGATTCTACGAAAACGAACTGACCAACAGCCTGCTCTTCTTCTGGCTGCCGCGCTGCCTGGACGATGTCCACGGCGGTTACTTCAACTGCTTCGACAACAGCGGCAAACAGTTGCTCAGCCGCGACAAGTACACCTGGTCCCAGGGCCGCTTTGTCTGGCTTTTCGCCAAGCTGGCCATGATGGAAACCCAAACCTTCACCGGGGAACGGAAGGCCTTCTTTCTCGAGCTGGCCCGTTCCGGCCGCGACTTCTTGTTCCAGCACGCCCTGCTCGCCCCGAATGACTGGCGCTGCGTCTTCCTGACCGACGAGGCTGGCCAGCCCAAGCTCATGCCGGGTGCTGACAGCCACGATTCGAGCATCTATGCCGACTGTTTCGTGATCGGCGCGTTTGCCCGCTACGCTCTGGCTGCCGGAGACAAGGAATCCTATGTATTTGCCCGCAAGCTTCATGAATCGGTCTTGGCACGGCTCCAGAGCGGCCGGTTCCAGACCCATCCTTACCCGCTGTCGCCGGCATACCGGGCGCACGGCATTCCCATGATCCTGTCCAATGTCACGCAGGAACTCTATCTGGCGGCCAGCTGTTTCGACTCCGGAAACTGCCCGGTTCTGAAAGAACAGCTGGGCTATTATCTGGATGACATCCTGAACCACTTTGCCGGCGGGCAGACGATCATCCGCGAAGTGATCGGGGCGGACAACCAGATGCTGCCCAATCTGCTCGGCCAGCATGCCAATCCCGGCCACTCCCTGGAATGCATCTGGTTTCTCATCGAGGCGGCCGAAACGCTGAATCGCGAAGAGGCGATCAGCCGGCTGGCGGCTATCGCCCAGCAGACCTTTACGGCTGGCTGGGATACGACATACGGCGGGTTGCTGCATTACTGTTATTTTCGCGGCGGTCCGCCATCCGGACCGACGGACGGTGTCGCGGATGAGCCGATGCTGCGCCAGGTCCAGGCCGGCTGGGGCGACAAACTGTGGTGGGTCCATTCCGAGGCGCTTTACACCACGCTGCTGTGTTACACAAGAACCGGAAAACCTGAATTCATGCGCCAGTACGAACAGCTTTTTGACTATACGTTCCGCACCTTTCCCAATCCGGACCGCGACGTCCGCGAATGGATCCAGATCTGCCAGCGCGACGGCACACCGCAGGATAAGGTGGTCGCCCTGCCGGTCAAGGATCCTTACCACATCATGCGCAACGTCATCCTGATCCTGGAGCTTCTGTACCGTCAGGCCCAAAAGATCTGAGGGAGGTTTTTATGGACATCTCGCTGCCTTACGGACGGGAAAAACAAGTCCGCTTCTCGGTTCCCGACGCGGCTTTTACCGGTATGCTGGAGCCCGGCCGGGTGGAACCGGCTGCCGACCCGCTCCAGACCATCCGCCAGGCCCTGGAGAATCCGATCGGCTGCGGCCGGCTGGAGGAGATCGTCCGGCCGGGGCAATCGGTCAACATCATCTGCGACGACATCTCGCGGCCGACCCCGGTCAGCCAGATCCTGCCGGTCCTGCTTGAGAAATTGTACCAGGCCGGGGTACGGGATCGGGATATCAAGATCGTCATGGCCCTGGGCAGCCACCGCTACATGACAGAAACCGAAAAGCGGGAGCGGGTCGGCGACAGGGTCTACCGGCAGATCCAGGTCGTCAATTCGGAGTTTCGCAACCCGGATGACCTGGTCTTCCTGGGCAACGCGCCGGACGGCGTGCCCATCTACGCTTCCCGGGTCGCCATGGACAGCGACATCCGCATCGGGGTCGGCAACATCGTGCCGCACCCGGTGGCCGGCTGGTCGGGCGGCGGGAAAATCCTATTCCCTGGCGTCACCGGCGAGCAGACCGTGGCCCGTTTCCACATGCAGGGCGGCCTGGCTGATCGCAACCTGTTTGGTGTCGAGGACTGCCCGATTCGCCTCAACATGGAAAAATGGGTCGACACCATCGGGCTGCACTTCATCGTCAACACGGTGCTGACCCCGGATGGCCAAATCTACAAGGTCGTCGCCGGCCACTATGTCAAGGCCCAGCGCCGGGGCGTCGCCTATGCGCGCCAGGCTTTGGGCTGTCCGATCCGTGAGCTGTCCGATATCTGCGTCGTTTCCTCATTTCCGGCCGATGCCGACTTCTGGCAGTCCGGCAAGGGGATGTGCTCGGCGGAACACGCGGTCAAGCCGGGCAGCGGGACGATCATCCTGGTCGCGCCCAACGACGAGGGCATGGGGCCGCACGCCGAGTACCCGGCGTTTTTCGGCCGGGACGACGCGCCGGAGATCCTGGAACAGCTGGCGCGCGGCGAACCGTTCGAGGGGGACCCGATCGCCTTGTCTGTGGGCACCGCCATGGCCAAGATGCGCCGGCGCGTGCGCCTGGTCCTGGTCACGGACGGACTGACCCGCGCTGAGACGGAGGCCTGCAAAATCGGCTACTATCCGCTCCAGTCTCTCCAGCAGGCCGTCGACGACGCCCTGGCGCGCTATGATCAGCCGACCGTCACGGCCATCCGGCATGGCGGCGAGCTCTTCTTGTATCGAGCAAACTAGATCTGGCGTCCGTAGGCAGACGGCGGCATGCCCGTCACCTGGCGGAAGACACGGCTGAAATAGTAGATGTTGCCAAACCCGCTGCGCGCGGCAACCTCTGACATCGAGTAGAGCTCGCTGCGGATCAGGTCCTTGGCCTTGGCGATGCGCAGATTCTGGATGTACTGCTGGGGAGACAATCCGTAGGCTTTGCGGAACAAGCGCCGGAAATGCGCCGTGCTTAAATGGCACTGGTGCGCCAGGTCGTCGATGTTCAGCGCCTGGGTGTACGCCCGATCCATGAGCGACACCGCTGGCTGGAGCCGGTCGAGCAGCTCGGGATCGACGCGCTCGGCGACAATCTCCTGGATCAGCTGGTACAGGATATCGGCCAGCAAGGCCTGGCATTTCAGCTTGTAGAGGATTTCCTTGTGCTGCCAGCGCTGCACCAGTTCCCGGAACAGGTGCTGGTAAGCACCCGGATTGGCCGGGCGGATCTGGGTAGGCATCGGGAGCTGGGTGAGGACTTCGTCTGCCGCCAACTGAAATGAAACGACAAGAAAATGATACGGATCCCGGGCATTGGCCCGGGTCAGGTAACGGCTGCCCCGGGGCAGGTAGAGGATCTCGTTTTGCCGGACAGTCAGGTTCTCGCCGCCGATCTGGTAGAGGGCGCCCCCTTCCAGTACAAAGACAAGGCCATGCTGCGGCCGCGCTTCCCGCTGTTCCAGCTGCCAGTCGGGCGGCCGGTTGCGCTCCTGCGCCAGCGTGATGGCGGTTACCGCCAGGTCTGAATCGATCAGGGCCGTAATATTGGCGGTCTGTTCCGACATGGGCGACTCCTTTCCGCCGGTAAAGCGTGCTGATATTGTCTGCATCGTACCGCATCCCGGCCAGGCCTGCAAGAAACGCAGGCAGACTGAAACCCGACCAAGAACGGCGTATAATGGAAAGAAAAGCGGGAGGATCTGGCGATGAGAACGTTGCAGGTGAAAGGTCGCTACCTGGCTTGGGACGACGGCACCCCCTTCTTCTATCTCGGCGACACGGCCTGGGAGCTGTTTCACCGGCTGAACCGGGAAGAAGCCGCATATTACCTCAAAACGCGCGCCAGCCAGGGCTTTACCGCCATCCAGACTGTTGCCCTGGCGGAATTCAAGGGCCTGACGGTCGCTAACGCCTACGGCCGGCTGCCCCTTCAGTTCACCCAAGGCGTGCCCGATCCGGACAAGCCCGATCTGGACGGCGATTACACCTATTGGGCGCATGTCGACCATGTGATCGAAACCGCCCGCCAGCATGACCTGATGATTACGCTGCTGCCGACCTGGGGCGACAAGTTCAACCACAACTGGGGTGACGGCCCCGAAATTTTCAACGCGCAGAATGCGTATCGGTACGGCACCTGGATCGCCGGCCGCTACCGGGACCAGCCCAACATCATCTGGATGCTGGGCGGCGACCGGCCCCTGGAGGCGAGGCACCGGGCTGTCATCGACGCCATGGCCGCAGGGATCCGGGAAGCGGACCCCAACCACCTGATCACCTTCCATCCGCCCGGCGGGCACGATTCGACCGACTACCTGGCCGACGCGGCCTATCTCGATTTCCACGCGTCCCAGACCGGCCACGACGTCGCGCATTGCTACGCGAGCGACGCGGTGATGCGCAAGATGGCGGATCGGACTACCAAACCCTACCTGGATGCCGAACCCCGCTATGAGGACCATCCGGCCTGCTTCAACGATCGCCTGGGCTACTTCTGGAATGATGCCGACATCCGGCAGAACGCCTACTGGAACATTCTGGCCGGCGCCTGCGGCCACACGTACGGCAACCACAACGTCTGGTCGATGAACCGCGTACCGTCCAGCTATTTCCCCCACACCTGGCAGGAAGCGCTGACCCACCCGGGAGCCGGGCAGATCGGTTTTGTAAAAAAGCTGCGCCTGTCGCGCGACTTTTTCTCCCTCGTTCCGGCCCCGGAACTGCTCTGCGACCTCTATGACGGGATGGGGCACATGGCCGCGGCCGCCGGGCACGACTACGTTCTTTTCTACTCGCCTCTCGGGGTTCCGTTCACGGTCGATCTGGACAAACTGGGGGACGCCAAGTACTACAAAGCCTCCTGGTTCGATCCGCGCCGAGGCAGTGAAACCATCTTCTCGGTCCTGCCCCATACAGGCAGGACCCTGCTGGCGCCGCCAACCCAGGGCAAGGGCTGCGATTGGGTCCTGATCCTGGATGCCATAACCTGAAGATGATCGAATCGGACAAACAGCGATTGATTCGTGCATTGACGGCCAGGAGCAGCTCCTCTATCATGAACCTGTAGTGTCCGTAACACAGGCCACAGATTTCCAGGAGGAACAAAACACATGCTTGACGCCAAAACGGTAAAGGAATACGCCAAGCGGCTGGGCGCCGACATCGTCGGCATCGCTTCCATGGACCGCTTCGAGGGCGCGCCGCCCCAGATGGATCCGCGCTACATCATGCCCAAGGCCAAGTCGATGATCGTGATGGGGTTCCGCGTCATGCGCGGTTCGCTGCGCGGCATCGAGGAAGGCACGTTCTTCAGCAACTACTCCGCCATGGGTTACGGCGGCATCACGTACCTGTATATGCCGATTACCGTGATCAATTTGTGCAAGATCATCGAGGACGAAGGCTTCGAGGCCATCCCGATCGGCCACCAGAGCGACTGGCGCGCCATCGACAACGTCGGCAAGCTGCGCAACAACTACAGCAAGCCGGTCGAGCCCGGCAAACCATCGCCGGACATCATGATCCACCTGCGCATCGCCGGTTTCGTGGCCGGCCTGGGCGAAATCGGCTACTCCAAGATGTTTCTGACGCCGGAGTTCGGCCCCCGCCAGCGCCTGGGCGTCATCCTGACCGAGCTCGAGCTGGAACCCGACCCGATCTACAACGGCCCCCAGCTCTGCAACCGCTGCATGGCCTGCGTGCGCGACTGCCCCGGCCAGTGCATCCCGGCCGACAAGACAGTCAAAGTCACTGTCGCCGGCCACGACCTCGAGTGGGCCGATGTCGACATGGACAAGTGTAATCTTTACTTCCGCGGCGGCATGGAAACGGCAGAAGGCGAGACCGGATCGTATTTCGAAGGCCAGACGAACGTCAAGCCTTCCCCCTATTCACCTTTTTACAAGAAACCGCGCAACCTGTATAATACGGGGCAGGCTGTCTGCGGCGCCAGGGGCTGTACCCGGGCCTGCATGGTCAGCCTGGAAAGCCGCGGCGTCCTCAAGAACAAGTTCGAGTCGCCGTTTCGGACCAAGAAGCCCTGGCTGGTCGACTGGACCGATTACCAGCCGGTGGCAGAAACGGCCGATCCGGTCGCCGGCACGGACCCGGCCAAGCAGGAACGTTTAAAGGAAGCCAGGAAGGAACCGGATTGATTAAATTTGCTGTAGGATACCAGCTGCCGGAAGGCGAGGAAGAGCCGCTCGTCGACATTGTCCGCTTTTACCGCGACCATATCGCCGAGGTCTATTTCTCCTGGCTCGACCAGTCTTCCGGCCGCTCGTCCCTGATCAACCGCCGAGGCATGGTCAACTGGTCCGGCCAGGAGCGCATGGAACACGATCTCGCCGCGATCCGCCAGATGGGGATCAAGCTGGACTTGCTCTTCAACGCCAATTGCTACGGCGGCAAGGCGCTGTCCACCTACCTGGCCAATTCAGTCTGCTCGACGATCGACCACATCGGCCAGGTCGCCGGCGGACTGGAGATCGTGACCACAACCTCGCCGGCCGTCGCCCACACGGTCAAGGAACACTTCCCCGGCATCGAGGTGCGCGCCTCAGTCAACATGCGCATCGGCACGGTCAAGGGGATGCAGTACCTGTCCGAGCTGTACGACTCCTTTTACGTGCAGCGCGAGTTCAACCGCGATCTGGACTATATCCGCGAACTGCTCGAATGGACCCGCGCCAACAACAAGGGGTTGTACATGCTGGCTAACAGCGGCTGCCTGGTCCACTGTTCGGCCCAGACCTTCCACGACAACCTGGTCGCCCACGAACAGGAGATCTGCGAGACCGTCAATGTCGAGAACTGGACGCCCTACGCCTGCTGGAACTACTATAAGGATAAGGCCAACTGGGCGTCCTTCCTGCAAAACACCTGGGTGCGTCCGGAGGATCTGGACCAATACGACGGACTGTTCCCAGTGATCAAGCTGGCGACGCGCATGCACGCCCGCCCCGGCATGGTCATCGGGGCCTATGTCCGCCGCAAGCACTACGGCAACCTGCTCGACCTGTTCGAACCCGGCTTCGGACCGGCTTTCGCGCCCTGGGTGATCGATAACACGAAATTCCCGGACGACTGGTTCGGTGTCACGTCGACCTGCGATCGCCGCTGCCATAAATGCGGCTACTGCCAGCAGGTGCTGGACCAGGTGTTGCGCAACATGGACGAGCTCTGACCCGCACATAAACAACCGCCCTCCGGGATCCGGGGGGCGGTTGTTTTTTGTCTGGTTCTTCTTTTTTATCACTCAGCCCTTGATCGAGCCGATCATGACACCTTTGGCGAAGTACTTCTGGATGAACGGGTAGACCATCAGGATCGGGACCGTCGCGACCACGATAAAAGCGTACTTGAGCAGGTCGGACATGCCCTGCAGCTTCTGGATCTCTTCATCGGTCATCGTAGTCAGCATTTCGGCGCTGAACTGGTTGTTGATCAGGATCTCCCGGAGGAACAGCTGCAGCGGCCAGTAGTTGCGCGTGTTCAGGTAGATCATGGCGCTGAAGTAGCTGTTCCAGTGGCCGACCGCGTAATACAGCGTAATGACCGACAGCACCGCCTTGGACAGCGGCAGCAAGATGGCGAAGAAATAGCGGAAGTCCGAGCAGCCGTCCACCACCGCTGCCTCGTTCAGCTCGGCCGGAATCGAGTTCTGGAAAAACGTGCGCGTGATGATCATGTTGTAGACCGAAATCGCGCCGGGGATGATCAGGACCCAGGGCGAGTTGTACAGGCCAAGGTCGCGGATCAGGAGAAAGTTCGGGATCAGGCCGCCGTTGAACAGCATGGTGAAGGCAAACAGGAACATCAGCCAGCTGCGCCCCGGCAGCTTGGGCCGCGACAGGGCGAACGCCGCGCAGGCCGTCATGGACACGTTCCAGAGCGTACCGACAAACGTGTAGAAGATGGTGTTGCGGTAGCCGGTCCAGATGACTTTGTATTCATAGACCCGCTTGTAGCTTTCGACGGAAAACTCGACCGGCCAGAGCACGACCCGGCCGCTGGTGACCGCCTGGCCCGACGAAAAGGACGAGGAGACCACGAAGATCAAAGGATAGAGGACCAGGATCGTCAAAAAGATAATCACCGAATAAACGATCGAGTAATACACCTTGTCGGCCGTCGACAGCTTGACTTTGCTGGGTTTTGCCATGGCCAGGAGGTTTTTTGTCTGGATTACAGTGTTCATCTCATCGCCCCCTTACCACAAGCTCGTGTCGCCGACACGCTTGGCCAGCTGATTCACGAAGATGATCAGCACCAGGTTGATCACCGAATTGAAAAGGCCGATCGACGTCGCGTACGAATAGTCCGGGATCGTCGCCGTCAGGCCGATCTTGTACACATAGGTCGAGATGACCTCGCTGTTGATCAAGTTGAGATTATTTTGCATCAGGTAGACTTTTTCAAAGCCAATACTCATCACCTGTCCGGCCCGCAGGATCAGCATGATGATCGCCGTCGGCAGGAGGGTGGGGATGTCGATGTGGATGACGCGCTGGAAGCGCGAGGCGCCGTCGATCTGGGCTGATTCGTGCAACTCCGGACTGACCCCGGTCAAGGCAGCCAGGTAGATGATCGAGCCCCAGCCGAAGTGCTGCCAGATGCCCGACCAGACATAGATATGGGTGAAGGCCTTGGCCGAACCCAGGATGTCTTTGGGGTAATTCCCGGTCAGGTAATGGACGATCGTACCATAAAGGCCGCTCCTGGAGTTCAGGATCTGGAACAGCATGCCGACCAGCACGATCACGGAGATGAAGTGCGGCATGTAGGTGATCGTCTGGACCGACTTCTTGAGCCGTTCATGGCGGAAACTGTTCAGCAGCAGCGCAAACACGATCGGAATCGGGAACCCGGCGAAGATCTCGTACACGGAGATGCGCAGCGTGTTCTTGACGACCCGGGAAAACATGTGGGAATTGAAGAACTTGTCAAACTGAACCCAGCCGACCCAGGGGCTGCCCCAGATCCCTTTTTTGAAGTCAAATTGCTTAAAGGCCAGTTGGATCCCGGTCATCGGGTAGTAATGGAACAGGAGGATGAATGCGACCGGCAAAAACAGGAACACATACACCTGCCAATGGCGGCAGATGCGAAGCCACAGCCGCCGCCAGTACACCGCGCCGGAAGGTTTGGTCAGCATGAGATTATCATTTTTCATCGCGATAGGCTTCCTCTCGGTTTGAATTAGGTCTCGTCTCAGACACCATCGGCCAGATTGCCCGTGGAAGCGGTCCGCAGGTTTTGTCCTGCAGACCGCTTCTGCTGTCACGTCGATGGGGTCAGCCTTTGCAGACGGCGCATGAGGAGGTCATGCGCCAACCGTATAGGCTTTCCTTATTTGTACATGCGGTCGTAGACGTTCTGGACGATCTGGAGCACATCGTTCAAACCGATCGCTTCCAGTTGGGCCAGGTAGTCGTTCCAAACGGTGTCGTCGTCGATGTCGAGCGTGCCCAGCGCAAAGGCGGCAATGGACTCGCCGACATAGGTCTGGAGGCTGTTCAGGATTTCTGTGATGGCGGAAAGCTCGGTGGCGTTGAAGACCAGCTTGCCAACCGCGTGCTGCCTGGAGGTGCTGTTCGTGACCTCAAGATACGGCTTGATCATCTGGGCGATCATGTACTCGGAGTTGATCGGCGTATCCTTGGGCACGACACGGCCGGCGGCAATGCCATACTGGCGGATAAACGGACCCGCCTGGTACCAGTGGAAGTTCTGCACGATGCCCCACGGGTCTTCGTAGATCACGACATACCCGGGATAACCGGCATCCTCGAACCAGGCGTCCATCTGATTGACATCGACTTTGGCGTTCTTGATGTAATCCCAGTGCTGCCCCTCGTTGCCCCAGCGGGTGATGATGGAGAAGTCCTCGCTGACCAGCAGGTCGCCGAGGCGGAAAGCCGCCTCAGGGGTCTCGCAGGCCGATGAGATCATGTAGGCGACATTGGCTACGGAAGGAACAAAATTGGTGAACATCCGGCCGTCCGGGTTGGCAAGCGGGCCGAAGCCGACATAGTCCGGCACACGCGTGGTAAC
>ENA-UOUL01000639-UOUL01000639.1-bioreactor-metagenome-genome-assembly--contig:-NODE-639-length-58535-cov-15.859523_pt1 | contig 58535 bp, 70 predicted proteins | sample MGYA00249838_ERZ747220 | MGnify/ENA primary metagenome ERZ747220 (study PRJEB28778, sample SAMN05720191) | bioreactor metagenome | isolation source: Anaerobic biogas reactor | place: USA:Washington... | reverse complement strand
GCAGTCGGAGGCTCGTCCACCCCCCGGAGCAGGTGCATCAGCACGGTCTTGCCCGCCCCGGAACGGCCGATGACCCCAAGGATCTCCCCCTCGCCGATCTCGAAGCTGACATGCTTGAGGGCCTCTGTCCCGTCGAAGTCCATCGTGAGGTCCTGTACGGTGATCAATGCGGTCATGGTGATGAGTCCTCATCTCTCAATGTGATTTATCTACGATATTACCTTTTATATGCCTTCGCTCAAACCGTTCGTCATGCGACGCACGATCCCGACCACCTCGCCGAGATCCGTAATCGCCGCGCCCGCCGCGCCCCGCACCATCTCCGATCGCTCGCCGGGCTGCTGGAGCGACAGGACGCCCAGGTCTGCCTCGCGCATCGCCGCGACGTCGTTCTCGCCGTCCCCGACCATCAGGACGCGGTCGTAGCCCTCACGCAGCCGGCGGACGATCGCGGCCTTTCCCTCCGGAGTGGCCGTCCCGTAGACCCGCTCGTCGGGCACGCCGAGGCCCCGGGTCATCGGCAGGAGCTTCTCGATCCTGTCGCCCGAGGCGACGTACACGTCCGTCCCGAGCCGGCCGAGCGCCCCGATCGCCTCCACCGCACCGGGGAACGGGACGCCGCCGGTCGCGACCGCGTACTCGATCCCGGGGAGCGCCAGGTTCACGATCACGCCGACGTTCAGCGCCACCGCCGGCTCGGTGCGGCAGCAGGCCCAGACCGCGCGGATGCAGTCCTGCAGGTCGCCCATCGTGGCCCGGCGGTCGCCGAAGAGGGCCGCACCGACCTCGTCGTGCGTCATCGGGCGCACGCCGCACGAGATCGCGAAACCGATCCCGTTCACCTGCAGGTACTCCGAGATGAGGGTCCCGACCGGCTCGTCGATCACGGCCCGGGGGTGGACGGGGAGCATGGTGAGGGCGCGGTCGCGCGACCCAGCCGTCAGGGTCGTGGTCTGGACGTCCTGGAGCACCTCCCCCGTCGCCACGTCCTTGACCGTGCGCCAGGTCCGGAGGAGGGTACCGGCGGAGTCGAAGACGACGGCGACTCGCGCTGATGTCATCGTGGTGATACCAACATCTTTGTTCGAGTTCCATCATCTAATGATTGACGCTGACATGACGCTCGACGAGACGGCGGAGGGGATCCGCACGATGGAGATCCGCGGGGCGGGGCGCATCGCCCGGACCGCGGTCGAGGCGCTGGACGAGCACGCGGCAACCCTCCCGGCCGCCACCCCGCGCGAGTTCCGCGACGGGATGCAGCGGGCGGCTGACCTGCTCCTCGCCACCCGCCCCACCGCGGTCTCGCTCCCGAACGCGGTCCGGGCGGTGATGCGGGGGCTCGAGGCCGACCACCCGGTCGACGACCTCCGCGCGGCGTTCCACGGGCGGGCCCGGGCGTTCGTCGCCTCCTCGGCCGGCGCGGTGGAGCGGATCGGGGAGTTCGGGGCACGCCAGATCCGCGACGGCGACGTGGTGATGACCCACTGCAACTCCGAGGCGGCGCTCGCCTGCATCGTCGCGGCCCACCGCGCCGGGAAACGTATCGAGGTCTTCGCCACGGAGGTCCGCCCGCGCGGGCAGGGGCTGCTGACGATCCGCCGCCTGAACGACGAGGCGATCCCGACGCACTACATCGTCGACTCGGCCGCCCGCTCCTTCGTCAACGAGGTCGACCTGGTGATCGTCGGCGCCGACGCCGTCACGGTGAACGGGGCGGTGGTCAACAAGATCGGCACGGCCCCGATCGCGCTGGCGGCCCACGAGGCCCGCACGAACGTGATCGTCGCGGCGGAGACCTACAAGTTCGCGCCCCTGACGACGGTCGGCGCTCGCGTTCCGATCGAGGAGCGGCCGCCCGCGGAGGTGCTGCCCGACGAGGTGGCCGCGACCCTCCCGCACGTCCGCGTGCGGAACCCGGCGTTTGACGTCACGCCGCCTGAGTACGTGGACCTGATCATCACGGAGGCCGGAGCCATCCCCCCCACGATGGCCTGGATGATCATCAGGGACCACCTGGGCTGGTCGATCGACGAGTTCCGCCGCGTCTTCGAACGGTCATGACCGGGAGACCCGGCCCCGGGCCTGGCGCCGGCGGAGAGGGAGCGGCGGTTGACGCCGGGCCGGGAGACGCGCACGATACCCTTTTCGCGGCCCGGAGAAAGGCATAAGCCCGGCGCGGGCGTATCACACCCAGCACCGGTGCTTTCATGCCAGACCTGTTCGCGACCTACTACTTTCACCCCCGCGCCGACACCACCCCCCGGGAGGCCGCGGAGGCGCTCGCCGAGGAGCAGACGACCGGCACCTGGACAGACATCACGACCCGTACCGAGAGCGTGCGGCGGCTCGACGGCGTCGTGGAGTCGCTCGAACCGCTCGGCACCGGGCACCTCGCCCGGTTCCGGTTCCCGGCCGAGCTCTTCGAGCCCGGCAACATCGCCCAGTACCTCTCGGTCGTCGCCGGGAACCTCTTCGGGCTCGGCCGGCTCGACTCGGTCAGGCTCGTCGACATCGAGGTCCCCCCCGCCCTCGCGGAGCCGTTTTACGGCCCCAAGTTCGGGATGGAGGGGGTCCGCCGGCTGCTCGGGACGACCGATCGGCCGCACATCGGGACCATCATCAAGCCGAAGGTCGGATTGAGCCCGTCCGAGACGGCCAAGGTAGCGTACGAGGCGGCGATCGGCGGCGTCGACCTGATCAAGGACGACGAGACCCTGACCGACCAGGCCTTCTGCCCGCTCGCGGAGCGCGTGGCCGCCGTCATGTCCCGGCTCGACGAGGCCCGCTCCGATACGGGGCGGACCGTCCTGTTCGCGGTCAACATCTCGACGAGGGCGGACCGGATCCTGGACCGGGCCGAGGTTGCGCTCGAGAACGGCGCCAACATGCTGATGATCGACGTGCTGACATCGGGGTTCGCCGCCATCGAGGTGCTCGCCGGGGACCCGTCGATCAACGTCCCGCTCCACATCCACCGGACCATGCACGGCGCCCTGACCCGGAACCCCGACCACGGGATCGCGATGCGGCCCATCGCCCGGCTGGTCCGGCTGGCGGGGGGCGACCAGCTCCACACGGGGACCGCCTCCGGCAAGATGGGGCACGTCCCGGTCGACGAGATCCGCGGCGACAACGAGGCCCTGCGGGGCCCGTGGCACGGGATCAGGACGGTCTTCCCCGTCTCGTCCGGCGGGCTCCACCCGGGGAAGGTCGCCGCCGAGCTCGGGGCGCTGGGGACGGACATGGTGCTCCAGGCCGGCGGAGGGATCCACGGGCACCCCGGGGGCACCGCGGCGGGAGCCCGCGCGATGCGCCAGGCCGCGGACGCGTTCATAGAGGGCGTTTCGGCCGAAGAGTACGCGAGGGACCACCCGGAGCTGGCGCAGGCGCTCCTGAAGTGGGGCTCGTCCCCGGCGAGGTCGTGAGGGGCCGACACCTAGAAGAGCGGACGGGGCCCATGCTTCTGCCACATGGACCTCCCCTTCGAGAAGCTCCACGGCAACGGTAACGACTTCGTGCTGATCGACGAGTACGACCGGGTCGTCGTCCCCGAGGCGATGAAACCCGAGTTCGCCCGGCTCTTCTGCGACCGGCGCTTCGGGATCGGGGCCGACGGCGTCCTCTTCCTCTCGAAGGACGGGCGCGGCGACCTCGAGATGCGCATCCTCCAGCCGGACGGCTCCGAGGTGGGGATGTGCGGCAACGGGGTCCGGTGCCTGGCGAAGTACGCGGTCGACCGGGGCTACGTCGGCGACGCGTTCGTGGTCGGGACAGACGCCGGCCCGGTCCCGGTGAGGGCGCAGTACGACGAGTCCGGTGAATTCGAGGCGACGATCGGGGTCCCCGACCCGGAGTTCGAGCGGCCGAAGATCCCCGCCTCGGGGCACGGCGAGTACCTCGAGGTGATCGGGGGGTTCGAGGTCCGCGCGGTGAACACCGGCGTGCCGCACGCGGTCGTGATCGTCGACGACCTGGACGGGGTCGAGATCGACGAGGCCGCGTTCCCTATCCGCCACCACCCGACCTTCCCGGAGGGGGCGAACGTGGACTTCGTCCAGGTCGAGAGCCCCGGCTCGCTCAGGGTCCGGACCTTCGAGCGCGGTGTCGAGGGCGAGACGCTCAGCTGCGGGACCGGAGCGGCCGCCTCGGCGGCCGTCGCCCGCCGGCTCGGGCTGGTGGGCGAGAACGTGGAGGTGGAGACGCCCGGCGGCCCCCTCACGGTCCGGCTCGGCCGGGACACGACCCTCACCGGGCCGGCCGAGACGGTCTTCACAGGCGTCATCTCGCTCTGAGGCGCCCCGCCGGCTGCCGTGCCGGCGACTCCCCCCTCACCCCGCCCGCGAGGCCTCGACCCGGGGGCCCAGGACCGTCCAGAGCCAGTCCGCCAGCTCGCGCAGGCTCTTGGTCTGGACGAGGACCTCGCCAGGCCCCTCTATCTCGGTCACGAACCACTCGCCCGAGAGGATCGTCGACTTCCAGCCCCCGAACTTCCTGACCTCGTAGCGGCAGGTGTCCGAGAACGCGACCAGGTGGAAGTTGTCGACGACGAGCCGCTCGCCCGGCCCCAGGGCGTGGCGGTCGATCGCCCCGAACGCGTTGACGAAGAGCAGGCCCGCGCCGGTCGCCCTGATCATGAAGAGGCCGTTGCCGAAGAGCCCCTTCGAGAAGCCCTGCCACTGGACGTCGAGGTCCGTTCCCTGACTCGAGGCCACGAACGCGGACCTCTGGACCACGTACCCCTGGTCCGGGCGGACCTCGAGCACCCCGATGTCCCCCAGCGGGGCGGCGGAGAGGCCGACCTCGGCGCGGGTCTCCGTCGCCGCCAGGTCGTTGACGAAGAATGACTGCCCTCCCATCACCGAGGTGACGATGGTGCCGAGAAGGCCGTTCTGCCGCTTCCGGGTGCTGACCCGGACCGTGGGGCTCATGTAGGTCATCGCACCGGCCTCCGCGGTGATGGACTCGCCTGGCTCGAGGCGCACGACAACCATCGCGCTGGCGGGTCGGTACCTGATCTCGTACTGCATCGGGCGTGCTCCTGTGGCAGAAAGAGGATGGGAGAGGATCAGGTAAAAAAGGGGAGGGGGCCGACCGTCAGGGGAGGTCCTCTGCCGCCGGAGGGGGGAGCGGGTTCTCTCTCGCCGGGTCTCCGAACCCCTCCCCGGCGGCGGTGCCGGCCGGCTCCCCGTCGCCGGGGACGTCCCAGACCTCGACAAGGTCGTCCGCGTCCGGGAACCGGGCGGAGTACCCGGATGCCTCCTCGCCCGGGTCGAGCGCGAGCCGCTCGACGTCGTCGCCCCGGACGACCAAGAGGCTCCGCCACTCCCAGGGCTCCTGGAGCCGGAGGTCACGGCCGTAGTAGACCCCTGAGGCGAGCGCGAGCGTGGCGTAGCGCCCCGGGGCGACCTCGAAGAGGACGCCCGAGACGTAGCGCCGGACGTACCACCGGAGCTCGGAGACGAGCGAGAGCCCCGACGAGAGGGTCGCCACCTCGACCGAGACGCCGGGCGGCGAGCGGCGGGGGTGATAGAACCGGAGGACGCGCCGGCTCGTCTCCGAGTCGAGCAGCGTCCGGAAGAGGTCGATCCCCTCTTTCGGGAGAAAGAGGAGGCGCACCGGTCTCGTCTCCTCAGCGGAACATCCGGTCGTCGCGCGCCGTCTCGGCCCGGACCTTCGCGACCGCATGGAGGTAATCGCCGTGGGTGACCGACTGGGCCTCGCGGCGGACCGCGATCATCCCGGCCTCGCGGCAGACCGCCTGGAGCTCGGCGCCCGAGAACCCGTCTGTCTGCTCCGCGATCCGGTCGAGCCGGACATCGACGAGCTGCATGCGGTCCGAGTGTATGCCCAGGATCTCCTGCCGGGAGTCGATGTCCGGGAGCGGGATCTCGATCACGCGGTCGAACCTTCCCGGCCGGAGCAGGGCGGGGTCGAGCATGTCGACCCGGTTGGTGGCGGCCATGATCCTGATGTCGCCCCGGGTGTTGAACCCGTCCATCTCCGCCAGGAGCTGCATGAGGGTCCGCTGGACCTCCGCCGACCCCGAGGTGCCGTCGTTGGTCCGGATCGAACCGATCGCGTCGATCTCGTCGATGAAGACGATCGAGGGGGCGCGCTCGCGGGCGAGCGAGAAGAGCTCGCGGACCAGCTGTGCCCCCTCGCCGATGAACTTGTGGACGAGCTCCGAGCCCGACATCCGGATGAAGGTCGCGTTCGCCTCGTGGGCGACGGCCTTCGCGATCAGGGTCTTGCCGGTCCCTGGCGCCCCGTGGAGCAGGATCCCCTTCGGGGGCTCGACCCCGATCCTCTCGAATATCTCCGGCCGGGTGAGCGGGTACTCGACGGACTCGCGGACCTCCTCGATCTGGGCGACGAGCCCGCCGACCTGCCCGAACGTGACGTCCGGCGAGGCATCGAGCTCCATCACCCGGACGCGCGAGTCGTAGATGTTGCCGACGACGCGGACGACGGAGAGGGAGTTGTTGACCGCGACCTTGGTGCCGGGCTTGATCGCCTGGTAGAGTTCCTCGTCCACGTGGGTGAGGTACTCCTGGTTGTTCCCCTGCTGCCGGAGGTAGATCTCACCGTTGCCGAGCATGTCCACCACGACCGCGACGAAGAGCGGCATCCGCTTGAGCTGGTTGTTCTCCTTGCGCAGATGGGCGTTCTCCTTCTGCAGCATGTCGAACTTCATCTTGAGGTCGTAATACTGCGCCTCCATCTGCTGAAACTCCAGCTGGAGATTGATCTCGCTCCGCGGGTGGATGTTGTTCAGCACGGTCTCGTCCATATCAAGATATGATGCGGGGTCCAGACATTTATGTGGTATGGAAGTGATAATCCGGGCGCGGGGGATCGGGAGGGGCTCCGGGACCGGGGCCCTGCTCGTGACGGACGCCCCGCTCTCGTTCCTGGGCGGAGTCGATCCGGAGACGGGGGTCGTCATCGACCCCGACCACCCCCTCCACGGCAGATCGGTCGCGGGCCGCGTCCTGGCCTTCCCGCACGGGAAGGGTTCGACGGTCGGCTCGTACGTCATCTACGGCCTGGCCCGGAACGGGGTCGCGCCGGCAGCGATCGTCAATACAGAGGCCGAGGCGATCATCGCGGCCGGCGCGCTGATCGCCGGGATCCCGCTGGTGGACCGGCCGGAACGCCCTATCGGGGAGCTCCCCGACGGGGCCCCGGCGACCGTGGACGCCGGGGCGGGCGATATCCGGGTCGGCGACCCATAAGTTTTTTCCGGCCAGTGCCGCACTCTCACCTACCATGCGGAGTGATGAGACAAAAGCCGGGTACCAGCGGGCCCCGAACCGCTCGCTCCTCCGGTCGCTCGGCCTGACCGACCGGGAGATGAAGCAGCCCTTCATCGGGATCGCCAACGCCTGGTCCACGGCCGTTCCGGGCCACGTCCACCTGCGGCAGCTCGCCGAGCGCGTCCGCGAGGGGATCGCGGCTGGCGGTGGGGTGCCGTTCGAGTTCGGCGTGATCGGGATCTGCGACGGGATCGCGATGGGGCACGAGGGGATGCGCTACTCGCTCCCGTCGCGCGAGATCATCGCGGACTCGGTCGAGGTGATGGTCGAGAGCCACCGGTTCGACGGGCTCGTCTGCCTGGGCACCTGCGACAAGATCGTGCCCGGGATGCTGATGGCCGCGGTCCGGACCAACATCCCGACCATCGTGCTGACCGGCGGCCCGATGCTCGAGGGGTGCCTGGGCGGGCGGGACCTCTCGCTCATCTCGGTCTTCGAGGCGGTGGGGCAGGTGGCGGCGGGGAGGATGAGCGAGGCCATGCTCGGCGAGCTGGAGTGCTCGGCCATGCCGGGATGCGGTTCCTGCCAGGGGCTCTACACCGCGAACACGATGGCCTGCATCACGGAGGCGCTCGGGCTCTCGCTGCCCGGGACGGCGGCGACCCCGGCGGTCGACTCGGGCAAGCTCCGCCTGGCCCGAGAGAGCGGTGAGCGGATCGTCGGGCTCGTCCGGGACGAGGTGAAACCCCGGAAGATCGTCACCCTCGACGCGGTCCGGAACGCGATCCGGGTCGACATGGCCCTCGGCGGCTCGACGAACACGATCCTCCACCTGCTGGCGATCGCGACCGAGGCCGGCGTGCCCCTCGCTCTCAGGGACTTCGACGAGATCGGCGAGACCGTCCCCCACATCGCCTCGATGATGCCCGGGGGGCCGCACTCGATGGAGCGGCTCTACCGTGCCGGCGGGATCCCGGCCGTCTTCGCCCGTCTCCGCCCGCTGCTCGCCGACCTCCCGACCGTCTCCGGGCTCACGGTCCACGAGATCGCGGTCCGGGCGCTGGTCCGGGACGAGGAGGTGGTCCGGCGGCTCGACGACCCAGTCCACGCGGCCGGCGGGCTGCGGACGCTCACCGGCAACCTGGCCCCCGACGGGGCGGTGGTCAAGGCGGCGGCCGTCCCGGAAGAGATGTGGCGGCACGAGGGGCCCGCCCGGGTCTTCGACGGGGAGCAGGCGGCGATGGCCGCGATCCTCTCGGGCAAGATCCGCGAGGGGGACGTGGTCGTGATCCGCTACGAGGGGCCGGCCGGCGGCCCGGGCATGCCCGAGATGCTCTCGCCGACCTCGGCGCTGATGGGGCTCGGGTTCTCCCGGGTCGCGCTGATCACCGACGGGCGGTTCTCGGGGGGCACCCGCGGCCCCTGCATCGGCCACGTCGCGCCCGAGGCCGAAGCGGGCGGGCCGATCGGCCTGGTGCGGGACGGCGATACGGTCAGGATCGACCTCGTCGAGCGCTCCCTCGAGATGCTCGTCGACGACGGCGAGCTCGCCCGCCGCCGCGCCGCGTGGACGCCCCGGAGGAGAGACCTCTCGGGGGTGCTCGCCCGGTACGCCCGCACGGTCGAGCAGGCCCACGTCGGCGCGGTCCAGCGCTGATCTCCCCACTTTTTATATCTTCCCGGGTCGACCACCTCATCTGAACGGAGGAATCATGATCGACCACATCTTCGAGGGCAACCGGGCATTCTGCGAGAACGAGGTCAGGCCCAACTGTGAGTTCTACGAGGCGCTCGCGACCGGACAGAAGCCGTCCGTGCTCTGGATCGGCTGCTCGGACTCGCGGATCGTTCCCGAGATGATCGCGAACGTGAAGCCGGGCGAGCTCTTCGTCCACCGCAACATCGGAAACGTCGTGCCGCCCCTCGACCTGAACGCGGGGACCGTGCTCGAGTACGCGATCAACCACCTGAAGGTCCAGGAGATCGTCGTCTGCGGGCACTCGGACTGCGGGGCCTGCAAGGCGCTCGACGCGGACCTTTCGCACGACCACATGATCCCGAACTGGCTCTCCAACGCGAGGCCGGCCCAGAAGCGGGTCGACGATCGCCTGCCGCCGGCGTCGACGGAGACCGAGAGGAAGGCCCGGCTCGAGGCGATCGCGAAAGAGAACGTGCGCCTCCAGCTCGAGCACCTGCGCCAGTTCCCGATCGTCCAGAAGGCCGAGGCGGAGGGGCGGATCCACCTCAACGGCGTCTACTACGACATCGCTTCGGGAGACCTCTCGGTCGTCGAGTGACGGGCGTCAGGCGGCCAGGGCGAGGTCTATCTCCCTCTTTATGGGGTCGACCGAGATCCGGCCGATCGGCCGCAGCCGGCCGTTGACCAGGATGAGCGGGAGCGGCGGGGACTCGCGGTCGACGATCTCCCGGACGTACTCTGGCACGCCGTCGTCGAGGAGCGTCAGCTTCGTCTCCACGCGGTCTCCGTAGTCGGCCCGGAGGCGCGCCTCGAGGGCAGTGAACGCGCCGGTGAGGCTCGCGTAGGGGGCGCAGTCGTCGAGCCCGCAGGTCCGGTGCTCGTCGCAGGGGAAGGGGCCGCACTCGGAGTTCGAGAACCCGACGATCTCGACCGTGACTCTGTCTGCCATACCCATGACTTCGCCCGGGGGCATAAGAGGGTTTGGGTGGTTCAGATGAACCGGCCGAACCGCTCCCTGCCGACCTTGCAGATCGGGCACTGGAGCGGGGGGGCCTCCCGGGCGCAGAGGTAGCCGCAGACCGAGCAGCGCCAGACCGGGAAGGGGAGCTGGGCGGGGGCGCCGGCGGTCCGGGCCTGCTCTGCCCGGGCGCGCTCCCGCTCGGCGCGGGGCGGGCGGCGCTCGGGGATCGACCCGATCGGGACCTTCCCCTCCCTCGCCTCCTTCGAGACGTAGAGCGCGCAGTAGCAGGCGCCGAACTCGGAGAGGTCGGGGTCGCGGTAGTCGCACGGGCAGACGATGTCGACGTCCTCCCCGGGCGAGCCTGCGGAGAGCCGGCACGGGCAGGAGCGGTAGCCGTACCGCCGTTCGTTCTCGATCAGCCCGCGGACGAGCCGCTCCGTGAAGACCCTGTCGGGGTGGATGTGGTAGCCACCCGACTCGGCGTCGCGTTCGATCTCCCGGTAGAGCCGGTCGACGTCGTCGTCGGTGATCGGGCCGGACCCGCTCACGCGAGCGCCTCCCGGATATCCTTCTCCAGGAACCCGGCGATCGTCCTGTCGCCGATCACGACCGTCGGGAACGAGAGGGCCGGGTTGTAGCGCTCGACCTCCTCGATCACGGTCTTCTGGTCCCCGGGCGCGACCAGGTCGACGTAGATGTAGTCGAAGGCGACCCCCAGGTCGATCAGGAGCTGCTTGGCCTGTGCGCACCATCCGCACGTGGAGAGGGCGTAGAGTACGACCTTCCCCCGGTCGGCGCCGTTGATATGCACGTAGTCCATGGCTTCAGCTGCTCCGGGAGACGATAAAAAACCACCTGAACGGGGGCCTGCCGCACGGGCGGCCCGGGAGGACCGCGTCCGGGCGGTCGTTCCCGGGCGCGAACTTCAGCCGCCGAGGGCGTGGAGGGCGTCCCGGAGCCGTTCGCACCCGCGGGCGATCCCGTCTTCGTCGGTGTTCGAAAAGTTGAGCCGGACCACGTCGTCGCCCCCCTCCAGGTAGAACGGCCGGCCCGGCATCACCGCCACCCCCCGGCGGATCCCCTCCTCGAAGAGGTCGAGCGACGAGACACCCGGCGGGAGGCGGGCGAGCAGGAACATGCCGCCCTCGGGCGTCGTGTGTCCGAGCCCCGGACAGAGGTCGTCGAGCGCGTCCAGGAGCGCGCGGCAGTTCCGCTCGCAGCCCCGGGCCACGCGGCGGCACTGGGCGTCGTAGTCGCGGGTCTCGAGCCAGCGCATCAGCACCAGCTGGCAGAGGTGGTTCGAGTGGAGGTCCGCCGCCTGCTTCGCGACGTTGAACAGGGAGAGAAACGGCTCGGGCGCGACGATCCAGCCGCAGCGCATGCCCGGCGCGAGCACCTTCGAGAACGAGCCGGTCAGGACGGCCTTACCCGGGAGCGCGGCCCCGACGGGCCGGCGGGGCCGGCCGTCGAAGAAGAGCTCCCCGAACGCGTCGTCCTCGTAGAGGAGGGTCCCGGAGCCGGCGAGGAGGCCGGCGACCGCCCGCCGGGCGGAGTCGGGGTAGGTCAGCCCGGACGGGTTCTGGGAGTTCGGGACCGCGTAGAAGAAGCGCGGTCTCGCGCCGGCCAGGGCGCGCTCCAGCGCCCCCAGGTCCGGCCCCGCCTCGTCGACGGGGACGGCCGAGAAGCGGGGCTCGTACAGGCTGAAGGCCTCGATGGCGCCGAGGTACCCGGGGGCCTCGATCCCCACGCTCTCGCCGGGGTCGAGCATGACCTTCGCGACGAGGTCGAGGCACTGCTGCGAGCCGTTCACGATCTGGACGTTCGCGGCGGTGACGTCGAGTCCGGCTCGGCGCCGGTAGCGGGCGGCGATGAACTCGCGCAGCGGGAGGAGCCCGTCGGTGGTCGCGTACTGGAGGGCGCGAGGCCCCTCGTCGGCGAATACCCCGGCCGCGGCATCGGCGATCCCGGCCGCGTCCAGGACCGCAGGCGACGGGAGACCCCCAGCGAACGAGATCACCGAGGGGTCGGCGGAGACGGCGAAGAGCCTGCCGAGGAACGACGGTGGGATAGCGGCCATCCTGCGCGCGAACCGGAACGGGGGAGGTGTCACGGCTACCCGTTGGGCGCTCCGGGCGATAAGCCTGCGCGGCCTCTGCCGGGGCGAGTGCCCCGATACGAACGGCTTATACCCTTCCCGTCCCATGTCTGAAAAATGGCTCTCGGATCGATCCCGCCGCGCCTGAACCGGTTCTTCTCGGTCACCATCCTGCTCTCCCTCCTCTCGGCCTCGCTGGGGGCCGTCGCCGTCGAGCGGAGGGTCCCCGAGGTGACCGAGCTCGCCGTCGACGGGGCGGTCGGGGAGATCATCTTCATCGCCGACCCGCACGTGCGGGACGACAACCTGCCGCTGATCCGCGAGACGATCAGGACGATCAACGCGATGGACCCCGACCTCGTTCTGATCGGCGGCGACTTCGTCTTCGGCGGCTCGGACGACCTCTCGCTCCAGTCGGTCTGGGGGGAGCTCGAGCCCCCGACCTACGCGGTCCTCGGGAACCACGACTACCGCTCGGGCGACACGGCGACCGGGCTCGTGCGGAAACTCGCGCAGATCCGCCTGCTCAGGCTCGCGGCCGGCTCCTACGACACGACCCCGATGGACGACGGGACGGCGGACGGCGCGTTCGCCGACCGGGTCGCGACAGCCCTCGAGGCGAACGGGGTCCGGGTCCTGAGGAACGAGGTGGTGGAGCTCCGGGTGGACGGCAGGCCGTTCCGGCTGGTCGGGGTCGACGACGCCTGGGCGGGGCGGGCTTCCCCGCCGCTCCTCGAGCCGACCGACGCTTTCACGGTCTACCTGATCCACGAGCCCGACTGCGCCGCGCCCTGGGACGCGGATTTGATCCTGGCCGGCCACACCCACGGCGGGCAGTTCCTGCCGGCCGGGGTCGCCGACCGGCTCGGGCTCTCGGGGAGGTCGCGGTGCGGCGGCGCGGTCCTCTACGTTACCCGCGGGATCGGGACCTCGAACCTCCCCCGCGAGATCCGGGCGACCACCCCCGAGATCGTCAGGATCGTGCCTCCGGGCTGAGCCGCTCCCGCGGGGCGGGGGAACCCCGCCCAGCGGGCCGTTCAGCCGGCGGCCCGGAGCGCCTCGAGCACCTCCCTGACCGCGTCCGGGTGGCCCGCCACCCTCACCTTCCGCCAGGCCTCCCGGACCACGCCCTCCGGGTCGATCAGGAACGTGGAGCGCTCGATCCCCATCATCACCTTTCCGTAGAGCTTCTTCTCTTTCCAGACGCTGAACAGCGTGAGGACCTCGCGGTTCTCGTCGGAGAGGAGGCGGTGGCGGAGCGCGTGCTTCTCGGCGAACCGCGCGTGGCTCGCCACCGAGTCGGACGAGACCCCGATCACCGTCGCGTCCAGGGCGGCGAACGCGTCCAGGGCGGCCGTGAAGAGCTGCGCCTCGAGCGTGCACCCCGGGGTGTTGTCACGGGGGTAGAAGTACAGGACGACCCACTGGCCCCGGAGGGACTCCAGACAGACCTCGTCGCCGTTCGCGTCGGGCAGGCAGAAGGCCGGGGCGGGCGTGCCGACCATGGGGTCGGGTTTCTTGGCGCTCATGGCATCAGGTCGGGCGGGAGCCAGATAAAACCGCCGCCCCCCGGGGGGGGAGGGCTCAGTCGTGGCGCGCGAGCGCCAGGTAGTAGAGGAGCTGGAGGATCGCCGTCACCGCAGCGGCCACGTAGGTGAACCCGGCGGCGGTCAGCATCGCCCGGGAGCCCCGGCGGTCGGTGTCGTCGACCAGCAGGCCCGCCTCGTCGAGCAGGCGGAACGCGCGGCGGGAGGCGTCGAACTCGATCGGGACGGTCATGAGCGTGAAGATCACCATCAGGGCGAAGAAGAGGATCCCGAGGTAGAAGAGGCCGGCGACATTCATGATCAGGCCGAGCAGGATGCAGATGTACGAGAGGGTCGGGCTGAACTTGACGGCCGGGACGAGCAGGTTGCGGACCTTCATCATCCCCGAGCCGGTCTGGTACTGCTGGACGTGCCCGAGCTCGTGGGCGGTGACGGCCATCGAGGCGACCGAGGGGACCGTCGCGATATCGTGCGAGAGGCGGACCACGTTGGCGCTCGGGTCGAAGTGGTCCGAGAGGTCGCCCTGAGTGGTCTGGAGGCCGATCGGCTGGAGGCCTGTCCTCGTGAAGAGGGTCTTGCCGACCTGGAGGCCGTTGAGGCCGACGTGGTTGGGGACCTGGGACCACTTCGCGTACGTCCGCGAGAGCCAGACCTGGACCCCGGCGGAGATCAGGATCGTCGGGATCAGGATGAAGATGAAGTAGATGGGGTCGAAGAAGAAGACCATGGCGGAACACTCTGTCTCTCTTCAGGTCTCCCTATCGCCCTTTCAATATATCGATCGCGGCGATCTCCCGACCGCGACGCTCCCGGGCGCCCCCCGGGAAACGCCGGGGGGGAGAGATCGGGGGCTAGCCGGTCGCGACCGCCGTCTCCACCGTGTCGGACTCGACCCGGCCCGTCGCCGGGTCGAGCCGCTCGACGCGGATTGTGCAGGTCCCGACCCCGGTATCCGCGCCCGTTGATAACCCGACGAACCGCCTGCCATCGAGGTCGGTCGTGACCGTGGCCGCCGACGGGTTATCCGCGTCCACCGTCACGCCGACCTGGCCGGGCTTGATCGTCGGCGCTTCCGAGACTCCGCCGACGACGAAGAGCCGGTACGACGTCGTCGGCCGGCCGGTGATGAGAACGGCAAAGTCGTTGTTGCGGACGACGATATCCGTCGAGGCCGCGATCGAGAGCTCGTCACTCTTGACGGTTACGGTGTGCTGGCTCGTGATCGTCTTGCCAGAGTAGTCGGCACCCGACGGGTCCTTGTAGTTGTCCTTCATCCCGTTCAGGTTGCACTCGGCCCACGCCTTGTACTCGCCGCGACCGTAGTTCGCGTTGTCCGTGTACCACATCGCGCCGTTCTCGCCGGCACCCGGGACGCGGTACACGTCGGACGTGACACCGACCTGGAGCGAGTTCAGGACGTCGGCACCCGTCGCGTCTGTCGTCAGCAGGTGGCTGTAGACGTTCCCGTTCGGGTCGGAAACCTTGATCGTCACCATCGCGGGGGCACCACGCTGCTCGTTGACAGCAGCGAGGTTCGAGTCGACACGGAACGTCAGGCGGTCGCTCTGCGTCACGGTCTTGTCCGTGACGTCGGCAGTGCTGCCGTCGGCGTTGACACGAAGGATGCGAAGCGCGAGCGACGGGTCCTTGACGTTGATGACCGGAACGGCACCACGGTTGTTCACGTCATACCAGGCACCCTCGCGGGTCCCCGCGCCGACGTTGAAGTTCGCGGCGTCGGAGACGATCAGCATGTCGTCCGGCGAACCGGCCAGGACGTTTGACCCCGCCTGGAACCAGCCCAGCGTCATCCCGTTGGTGACACCGGCAGAGACGAGGTTCAGCCCGAACTCGCCGATGAAGACCGTGTTGCCCCGGTTGATCTGGTTCAGCGGACCGGTCGTCGGCGCGGATGGAGGGGTGCCGGCCAGTGCGGCGAGGACCCCGTAGTTCGCGGCCGCGTCCGCGCCGAAGGCCGCCGAGCCCCGGAGGCCGTCGAAGAGAACCATGCCCTGCGAGGCCTCGCTACGGGCGGTCGCCTGGTCGCCGTTCGCGTGGGCCCGGTAGGCGAGGGCCGTGTGCTGCCACCCCGCCGCGTACCGCGAGAACTCCTCCATGTACGCGGCCTTCCCGTCCAGGATCGAAACGATCGCGGCGGTGTACGCGGTACCGTCGCCGAACTCCGTCCCGGCGTAGACCACGGACTGGAGCCTGCCTGTCGCCCGGGAGAAGAGGGTCTTCGAGGAGTCGAACTTCTCTGCCGCGCTCCCGAACGAGGTCGCCGCTGCTGCGTAGTTCGCTGATGTCATCTGGTACCTGCCCGCGGCGTAGGCGCCCGCGCCGTCGTACATCGCGAGCGCGGCATCGGCCAGGTCGACGTACGCGGCCGAGATCGTCCTGAGCAGGGCCAGGTTCGCCGCGTTCGCCGGGTCGTTCACCGCGTTCGTGGTCTCCAGGCAGTTCGCGTACGCAGTCCTCGCCTCGAGGAGGTGCTGGCGGATCACCGCGATCTCCGAGGCCTCCCAGGCGCCGGCCCATGCCGTGCCGCCGGCAGCGTAGTGCGTTTTCGCCTGGTCGTAGGTCACGGAATCCATGCCGATCGGGACGACGCCCGAAACGGCACCGATCAGGATCGTGGAGATGAAGAACGTGGCGGGTCTGCGGATTCCCCGGTAGGAGTGCATATGCCTCACCTGCCAACACCCTGTCACCGCAGGCGTTTAATACTACCCATTTTTTTATACGAGTGATTGCGCCGTCCCCTGCGGGGTGCCGGCGGGAGGGGAGGACTCCGGGAGAGGGCGGAGGTTCGCGCCGGTTCCTGGTCCGAGTGCCCCGCTGGCGACGGGCTCGCGTCTTCGTGGGGAGGGGGGAGCGGCCCGGGCGTTTCCCGGGGATTCCAGGGGTGAAACGGTTCCCCGCCCCGGCGTCGTTCTCGACGGGCGATGGGGGTGATGGAGGACAGGTGGTCCCGACCCCGGCACCCGCTCACTCCATGTACCGGGAACCACGCGGGGCGTTTGCGGGACGCCGGGCCCGGGTGGACGGCCGGCCGCCACGCACCGGCCGGAGGTGGGAGACGGCCCCACAGGGGCGGGACCAGGAACGGCGTCCGTTTGGGAACGGGCCGTTCCCGCGCGATCGCCACGCATCGCGTCCGGGACCTGCCGGAACACGATCTCCAGGGAGATACCGCACCGCGGCAGCGGTGCATCCATCACGATCCTGCCGGCAACCACCGTTCATACAACGCTGAAGTCCGCTGAGATCACGGGTTGGTCCCGGTTCCATACGACCATCCCGGCGGACGTACCGGTCTCGATGCGGCCCGGTTCACCCGCTTCTCTCGCCGGAAAGCCCCGGCAGGCCGTCGTGACTCGGACACCTCGAGCCGACCGGCTGGAGGCCGGCCAAGAAAGAAGAGGGGCGCGGGTCCCCGCGCCCGAGGAACGATCCCGGGCGGTCAGGCCCCGGGGACGTCGCTGAGCGGGATCCCCAGGGCGTCGGCGACGCCCTTGCCGTACGCGGGGTCGGCCTTCAGGCAGTTGCCGATGTGCCGGACCTTGATCTCTTTTGTCGCGTCGCCCATGTTCCGGGCCGTGTTCTCGAAGAGCACCTGCTGCTGCTCGGGCGACATCAGGCGGAAGAGCAGGCCCGGCTGGGTGTAGTAGTCGTCGTCGTCCTCGCGGTAGTCCCAGCGGTCGGCGGCCCCCTCCAGGTGGAGCGGCGGCTCGGCGAACTCCGGCTGCTCCTGCCACTCCCCGTAGCTGTTCGGCTCGTAGGCCAGGGTGCTGCCGTAGTTGCCGTCCGCCCGCCCCATGCCGTCGCGGTGGTAGCTGTGGTACGGGCAGCGGGGGGCGTTCACCGGGATCTGGTGGTGGTTCACGCCGAGCCGGTAGCGCTGGGCGTCGCCGTACGAGAAGAGCCGGCCCTGGAGCATCCTGTCGGGAGAGAAGCCGATCCCGGGGACCACGTGCGCCGGGTTGAACGCGGCCTGCTCGACCTCGGCGAAGTAGTTGTCGGGGTTGCGGTTCAGCTCGAGCACGCCGACCTCGATCAGCGGGGCGTCCTTCTTGAACCAGACCTTGGTGAGGTCGAACGGGTGGTACGGCAGGGCTGCGGCCTGCTCCTCGGTCATCACCTGGATGAACAGGGTCCACCGGGGGAACTCGCCCCGCTCGATCGCCTCGTAGAGATCACGCCCATGGCTCTCCCGGTCCTTCCCGATCACGTCCTCGGCCTCGGCGTCGGTCAGGTTCCTGATCCCCTGCTGGGTCCGCAGGTGGAACTTGACCCAGACCCGCTCGTTCTTCGCGTTGATCAGGCTGAAGGTGTGGCTGCCGAAGCCGTGCATGTGCCGGTAGGTGGCGGGGATCCCCCGGTCGCTCATCACGATCGTGACCTGGTGCAGGGCCTCGGGGAGCGAGGACCAGAAGTCCCAGTTGTTGAGAGCGCTCCTAAGGTTGGTCCTGGGGTCACGCTTCACGGCGTGGTTGAGATCCGGGAACTTGAGCGGGTCGCGGAAGAAGAAGACGGGCGTGTTGTTCCCGACCAGGTCCCAGTTCCCCTCCTCGGTGTAGAACTTCATCGCGAAGCCCCGGATGTCGCGCTCTGCGTCGGCGGCGCCGCGCTCGCCGGCGACGGTCGAGAACCTCACGAAGCAGTCGGTCTTCTTGCCCACTTCCGAGAAGATCTTGGCCCGGGTGAACCGCGTGATGTCGTGCGTGACCGTGAACGTCCCGTACGCACCGGAGCCCTTGGCGTGCATCCGCCGCTCGGGGATGACCTCCCGGTCGAAGTGGGCGAGCTTCTCCAGGAACCAGACGTCCTGCAGGAGCTGCGGCCCCCTCTTTCCAGCGGTCAGGACGTCCTGGTTGTTGGGGACGGGGGCGCCGGCCCGCGTCGTGAGTTTCTTCGTCATACTCTCCTCATGTCCTGATAGGCAGAGAGGCTTTATCAAGCTTGGCGCTCCCGGATCGAGGGGCCGCGGGGCCCGCCCCCGGGAGGGGGACCACGCTCCCGGGGAGCTGCGCGAACGGGACGGACAGGCGGAAGGCGGCCCGGGGACGGCCCGCCACCCCTGCCCGGCGCGATCCGCGGCGAGGGGGCGGCGGCACGGGCATCCCCCCTCCGTGCCGTATCGCCGCCCGCGCCGCCCCGCCGGGAAGACCTGGACGAAGGTAAAAATACGGCGCCCGGGATCGTTCCTGTTATATTTCATTATGGCCCGGCTTCTCTATTATGACCACGATGCCGCCTGGCGCGAGAGGGCCGGGCGGTCGCTCTCCCGCGACGGGACCATCCGGGTCGTATCGGCCGGCACCTTCGCGGAAGCCGGGAGCCTCTTCCGGGAACGGAAATTCGAGATCGTCGTCGCCGATCCCCTCGAGGAGGAGGTGCTCGGGCTCCTCTCGCTCGTCCGGGCCGAGGGCGGGCCCGTCCCGTTCATCCTCTTCACAAAGCCCGGTCACGAGGAGATCGTGATCGACGCCTTCAACAGCGGGCTCGACCGCTTCGTCGAGAAGAGCGGGAACCCGGAGGAACGCCTCGACGCCCTGGGGAGGACCGTCGAACGTCTGGTCGGCCAGGAGCCCGGTCCGGCCTCGCTCCACCGCCAGAACGAGTTCCTGGAGTTCCTCTCCCGGACCGCGATGGACTTCGTCCGGATGGACGACGACGCGGACATCTACCGCTACATCGGCGAGCAGATCGCCGGCTTCGTGCCGGACTCCCACGTCGTCCTCATCTCGGTCGATATGGAATCACTCGGGCTTGTTGTGCGTATTTTTCTCACCGATGAGCCTTCGCGCCAGATCGCCAGGGAAGAGTTCGGCAGGGACCTCGTCGGTCACACCATGTTCCTCGACACGGCGTCGGCTCAGCTGATCACGACGATTCTTAAGTGCAACCAGATGGTGGAGGGCGTCACCTCGGCGTACCACGGGTTCCTCAGGACCCTGCCGGAGGAGGCCTGCAACCGGCTCGAGGAGCGCCTCGACCTCGGGAAGTACTACACCATGGGCTGCACCTGCCGGGGCGGCCTGTACGGGGTCGTCACCATCGCTGTCCGGAAGGGAGCGGAACTGGGCGACCGGGAGCTGATCGAGGCCTTCGTCCGGCAGGCGTCCGTCGCGCTCCTGCGCCACCATGCCCGCCGGCACCTCGCCGAGAGCGAGGCCCGCTACCGTGCCGTCGTCGAGGCCTAGCAGGAACTGATCTGCCGGTTCCGGCCCGACTGCACGCACCTCATGGCCAACGAGGCCTGCTGCCGGTTCTTCGATCTCGGCCCGAGAACGGTCGCCGGGTCCCGGTTCGCCCCCAACCTCCCTCCGGACGAGGCCGATCGGGTCGCGGCCCACTTCCGCTCCCTCTCGCAGGCCCGCCCCGCGGGGACGCTCGATCAGAGGGTCGTCCTCCCCGGCGGGCGGGAACGCTGGGTCCAGTGGCACGACCGGGCGTTCTTCGATCGTGACGGCGCCATCACCGAGTTCCAGTCTGTCGGCCGCGACGTCACCGATCGGAAAGAGGCCGAGACGGCGCTGTCGGTGCTCACGGCCGAGCTGGAACGGCGCGTGGAGGAGCGGACGGCCGAGCTCAGGGCGGCGAACCGCGACCTCGAGTCGTTCATCCACTCCGTCTCCCACGACCTCCGCGCCCCGCTCCGTGCGATCGACGGCTATCTCGGGATCCTGACGGTCCAGCACGGAAAGGGGCTCTCGGCCGACCAGCGCGGCCTGGCGGACCGGGGCCGCGACGGCGTCCACCGTGCGGGCAGGTTCATCATCGAGGGGCTTCTCGCGCTCTCGCGCCTCTCGAGGCAGCCGCTCGACCTCGAGTGGGTGGAGACCGGGGATCTGGCCCGGGCCGTGGCGGGAGAGCTCGTTCCGGGCCCCGGCGAGCGGCGGGTCGAGGTCGAGATCGGCGACCTGCCGCCCTGCCGGGCCGACCGCGAGATGCTCAGCCACGTCTACCAGAACCTGATCTCGAACCCCTCTCAAGTTCACGCGAACGCGGGACCCGGCGCGGATCCGGCTCTCGTCGTCGAAAGGCGCTGACGAAACGGTCTACACCGTGTCCGACAACGGCGTCGGGTTCCCGGCGGAGATCGCGGACCGGGTCTTCGACGACTTTCCCGGTTCCACGACGCGCGCGAGTACGAGGGTTCGGGGATCGGGCCCCCGCTCGTCCGCCGGATCGTCGAACGGCACGGGGGACGGTGCTGGGCGACCGGCGGGATCGACCGGGGCGCGACGTTCTCGTTCACGCTCGGGACGGGCCCGGCCGCGTGAGCCGGGCCGCGCGCACCCCCGGTCCTGGAGACGGTTGTTGGAGCCGGCGGCGAGGGACCCCGCACCCGCCGGCGGGATGCGTCCACGGGACCGGCCCTGCGGGCCGGCCTTCCGCTCGCCCCGGGCTGACGGCGCCCGGGCGGTCCGGGGGCCGGTGCGTCCAGGTGACGGGGAAGGGAAGGGTCGAGGGTCCCGCGAGCGGGACGGCGTCATGATACGAGAAACGGGCGGGGTCGGGCGTTCCACCCGTCCCCGGGACGCCCCGGCCGGGACTTGAACCCGGGTCAAAAGCTCCGCAGGCTTCTAGGATATCCACTACCCTACCGGGACAGTGCGGCGTCGCGCCCAGAACCTTGGGCCTCGATTCTATTAAAGGCTGCGTATCGCTCGCGCGCCGTCCGACGGGGCCGATAGACGTCACCGCACCGGGCCGCCGGCCAACCTCCCCCACCTTCCCGGGAGTAATGGACCCCCCGCGCCTCTCCGCCTCCCCGTTCGTGCAGGGGCTGGTCGGTTTCGTCGTGATTCTCGCCCTGGTCGCCGTACCGATGGTGTTCGCCCCGCCGGGTTCGGAGGCGCCGACGATCCGTGTTGCGGCCGCCGACGCCCCCGAGGAGGCGCGGGCCGGAGCCGATCTCGTCTGCGACGGCGTCGACGACCGGGTCGAGATCCACCGGGCGTTCGCCGCCCTTCCCCGGGACGGGGGCCGGATCCGGCTCACGGCGGGGACCTTCACCTGCCCCGGGAACCTGGGGCCGGCGCCCTGCACGATCCTCGAGCGCGAGGGGACGATAGAGACCACGGTCGCGATCTCGGGCTACTACCACTCGATCAAGATCGACCGGCCGTACACCACCATCTGCTCGCTCCGGATCACGGACCGGGCCTGCGTCCGGATCACCGCGAGCCATGTCCGGGTCGAGGACGTCCTGGCCGAAGAGACCCTCCGCGGCTACTACCCGGGGATGCCCGGGGACATGGGGGGCAACGGCGCGTTCTTCTTCTGGGCCGAGAACCGTGTCATCGAGGACTTCGTCTTCTACCGCTGCGTCGCCCGCGAGATCGGGACCCACGGCTTCAACATGAACGGGCGGGGCGAACCCCGGCTGATCCGGAACGTCCGCTTTGTCGAGTGCAGCGCGGTCCGCTGCGGCGACGACCGGGGGCATCCCTGGGCGACCGGGTTCGACTTCCACGAGGGAAACGACCTGGTCGACCTCGCGGTCGAGCGCTGCTACGCCGCCGGGAACTGGGAGTCGGGGTTCCACCTCGAGACGGGCGGGCGGCAGGAGGGGATCCGGCTGGTCGACTGCATCCCCGAGGGGAACGGCTGGCGGAATACGAACCCAGGGGACCCGACGGCCGAACCCCCGGTCCGCGCGGCCTTCTACATGGCCGGGTACACCTTCGCCAGGGGCACGTACCTCGTCGACTGCCTCTCGGTCCACAACCGCAACTACGGGTTCTACGACGAGCAGGACGGCGACAACGCCCTGGAGCGCTGCGTCGACATCGGCTCGGGGTACGGCTACAAGTTCTGCAAGAACGTCCGGAACGTCTCGCTCGTCGACTGCGTCTCGGTCGACGCGGCGAACTGGGCCTTCCGGGCCGCGTTCGCCGACGACCTCCGGCTCGAGTACTTCTGCCAGTACAACGCCCCGGGCCGCGCCGACGTCGCCCCACGCGTCCAGTCCGTGCTGGGCTGGTACCAGGGCGAGCCGCAGTACGAGCGGCCGGTCACGAACTCCCGCCTCGAGATCACGGCGAGCGGCAGCACCCTTCCCGTCCTGAACATCGGCGACGCCTACAACCCGAACGCTAGGGGGAACACCTGCGCGCTCGCGACCTCGGACGAGACCGATGCCGGGCCCGACCGGACCCCGATCCCGGTGGGTCCGCCGCCGCCCGTCACGCGCCGCGTCCCCGTCCCCCTGCCGACGCCGCCAGTCCCGCCCGTCCACCCGGTCCCCGGGAGGATCCAGGCCGAAGACTATCTCCCTGGGCAGGGCACGGGCTTCTGGGACACCACGGCCGGAAACGGGGGCGCCGCCTACCGGTTCGACGACGTCGACATCGAGTACACCCCCTCGATCGACGGCCACAACGTCGGCTTCATCCGCCCCGGCGAGTGGCTCGCGTACGAGGTCGACGTTTCGCGCGGCGGCCGGTACGTGGCAGCTCTCCGGCTCGCCTGCCCCCACGAGGGGCGCTCGTTCCAGGTCGAGCCGGACGGGCGGGCCGCAGGGCGGGTTACCGTTCCGCGGACCGGCGGGTTCGAGGACTACGTGACGTCCGAGCTCCCGCTCGATCTCGCCCCGGGCCGGCAGCCGATCGTCCTCCGGTTCGACGAGGCCCGGAACACGAACCTCGACTGGATCGAGGTCCGGCCTGCCCCGCCCTGATCCGTTTTTTGCCCTGCACCGCCAAGAGATTGATCGCATGGCAGCCGGATTCCAGGACGACGAGGTCGCCCGCTACGCCAAGTTCCGCAAGGTCGACGGCGCCGCCTACGAGAAGGTGAACCGGTTCCTGCGCCGGCGAACCTACATCACCGCCCGCGAGTGGGCGCTCGCCCGTCTCTGCGCCGACTTCCGGACTACCTCGGGGGCCGAGATGACCTTCATCGGCCAGCACCTCCCCGAGCTCGTCCCGTTCATGACCGAGCCCTACTCGCCGCAGGCGGTCAACCAGGCGCGGAACTCGTTCAAGAAGAAGGTGCGCAAGGCGGGGGCGACCTTCTTCTACGGGGCCATGTGCGGCTTCTTCACCACGGAGGAGCTCGACGACCTCCTCTTCGAGGCGAGCGAGGTCGCCCGGTTCCTGCTCGAGGTCGAGGGGACGAGCCTCCCGGTCGACGACGAGCTCGACATCGAGGACCGGATCGCCGGGATCATGCGGTCGGTGGGGCTCGCGGCGCAGACCCTGCTCGAGACCCGCGGGCAGCGGGAGGAAGAATGAGGGTCGTCCAGTTCGCCGGCTGGTCCGGGACGGGCAAGACGACCCTGATCGAGCAGGTGATCGACGCCGCCGCCCCGGAACTCGCCGTCGGCGTGGTCAAGCACCTGGGGGGGGCCCACCCCTTCTCGCTCGATCCGGACCGGGACACGACCCGGTTCTACGACCGGGGGGCCCGCGTCGTGGTCGGTATCGACGCAGAGAAGGGGGTCGGGCTACACCGAGGGGACACGCTCTTCTCTGCCCTGGACCGGCTCTCGGACAGCGGGTGCGACCTCGCGCTCGTCGAGGGGTTCAAGAAAGAGCCGTTCGCCCGGGTGGTGATCGGCGACCTCCCGTCGGAGCGGTGCGTGCTCCGCGACCCGACCGCTCGGGAGGTGCTCGGCGCCCTCGACCGGTTCGACGAGCACCACTCGCCCGGGGGCCTCCTCCGGGAGTGCCGGGCCCGGGCGGGCGGCGCCGGCGGCTTCGAGTGCAGCGGCGCGATGCGGACCACGGGGGAGATCGCCGGCGACCGCGATACCCTCGGGCGACTCGAGGCCGGCCTGGCATCCGCCCCCGGGGTGGTCGCCGCGGGCCTGAGGGGCATGGTCCATGCCGGGCAGGGGACGGTGGTCATGGCCCTGGTCGCCTGCGACCCGGCCGGCGGGCTGACGGCCATGTCGGGGCTCGCCCGGGCCGTGGGCGAAGGGGGTGCCGGGGGAGGGTGCCGATGAAGGAGAAGAGGCTCTTCGGGACGAACGGGGTGCGCGGGGTCGTCGGGGAACGGATGACCCCGGAGCTCGTCCTCCGGATCGGGCAGGCGCTCGGCGCGATGCGCCCGGGCCCGATCGCGGTCGGCCGGGACACCCGCACCTCCGGCCCGGTGCTCGTGCACGCGCTGAAATCCGGTCTTTTGGCCTCGGGCTGCGACGTCGTGGACTGCGGGGTCCTTCCCACCCCCGCGCTCCAGTTCATCGTCCGGGACACCTTCGCGGCCGGCGCGATGGTGACGGCCTCGCACAACCCGCCCCAGTACAACGGGGTCAAGGTGATCGAGCACGACGGGACCGAGATGGGAGACCGGGAGGTGATCGCCCTCGAGCGCCGGCTCTTCGACGGCGACTTCGCGCTCCGGGACTGGATGAACCTGGGCACGGAGACCCTGGCGCCGGACCTTGTCGGCCGTTACCTGGACGCGATCCTCGCCCGCTTCCCCGGGGGGATCGGGGAGGGCATGACCGTCGCCGTCGACCCGGGCTCGGGCCCGGCCGCCCTCACCACGCCGGCCCTGCTCCGCCGGATGGGCTGCGAGGTTCACACCATCAACGGCGAGCCCGACGGCACCTTCCCGGGCCGGCTTCCCGAGCCGACCCCGGACGGCCTCGCGCCGCTCGCCGACCTGGTCCTCGAGACCGGGGCAGCCTTCGGCGTCGCGCACGACGGCGACGCGGACCGGGCGGTCTTCGTCGACGACCGGGGCCGGTACGTCGAGGAGAACCACGAGTTCGCCCTGATCGCCCGCCACGTCTGCAGGCGGCGGCGGGGGGTGATCGTCACCCCCGTCTCGACCTCGCAGCTGATCGAGGATATCGCGGAGGAGACCGGGTGCACGGTCCGTTACACGCCGGTCGGCTCCATCTACGTGGCGCGGACCATGCTCGAACTCATCAGGGACGGCGTCCCGGTGGCGTTCGGCGGGGAGGGGAACGGCGGCCTGATCTACCCCGACCACCAGTTCTGCCGCGACGGGGGCATGACGGCCGCGACGATGGTCGGGCTGCTGGCCGGCGAAGAGAAAAGACTCTCGGAGCTCCTCGACGGGCTGCCGCCGTTCCACTTCATCTCCGAACGGATCGAGACCGGCCGGGCCGGGGAGGTGGTGGCCGCGGTCGAGTCCGGGTTCCCGGGTTATTCCGCCGACAGGACGGACGGGATCCGGATCTCGAAGGACAGGACCTGGGCCCTCGTCCGGCCCTCGGGGACTGAGCCGATCGTCCGGGTGATGGTCGAGGCCCCGGACCGGAGATCGGCCGAGGCGATGCGGGATGCGATACGGGGACGGATCGCCCCGCTCCTCGACTAGGACGTCGTCCCGCGGGAGGCGCACCGGACCCGGGGTTTTTTCGTCGGGGATATCGACGCCGTGGGACGCTCCGGCCTTCCGATCACGGTCCTTGCACGGCGCCATGCCGGCGGCGGGTGAACCGCGGACGGTGGGGGTTACACCGTCCCGTGTCTACCCCGGTGGGCTGGAGTGCCGGACCAAACGTACGGGGATAGAGGTTCAGATGGATAGAAGCGACCTGGCGTGACGACACATGACGGAACCGCGCCCGCGCCCGCCTCGTGCAGGACGGCATTGGTTTTCGAGAACGAGGTCGTCGTGCGGCCAGGCGACCAGCGGCTGCTCGGCACGGTCTGTCTCGACATCGCAGAGACGCGATGACACCCCGCCCCGGCCGATCACATCCCGGGTAACCCGGGGTTCCGCGGTCACGAGAACCCGGTCGAGGTGCGCTACACCCCCGTCCCGGCGCCGGACGGTCGCGCCGCCGCGACCTGCTCCGCCCCGTGCAGGGAACGCACCCCGGGACGGGGGACCGTTCGACGGTCCCGACTCCGTCGTCCGTTTCGCCACTGATCACGAGCGGTGGATAGCGGACCGTCCCGAGCGCCGCGGGCATCTCCCATGCAGCCCTGCCGGCGCGGACGACGCGGACGGCCCCTCGTGCCCACCTCTCGCCAGCACGCACGGGTGGCGACACCGGTGCTGGCGACGGGGCATGCCTCCCCGCCGCTCGGCCGGGCACCGGTCCTCTCCTTCGAGATGAAAGAATCCCTCGAGTGCCAGGCTCGTTGATACCGACCTATGCCTCGTACGCGACGAGTATTGCCCGGGTCTCTTTCTCGATTTCTTTCAGTTTTGCAATACCGTCGTCGGTCAGCTTCTTGTAGGGCAGGACTTTTTCATACGCGACAAGAGTGACCCCGAGTCTCGTCTCGAGATCCTGGATCTCCTCTATCGCTGCCTGTTCGAGTTTGGCGGGTCGTTCACATGTCATGATGTTCACCCCAAACCATTCCAGGGTCGGTTTTGAGTTATAAAACATTGCGTAAATTTCATTCCCTTAATGAAAATTTTCTTGTGGTATCATCTTTTTTTCCCGCGAACTCAGGGTCATGGGCCGCGGACAGGGTCGATCCGGCCACGCGCATTTCGATGAGAACGTCCGTTCCTTTCCCGGCGAATATGTCCGGTTCACGTATCTCCGTGACAGCGGGAGGTCGATCGACGACCGTCCCGCCTGCACAACGGGGGCCGTCGCATTCGCAGGATGTAATCCCGCCCGTACCTCCCGGGGTTCCACGGGTCGTCGAGGTGAATCGCCCCCGCGGATTCAGAGAGGGTCTAAGAGATCGCCCGAACCCCCTGACCGGAGGGTACGCGCCGGCCCCTCCCCGGTTCCGCTTCCGGGTGGCGACGGCAGAAGGTACCGATCGGAGGACGCGGGCACTGCCGGGAGGGTGGCGACCGGGGTCATCGTATCCCCGGTCCGTGTCGCTCCACCGTCCGAACCATCTTCTCCACGGTCCGCCGGAGACGTTGGCCGGCGGTGGGCGCCTGACCGGAGAGAAAAGCCCGGTCGTTCAGACCGCGAGCATCAGGACGAGCATGCCCCCCGTCAGGACCGTCAGCGCGAGAGCAACCGGGAAACAGCGCCGGATCACCTCGCCCTCGACCCCGAGCTGGTCGATCACGGCGGCCGCGTTGATGATCTTCGCCGGCGCGACCCCGGAGGCGATACCGCTGGCGACCGCGTGGGCCGCGTAGACCTTGATGAAGTCCAGGTGGAGGACGCTGGTGGCCCGCTCGAGGATCCCGTGGAACATCACGTTCGACGAGGCCTCCGAGCCCGAGACGAACGCCCCGAAGAGACCGAGCAGGGGGCTGATCGCGGGGAAGGCGACGCCGAAGACCGCCGCGAGGGTCAGCCCGATCACCGCGTTCATGTTGAGGTCCGCGGTGCCCGGCGCGAAGGTGAGGGCGCCGTCGATCACGGTCTGGCCCGACCAGTCCATGACGTAGGCGATCGCGAAGAAGACGGCCGCGGCGAGGGTCGGGGCCCAGGCGCGCTTCAGCCAGAGCCCCGCGATCTGCCGCGCCTCGGCCCGGCTCCGGACCAGGAATGGGGCCGCCGCCAGGGTCGAGACCAGGACCCAGGTGTACGCCTGGTTCAGGAGCCGCAGGTCGATAGCCTGGTCCGCGAGGACCGTGATGGTCTGAAGCGGGCCCAGCAGGGAGTGGAGCCAGGCCGAGACCGGGGGGAGGCTGATCACGATGCAGAAGGCGACGAGGAGGATCCAGGGGAGAGCCGCCCGGTGGATCGGCATCAGGTCGGCGGGAAAGTCGTCGCGACGGACTCGGATCGGCCGGCCCTGGAGCACGCGGAGGAGGAGGAGGACCGAGATCGTAACGAGACCCGAGAAGACCCCGACGAGCCCGATCGCCGTGACGGGGAGGACGTGGACGAAGAAGACGGCCGAGAACCCGAGCGTCAGGCCGGCCACGACGGCAGGGAGAAAACCCTTCCGAACCCCGTTCACGCCGTCCGCGATAAGGAGCATCCCGAACGCGAACCCGGTCGAGATGACAGGGAGAAACAACGAGATCCGCTGTCCGAGGGCGGCGAGATCGAGATCGAAGACCTGGGCCGGGAGGGAGATCGGGACGGCGAGCAGCGAGAACGAGGTGAGCGGGTCGTACCCCAGGCACGGGAGCGCGATCGCCGCGATCGGGGAGAAGCCGAGCGCGATCATGATCGGGGGGAGCATGGTGACGGGCGTGGCCCCGATCGAGACCAGGAACGACCCGAGGCCGACGTTCAGGAGCATCACCTGCTCGTAGCGTTCGGCCGCGATGGTCCGGATGTACTCGGTGATCGACCGGATCGCCCCGGTCACGTCCATCATCGTGACCTGGAGGATGGTGAAGAGGACCATCAGCGAGATCCCGAACGAGGCGAGGATCCCGTTCAGAGTGGCCTGGAGCGCGATGGGCAGCGAGGTCGAGAAGAAGAGGACGGCGATCGCGACGGTGAGGACCCACCCGACCACGCCCATGAGGGTGCCCGACTGCTTGAGGAAGACGAGGCCGACGAAGACGACCAGGATGGGGAGAATGGCCAGAAGGAACGAGATGAAGAGGTCCACGTTGATCGCCTGCGCCCACATGAATGGGGCATACTGTCGCATAAACAATGCTGACAGCGGCGACAGGGGGCCTGGTCGCGCTCACTTTCACACCGCGACCATCGGGCCTGATACCCTCCCGCATCGACCTATGGAACAACCCCGGTCGTGCCGTGGCCGGGCACCACATCGATCTTTTTTTCGGCGTCCCGGGAGCCAGCGCAGCCCGGAAAAAAGAGCCTCAGGGATACCGGAGGCCCCCCTCAAGGCCAGGATCAGGCGAGATGCGGGGCGCCGTCCCGGACGGCCCGGTACTCGCCCCGGAGACCGGGCGGCAGGAGCGAGATCGCCACCAACACCCCGAAGGGGATCAGGATCATGTCGTCGATCTGCCCGACGAACGGGATGATGTCGGGGACAAGGTCGATCGGGCTCGCGACGTAGGCGAGAGTCGCGATCATCACGGTCTTCGGGACCAGCGGGACGCGCGGATCGCGGACCCCGAGGGTGAGCATCTCGAGCGGGCCCCGGAACCGGCTGAGCCGGGAGTGGATCGTGATGAGCCGCTGGACCGTCTTGACGAGTCCCATGCAGGAGAGCGGTGGTACCCGCCGGTTTATGGATATATCGTTCCTGACCAATGGGACGGGGCGCCGCTCCCGGTTGGCGCGCGTTCCCGGGAGGCGGAGGGAGGCGAGGAAGCCCGCCTCCGCCCGGTCTCTCGTTCTCGGACCTGCTCCCCGACGGGGTTGGGGTGGCTGGAGGCGATGCGGCCGGTGTGAAGCGCCCGGTCGAAGGAGGGCTCCCCGGGGCGAGCGTTCACGGCGCGGAGGGAGCGCATGCACGCCCTGGCAAGGGCGCCGGATGGAGAGGAGACGGCGACGGGATCGGCCGGGGATTGCTGGACGCCCCCGCCCCGCACCTGTCGTCCTGCCCCGGGAGCGCACGACCCCGGGGCTCGCCCGGGAATCCGTGCGGACGCGCGCACCAGGTCGAACCCGGAGTTGGAGCCGGGACCTCGAACGGATGGTCGGTGCGGGCCGGAGCGAGGCACTCGTCCGGGATCGCGGCACGGTCGCTGGAATGCGTGGATGGATGCGCGGTGGCGGGTCACGGGATCGGGCTCCTGTCCCTTTGCCGCGACCGGGGGCCGGGGATGTTCCGCCGGCATTTTCATGATCGGTGCGGGCGCCCCGGCACCGGCCCGTCAGCCGCGAAAAGGACCGTCGGGCGCCACGGCGGCATATTCCGGGTCGCGTCCCCGCCCGGCGGGGGCCCGACCTTGCCCGTCACCCTGCCGGCCGCGCCGGCCGGCCCGTGCCGGCAAAGTTCAGGATCGTGATCCCGACGTCCGCGTCGTTCCCGACCATCTGCAGCGCCCGCCGCGTCGCACCGTCGGAAATGAAGCCCTCGACCCGCATCCGCTCGCCGCCGTACTCGACCACCAGGCCGTAGGCCGAGCCCGTATCCGAACAATCAATAAGGGACAGCCCGCCGGCCTCCTGGTTCTTGCAGAGGAACCCGGCCTTCCGGCAGCGGGCCGCGTGGCAATCGACGAGCTGGCCCGACTGCACGTAGAACCCGGACTGGTAGAGCTCCGTCGGCACCGTCCCGGACCGGGCCCCGCAGAGCTCGGCGGTGCACCGCTCGAACAGCACCTCCCGCGCCACCTGCCGGTGGCCGTTCCACGAGCCGTCCAGGTGGAACCCGTCCTGCCAGCAGTTCACCGGCCGGCAGTCCCGGACTGTGAGCCGGGAGACGTCGCCGGCGTCCGGGATATCGAACCCGCACGACCAGTCGCGGTCCCCGGTGGCCGCCGAGCCGGGCCGGGTCTCGAACCCGGAGCCGGCGCTGATCGCGTGGCACTGGTCGAAGAGCACGTCCGCGAACCCGCCGCCCTCGTTCGCCCCCGAGAGGTTCATCGAGAAAGCGTGGTGGTAGCTCTTCTCCACCGAGCACCGGCGGAACGTGAGATCCTTCACGGTCCGTCCCTTCCGGCCCCAGACCATGAACGCAGCCGTGCACCCCCCCTTCTTCCCGAACGGCAGGTACGTCCGGCCGATGGCGTGCGTGATATACACGTCCTCGCAGGTGAACCGGTCGGCCGTGTCCTGGATGCCGACGTACCCGAACCCGCCCAGGTTCGCGAGGGTCACCCCGGGCGCGTCCACCGCGAGCCGGCAGGGCTCGAGCCGCGCCTCGAGCCGGGTGAGGGCCGGCCCCGCGCCGCGGACGGTCACGCCCGCCGCCGGGCAGAGGTAGCGGTTGCCGGCGGCGGTGAACCCGGCGTTGCCGTCGAACGTGCCGGCCGAGAGGACCACCTCCCGGTCCGGCACGGCCAGGGCGCGGACGAGCACGGCCACGTCGGTCCGGCCGTCGCAGACGACGTCCGCGTCGGCCTTCGCCGCCGCCGGCGCGTCCCGCGCCGCGACCCGGATCATCCGGGGTCCCGCCGGCAGAGCTCGAGGGCCAGGGCTTCGAGGTCCGCTACGAGCCGGCCGACGCGCGAGGCGATCTCGCGGGCCTCTGCGTCCGTGATCTCGCCATCCTGCCTGGCCACGTAGTACGTGGCGACTTCCTCGCAGAACGAGCGGACGACCGCGACGACCGCGGATACCCGGCGGTCGGCGCTCCAGGTGCCGAGGCCGAACGCGGCTCCGACAGCCAGCGCGACGAGGACGGACTGCTGCCAGCCCTCGGCGACGATGGTGACGCCGCCACCTGCGGTGACGGCGATCCCGCCGGCCACGATGCCGGCGATGGTGGTGTGTTTGTCCATGACTTCAGGGGTGGAGCGAAGTCAGGGTCGCCTGGATAGTGAGTGTATGGCTGTAAAAATGGATTAATCAATGCGACGAGTCCGGACGCAGGCCGCGACTGTCGGGCGGGTGATCGACCCGGTCCGGTGCCGATCCGGCTGTCGGGATGTCAGGCGCGACGGCCGGGCCGACTTCGCGGACGTGGTGCTCTACTTCAACCAGATGGCCTGGATCGCGGCGAACGAGCCGGTGCCGGCGTTCGATTACAACGGCAACGGCCGGATCGATTTTGCCGACGTCGTCTGGCTCTTCAACCACCTCTAGACCCCCCCCTTTTTCCGCGCGGCCCCGGCATTCCGCCGCGAGCGTTTCACAAGGTATAATATTTCAGAAAGCAATGGACGCCCATTCGGGTGTGACCGAAATGAAGCCGATCTACGGAGTCCTGGTCCTGCTCCTCCTCTTCGCCGGGGTGCAGGGTGCGGTGGGCGCAGGAGAGTTCGTCTACGAGCGGAGCTGGGGCACCTTCGGTTCGGGTGTCGGCCAGTTCAAAGCTCCCACGGGAGTCGCGGTGAGCAGCGAGGGATACGTCTACGTCACCGACACGGGGAACAACCGTGTCCAGCGGTTTACCACCGATGGCAGGTTCCTCAGGACGTGGGGCACATGGGGGGTGGGTGCCGGCCAGTTCAAGTCACCCATCGGCATCTCCGTCGAAGCATACCCATCAGTCGGGAAGGATCAAGCGAAGATCGTCGACAGCGCAAACGACCGGGTCCAGTGGTGCTCGTTTTGGTACGAGGGGGATTACACCCCGTGGGCGGGCATCTACCAGGGGTCGGGATACACTTCCCCGTATGGAATCGTCCAATGGTACGATCGCGAGCACATCACCGATGAGCGGGGGGACTGGTGGCTCGTCTCCGATCGGGGACAGAACCAGCTCTGCCTCTGGCCCAATGCCTATCTGAACCTCAAGCCCAACATCACCTGGGGCGTGTCCGGCTCCGCGCCCGGACAGTTTCTGCAGCCGAGCGGTCTCGCCGTGAGGTCCGTATTTCTCTACAACTGGCACGACGTGGTCCTCGACAACGAGTGGATGCACCTCGTCTACGTCGTCGATACGAACAACCACCGGTACCAGAACATCTCCATGTACCGGGACGACCACTGGGACACCGTCCACATCGGCGACTGGATCCAGGTGGTGGGAGGCTACGGCTCGAGCGCGGGCCGGTTCAACAGGCCCACCGGCATCGCGTACAGCAGGGATTTCCTGTTCGTCACCGACTCGGGCAACAACCGTGTCCAGGTCTTCAGGGAGAACGGCGACTATTACACCGAGTTCGGGGGGTACGGCTCGGGCGACGGGCAGTTCAACAACCCGACGGGGATCGCGGTGGACGGAGAGGGGAACATCTACGTGGCGGACACCGGAAACAACCGGGTGGTGAAGTACTCGTCAACCCCCCATCCGGAGTTCAACGCCGTTCCGCGGAAGGGATACGCTCCGCTCACGGTGCAGTTCACGGACACATCGGGCGGCGCGAACCCAGTCCAATGGCAATGGGCCTTCGGCGACAATACCTACTCCGGATTGCAGAACCCGACCCATGAGTACGCGGGGATCGGGACGTACTCGGTCTCTCTCGACGTGCGCACGGTCATGGATGTCCACCAGGAGATCACGAAGACGGACTTCATCAGCGTCCTGCCGCTCTGGAACGGTCTGATGCGGTACGAGGCCGAGGACTTCGACCAATCCGGGTACCATGACACGACCCACGGTAACTCGGGGGGTGCCTACAACCTGATCGACGATGTAGACATCGTCGCGCTCCCGGGCGACGACCGGTACGCGGTCACCGACACCCGCGAGGGTGAATGGACACGCTACACGGTCGGAAACACCAGGAGCGCGCAGAACGCCTACCCGACGAACTGTACGTATCCGCTCGCCCTACGCGTGAAAGCCACCCGCGCGGGCAGGTCCATCGACGTTCAGGTCAACGGCGTGACGACGACGACCCTGACCGTCAGGGCCTCGAGCCTCGGTTTCTCCTGGGTCAATACCACGGTCGAGCTCCCGCCGGGCATGTCCACGCTCACCTTCATCCACCATGAGAGGAACTTCGACCCACCCGAGCTCGACTTTGACTATTTCACCCTGGATCCATCGAGTGCGGTGGTGGGGATCCGGGCCGTACCCGACGCCCCGCCCCTCGTGCCGACGGACACCGACGGCGACGGGCTGTACGACGACGTCAACGGCAACGACCGGCCGGACTTCGCCGACGTGGTGCTCTACTTCACCCAGATGTCGTGGATTGCCGACCACGAGCCGGTGGGCCTCTTCGACTACAACGAGAACGGCCGGATCGACTTCGCCGACGTCACCTGGCTCTTCAACCACCTCTGACACCTTTTTTCCCGCCGGCCGCGTCAGCCCGCCGCGACGAGCGCCCGCAGCCCTGCCGCGACCTCTGCCGGGTCGATCTCGGCTCCGCAGAGCCGGGACATCCGGCGCCCGCGCGGTCCGGTCACGGCGCCTGGAAGAGGGCGATAAAAAACCGTCCACCGGATCCGGACTGCCCGGGCGAGGGCGGGAGCCGTCCTGGACCGGGCGGGAAGACCGGGCCGGCACCGGAGAGATGGGGGGGTAAAAGAGATTGTTAAGCCCTAAGCCCCAGGCGCGATTTGAACGCGCGGCCTGCTGATTACAAGTCAGCCGCTATGCCTCTAAGCCACTGGGGCGCAGCAGAGATCTGAGACGGATAGCGGCAAAACCCTTGCGGAGGGGCTCACTTGATCTCGACCCGCTCGCCCGTCTGCATGAAGACCGCGGCCTCCGCGATCGTGCAGGCGTGGTCGGCCGACCGCTCCACGTACCGGGCCACCATCACGTAGCGCGCCCCGCGCGTGATCGTCGCCGGGTCCTCGAGCATGTAGGTCACGCACTCGCGGAAGATGGAGTACCCGAGGGCGTCCACCGCGTCGTCCCGCACCTCGAAGTCCCGGATCAGGTCCAGGTCCCCGGACTCGAAGGCCGCGAGCGCCGTCTCGATCATGCTGCCGGCCATCCGCGCCATCTCCGGGATCGAGAGCAGGCTCGCGAGGTGCCCCCTGTTCGGGGAGTTCTCCTCGCCCGCGAGGGCCTCCTGGACCTTCGCGATGTCCTTGCCGTACCGGCCGATCCGCTCGAGCGCCGCCGCCACCTTGAGGCAGGCCACCACCGTCCGGAGGTCCCGGGCCACCGGCTGGTAGAGGGTGAGGACCTGGTACGCGTGGTCCTCGGCCCGGTGGAGCTGCCCGCGGAGCCCCTCCTTTCGCGCGATCACCCTCTCCGCCAGCGCGGCGTCCCGCTCGCCCAGCGCCCGGACCGCGTCGCAGTACATCTCCTGCGCGAGCCGGCCCATCCCGCGGATCTCCTGGCGCAGGCTCGCCAGCTCCGCCTCGAACCGCTCCGTCATCCGAACCTCCCCGTGATGTAGTTCTCGGTCAGCCGCTCCGCAGGGCGCTCGAAGACCTGGAGGGTCTCGCCGTACTCGACCAGCTCGCCGAGGTACATGAACCCGGTGAACTCGCTCACGCGGGCCGCCTGCTGCATGTTGTGGGTCACGATGATCACCGTGTAGCGCTTCTTCAGGTCGTCGATCAGGTTCTCGATCTTCGCCGTCGCGATCGGGTCCAGGGCCGAGCAGGGCTCGTCCATCAGGATCACGTCCGGCTCGACCGCCAGCGTCCGGGCGATGCAGAGCCGCTGCTGCTGCCCGCCCGAGAGCCCGAGCGCCGGCTCCTGCAGCCGGTCCTCGACCTCGTCCCAGAGCGCGGCGCTCCGGAGCGAGCGCTCCACGACCGCGTCGAGCGTCGCCCGGTCCCTCTCGCCGTGGATCCGCGGGCCGTAGGCGACGTTCTCGTAGATCGACTTCGGGAACGGGTTCGGCTTCTGGAAGACCATGCCGACCCTTTTCCGGAGCTCGACCACGTCGTACCCCGGCGCGTTGATGTCCGCGCCGTGGTAGAGGGCGAGCCCCGCGACGCGGCAGTCGGGGACCAGGTCGTTCATCCGGTTGAAGCACCGGAGCAGGGTCGACTTGCCGCAGCCCGACGGCCCGATCAGGGCCGTGACCCGGTTCGCCGGGATCAGGATCGTGATCTCTTTGAGCGCCTGGCAGGGCCCGTACCAGAGGTCGAGCCCCCGGGTCTCGATGATCGTCCCGGGCGCGGGCGTCCCCGTCATCCCGGAGCCCCCCCAGCGGCCCGGTACCGGGCGCGGACGGCGATCGTGACCGCGTACACGGCCCCGACGAGCAGGATCAGCACGAGGGCCGTCCCGTAGGTGTTCTGCTGTGCCCCGGGGACGTTCGTGGCCAGGACGAAGAGGTGGTACGGCAGGGCCATCACCGGGTCCAGGAGCGAGGACGGCAGGTGGCGCTGCGAGAAGACGGCGGCCGTAAAAAGGATCGGCGCGGTCTCGCCCGCGGCCCGCCCGACCGAGAGGATGGTCCCGGTCAGGATCCCCGGCGCGGCCGGGGGGAGCACGACCCGGCGGACCGTCTGCCACTGCGTGGCCCCGAGCGCGAGTGAGCCCTCGCGGAGCCCCTGCGGCACCTGCCGGAGCGCCTCCTCCGTGGTCCGGATGATCGTCGGGAGGACCATCAGCCCGAGCGTGACCTGGCCGGCGAGCATCGAGACCCCGAACTCGAGGTAGAGGACGAAGAAGGTGAACCCGAAGAGCCCGAAGACGATCGAGGGCGTGCCGTTCAACAGGTCGACCCCGCTCCGGATGAGCCGGGTGAGCCGGTTCTCGCGCCGGTACTCGGCGAGGTGGATCGCGGCCCCGACCCCGAGCGGGAGCGCGAGCGCGATCGCGCCCGCGACCAGGCAGAGTGTGCCCACGATCGCCGGGAAGATCCCGCCCGCGCGCCCGAGGTCCCGGGGGGACCCGGTCAGGAACTCCCAGGAGAGGGCCGGCAGCCCCTTCGAGACGATGTCGAGGAGGATGATCGCGAGGATCGCGACCACGGCCGCCACGGCCAGGTAGAGCAGGAGGAACGCGGCCTTCTCGGCCTGGTTGCGGGAGAGGCGCGGCACGGCGGCCAGCAGGAGCAGGCCGGCCGCGAAGACCGCGAGCGCGGGCAGGAGCCCGCCGACCGAGTGCGCGACGGCGGCCGCAAGGACCGCGGCGAGGACGGGGACGGCCATCCCGGCGCGGGGCCGGCCCAGGACCGCCGCGAGCCGGGAGGGAGAGCCCCGTCCAGTGGCCGAGGCGTTCAGCCGCCGGAGGATCGCGGAGGCCCCCAGGTTGACCGCGAGGGTGATGACCAGGAGCACGGTCGCCACGGCGAAGAGGGCGTGGTAGTGGAGCGAGCCGATCGCGACCTCGCCCATCTCGATCCCGAGCGTCCCGGTCAGGGTCCGGACCGGGGAGAGGACGTCCGTGATCGGGGAGGGAATGACCGCGGCGTTGCCCGTGACCATCATGACGGCCATCGTCTCGCCGATGGCGCGGCCCATGCCCAGGATGATCGCGGCCGTGACCCCGGGGAGGGCCGACGGGACGACGACCCGCCGGATCGTCTGCCACCGCGTCGCCCCGAGGGCGAGGGAGCCCTCGCGGAACTCGCGCGGCACCGAGGAGATCGCGTCCTCCGAGACCGAGATGATCGTCGGGAGGGTCATAACCCCGAGGAGGAGGGAGCCGGCCAGCACGGACTCGCCCGAGGGGACGGCAAACGAGACGCGGAGCCACTCGACGAGCACGATCAGGCCGAAGAACCCGAAGACGACCGAGGGGATCCCGGCCAGGAGCTCGATCGCCGGCCTGACCAGGTTCCTGACACGGGGAGGGGCGAGCTCGCCCAGGTAGATGGCTGTCGCCACCGAGAGGGGGACGGCGAAGAGCATCGCCCCCAGGGTGACCAGGAGGGTCCCGACGGCCAGCGGGAGAATGCCGAACGCGGGCGGGGTCGCCGTGGGGCTCCAGGAATCGCCGAGGAGGACCTCGAGGACCCCGATCTCGGCGAACGCGGGCAGGCCGTAGACGACGAGAAAGGCGAGGATGAAGCCGACCGCGAGCACGGCCACGAGCGCGCAGGCGAGCCAGAGAGCCCTGATGGCGTGCTCTTCGAGATGGGACCGCCCGGCACGCGCCGGGGCCGGGAGCCTGGCGGTCGAGGTCGGGTGCATGGAAAGGGAGAGCCTGGATAGGGTCTCCGCCCTATGCCGCGACCGGGATGAAGCCTTCCTTCTCCACGATCTGCTGCCCCTCGCCGCTCAGCGCGAAGGCGATGAACTCCTGCGCCAGGCCCGTCGCCCCGCCGCTGGTGACGAAGTAGAGCTCGCGGGCGACCGGGTACCGGCCGTCCGCCACGGTCTCGATCGAGGGTTCGACGGCCGTGCCGTCGACCTGGAGTGGGACCGCGCGGACCGTGGCGTCCAGGTACCCGAGGCCGACGTAGCCGATCGCGCCCGGGTTCGGGGCGACCGAGGACTGGATCGCGCCGTTCGAGTTCTTCTCGAGCATGGTCGCCGTGGTGCTCGTCGTCCCCATCACCTTCTCGGTGAAGAACTCGCGCGTGCCCGAGGCCGAGTCGCGGCCGATCGCCACGATCTGCCGGTCCTGGCCGCCGACGTCCTTCCAGTTCGTCACGTTCCCGGCGTAGATCTCCCGGACCTGGTCGAGGGTGAGGTGCGCCACCGCGTTGGACGGGTGGACGATAACCGCGATCCCGTCGCGGGCGATCGCGACCGGCTCGAGGGCGGCGTACTTCGCCGTCTCGGCGTCCTTGAGCCCGCGCGAGGCCATGCCGATCTCCGCCGTCTTCTCGCCGACGGCGGCGATGCCGACCGAGGAGCCGCCGCCGGAGACCTGGATGTCCGCGCCCGAATTGAGGTCCATGTAGCGCTCGGCGAGGGCCTGGGCGACCGGGAGGACCGTGGTCGAGCCCGTGACCGAGAGCCTGCCGGCCGGGCCTCCCGGGGGGCCCGTCGGCGCGGGAGTCGCGGTCTCGCCGGTGCCGGTGCAGCCCGCCACGAGCAGGGCGCCGATCACGACGGCGGCCAGCCCGGGCAGGAACAGGGTGCTGCGATGGGATTGCATGCTTTCGCATCCCTTGCCCCGGACTGTACATATGGATATTCGACGGAGAATACGGAGGTATCGTGAACCTATAGAGAAACAGGGAGAACTATTGAATAGGATGCGCGCGGATGCGGATAGAGGAGGTTCATGGAGATACGGCGCGTCCAGATGACCGGCGGGTCGTCGCTCGCGATCACGCTCCCCAAGGAGTGGGCCCGGGCCCGGAAGATCGGCAAGAACGACCCGGTCCGGCTGATCGCGCAGCCCGACGGGAACCTGCTGATCACCCCGGACCTGACGGACGAGACGGTCCGCCGGACCAGGGAGTTCGATGTCAGCACGTGCTCCAGCCCGACGTTTCTGTACCGGTCCCTGATCGGGACCTATATCGCGGGCTACACCGAGATCGCGATCCGGTCCGGGAAGCGACTGCCCCCGTTCGTCAGGACGGTGGTCCGCGACTTCACCCAGACGACCATCGGGCAGGAGGTGATGGAGGAGACCGACACCACGATCCGGATCCGGGACCTCCTCAACCCGAACGAGCTCTCGTTCGAGAACACGCTCAAGCGGATGTACGTGATCGCGCGGTCCATGCACGAGGACGCGATCGCCGCGGTCCTGAACCGCGACCCGGGCCTCGCGGGCGAGGTGATCGCGGAGGACCGGGACGTCGACCGGCTCCAGTGGCTGGTCGCGCGCCAGGTGAACATGCTCACCCGGAACACGGCCCTCCTGGCCGGGTCCGGCCAGTCGCTGGCCGGCGCCATCTCGTACGCGATCGTGGCCCGGATCATCGAGCGGATCGCGGACCACGCCGTCAGGATCGCGCGGAACGCCCTCGACCTCGCCGGGCGCCCCCCCGAGCCCGGGATCGACGACCGGATCCGGGAGGCGAGCGCCCTCTCGCTCGGGGTCTTCGACCGGGCGGTCGCGTCGCTCTTCTCCCACGATATGCAGCTCGCGAACCGGACCCGCGAGGAGGTCCGGGACGCCGACGCCCTCTGCGAGGTCGTCAACACCCTCGTCCTCTCGGTGCCCACCGGGAGGGCGGTCTCGCTCGGCTACATCGTCGAGTCGGTCCGCCGCCTCGGCGAGTACTCGGGGGATATCGCCGAGATGGTGATAAACGACGTCGTGGAGCGGAAGGGATAGCGATGGACCCCGCCGGACTCCTGGACCGCCTCGACCGGGCCGCCGCGAGGCTCGGACGGGCGGACCCGCGGCTCGTCGACCCGGGCCGATCGAACCTCGCCGAGGCCGCGCCCCGGGCCCGCGAACCCGGCGACGTGGCCGCCCTCGCGGGGGGGCTCGTCGTCTCAGGGGGGACGGTCCGACCGGCGGGACGGGCCGCGTTCGGCGCGGCCCCGGACCTCGCCAGGGCGGTCCTGACCGCGGTGCGGTTCGAACCGGGGGTCAGGGCTGCCGCGTCGCTCAGGCCCCTGGAGGAGGTCGCGCGGTACCTCGAGAGCCACCTGCGCGAGGTCGCGGTCGTCGACCCGCGGCGGACGCCCCCCGGCATCTCCACCATGGACTGGGCGGTCGCGCACGCCTCCGCCGGCGGCGTTCCCGACGCGGTGCTGGTCGCGGGGGAGGCGCTCCTCGTCTTCGGCGCGACGGCGGACGAGGTCGTCGACGAAATCCTTATCCTCTCCACCCACGCCAGTATATAGGATCACTGCAGGACGGTGCGCATGGGAATCAAACCGAACTATATCAAGGCCTTCGCCCAGGAACTCCTGGAACGCTACGGCGACCGCTTCACGCGCGACTTCGACGAGAACAAGATGACGGTCGCCGAGCTGACCGTGGTCGACTCGAAGCGGGTCAGGAACCGCGTTGCAGGCTACATCACGAGAAAGATAAATAATCCCCGGCGCGTATAGCGTTCTCTCATGTTTGAGGGCGTCATACCAGCCGTCATCACCCCGTTTCTGTCGGATAGTTCCCAGTCGCTGAACCTCGAGGGGCTCCGCGCGAACATCGAGACCCTGGTCTCGGCCGGGGTGCACGGGATCGTGCCGACCGGCTCGACCGGCGAGTCCGCGACCCTCTCGTTCGCGGAGCACGAGCGGGTCGTCGAGGCGGCCGTGGAGGCCGCGGGGGGCCGGGTGCCGGTCCTCGCCGGCACGGGCTCGAACAACACGGCCGAGGCCCTCCGGTTCACGCGGGCGGCGAAAGACATCGGGGCCGACGGCGCCCTCCTGATCTCGCCGTACTACAACAAGCCGAACCGGGCCGGCCTGGTCGAGCACTACACCCGGATCGCGGACCTCGACATCCCGACCGTCCTCTACAACGTGCCCGGCCGGACGGGCCAGAACCTGGAGCCCGACCTGGTGATCGAGCTGGCCGCCCACCCGAACATCGTCGGGATCAAGGAGGCGTCCGGGAACATCGGGCAGGTCTCCCGGATCGTCGAGGGGACCCTCGACCAGGACTTCGCGGTCATCTCGGGGGACGACAACCTGACCCTGCCGATCCTCGCGCTCGGCGGGGTGGGCGTGATCTCGGTCGCCGCCAACGTCGAGCCGGAGCGGATGGTCCGGCTCTACGACGCCTTCCGCGCCGGGGACTGGACGACGGCCCTCGAGGTCCACTACGAGCTCTCGCCCCTGATGCGGGCGCTCTTCATCGACACCAACCCGATCCCGGTCAAGGCGGCGGTCGGGATGCGCGGCATGGCGGCCGGCCCGGTCAGGCTGCCGCTCGCCGCCCTCGACCCGGCGAAGACCGAGGTCCTCCGCGAGGTGCTCGCCCGGTATGACTAGAGTCGCGATCGCCGGCGCTCTCGGCCGGATGGGCACGATCCTCTGCAGGATGGCTGCCGAGTCCGGGACCCTCGACCTGGCGGGGGGGATCGACGTCCGGGCCGGCACCCAGTTCGGGGCCCCGGTCGTGGCGAGCGGGGACCTGGGTTCTTTCCTGGACCAGGAGCGCCCCGACGTCCTGGTCGACTTCACGGTCGCGGCGGCGGCCGTCGGGACCATCCGGACGGCGGCCGAGCACGGCGTCGCGCTCGTGGTCGGGACGACGGGCTTCTCGGCCGCGCAGGAGGCGGCGAACCGCGAAGCGATCGAGGGGCGCGTCCCGGCCGTGATCTCGTCGAACTACGCGATCGGGGTCAACGTCCTCTGGCAGCTGGTCCGCCAGGCCGCCCCGCTCCTCCCGGGCTACGACATCGAGGTGATCGAGGCGCACCACCGCTACAAGAAGGACGCGCCCTCGGGGACCGCGAAGACCATCCTCGCGGTGCTCGACGGGGCGATCGGGGCGCGCGAGACGAAGTACGGACGCGAGGGCATGGACGAGCGCGGCACCGAGATCGGGGTCCACGCGGTCCGCGGGGGAGACATCGTCGGGGACCACGAGGTGCTCTTTGCCGGGAACTTCGAGACGGTCTCGCTCTCGCACCGGGCCTACGACCGCGCCGTCTTCGCGACGGGCGCGCTCCGGGCCGCGGAGTGGGTCGTCGGCAGGCCCCCGGGGGTCCACACCTTCGCCGAGGTGCTCGGGCTCCCGGCCCCGGTGTCGTAAAAGATACCTTTTATTTGTCCTTTGGGCCAATGATACAAGAGAATTCCATGGCTGCTAAGGTGGACAAAGACCTCTGTGTCGGGTGCGAGACCTGTATCGACGTGTGCCCCTCGGAGGCGATCGCGATGGTCGACGGGGTCGCCGAGATCGACGAAGATAAGTGCGTGGACTGCAATACCTGCGTCGACGAGTGCCCCTCCGCCGCGATCACGCCAGCGGAGTGAGACGACCCCGTTTCTGTCGTTCCCGGCCGGTCTCACCCGGCCGAAGAGAACCTATTTACATGGCACGGCCACATACGGACGTGTGATCGACATGCAGCGCATCGCAGCAGCAGCCCTCCTCTGCCTCGTGGCGCTCGCGGTCCCGGCCTGCGCCGGCATCGCCGAGGTCCCGGCGGGCGGGACCGTCTTCGTCGGCGAGGAGGGGCTCGATATCACGGCCGCCGGGGTAGCCCCGGGGGGCCAGCTCGCCCGCTTCGCCCCGGGGAGCAGCGTGCAGACGGACGCCCCGTCGGACCTGGTCACCGTCGGGGACCCCGCCTCGTTCTCGGTCCTGCCGGGGACGTTCGGGGGCGCGACGGGGGCCTGGTACGCGTACCCGGCCCGGACCCTGGCGTTCATCGTGAAGGAGCCGGCCCTTCGGCTCCGGGTGATCAACGCGCGGACCGGGCTCGAGGTCGGCCAGGGCGCCGTCGCGGGGGACGAGCTCGGGTTCCAGGTCGAGACGAACCTCTACGAGCTCGCCGCGAGGCCCGGGGTGGCCGGCGCCCCGGTCACGGTCCACGTCCGGGACCCGACCGGGGCGGAGTTCACCTCGCTCGTGAACGACGCGGGGGTCACGACCTCGCTGGCCGGGATCCCGGTCAACACCTCGGTATTCAGGACCGGGGCGGTCTGGTCGACCGACCCGGCCCGGTACCGACCCGGCACCTACGAGGTCTGGGCGGAGTCGAACGTGAACTCGATCCACGACAACTACGGGGGTCCCGGGAGGACGACGACCCGGTCCGGCGAGACCGCCGGGGTGGAGATCGGCGGAGGAGACGGGCCCTCGGTGACGGTGATCACCTCCCCGGCCGCCACCGCGACTCTGACGCCCGCGGCGACCGTGACAGCGGCGCCGGCGGAGACGGCCACCGCGACCGTCACGCCGACCGTGTCACCGACCGGGACGCCGATGGGGACGCCGACCGGGACCACAGGTGCGCCGACCACGCTCCCGACCGCCACCCCCACCCCCTCCCCGGGCTTCGGGGCGGCCACGCTCGCGCTCGCCGCCCTCGCCGGGGGCGCCGTCCTGGTCGCGAGGCGCCGCTGAGCCCCGGGCCGGAGAACCGGGCGGCCCTCCCCGTTTTTTCGCGAAAGGTTTTTCCCCGTATCGTCCCCCCGCTATCTCATGAACGTCGGGACGATGACGATCAAGTCGCGCCGGTCGGTCCGGAAGTACAGGCCGACCAAGATACCTCCGTACGTAATCCAGGACGTGCTCGACTGCGGCCGGCTCGCGCCCACGGCGAACAACCTCCAGCCCTGGCTCTTCGGGGCGGTCACCGACCGGGACCTGCTCAGAAAGATCGCGGACCTGACCGGGAGCGCCCCCTTCATCGCGGACGCCGCCGTCTGCATCGCGGTCTTCGGCCGGTTCGGCGAGACCTTCTACCTCGAGGACTGCGCCGCGGCCACCATGAACATGATCATCGCGTTCCAGAACCACGGGCTCGCGACCTGCTGGGTCGCGGGCGACAAGAAGCCCTACGCCGAGCCCGTGCGCGAGCTCCTGGGCGTGCCGCCCGAATACTCGCTCGTCTCGCTCATCCCCGCCGGCGCCCCGGCCGAGGTCGGGAACCCCCCGAAGAAGACGCTCGACGAGGTCACGTTCCAGGACCGGTACGGCGGGAAGGACCGCTGACCCGCCCCGGCGATCGGCCCGCGTCCCCGGGGCGGTCGCCCCCACCGATAGGTTCATGAATCGTCGCAACGTTTAAGTACCCAAATGGAGTTGATCGAATAAGACGGAATGTTCAGGCAGCCGGCGAAGTCGTGATGGACAGCGGAACCGGCGTCGAGGGGCAGACGATCCGGGTCCGCCTGCCGAAGAAACGGAACAGCGAGCAGTTCGCGACGGCCGAGCTGATGATGGGTGCGAACCACATCCGCGTCAGGTGCTTCGACGGCGTGACCCGGATGGGTCGCATCAAGGGCAAGATCAAGAAGCGGGCCTGGATCCGGGAGGGAGACATCGTGATCGTCACCCCGTGGAGTTTCCAGGACGAGAAGTGCGATATCATCTACCGGTACATGCCGCCCCAGGTCGACTGGCTCAGGCGGAACCGGTACCTCTGAAGACCTCTTTTCGACGGGACGGTCCCGCGTCCTGTTCCGTTCCCGGGCGACCCCCCGCGGTCCGGACCTGCCATCAAAGGCATAATCCCCTGATGAGAGCAATCTCCAGAGGATGATACCCGAGCCCGCACGCGTCCCGGCGGTCGATCCTCCGTTCGCCGCCCTTTCGCCCGATACCCCCGCGCCATGACGCCCGTCGAACGGGGACAGGACCCCGAGATCATCCGGGTCGAGCACCTCACCAAGGTCTTCGGGCGCGGCGCCACCGCCATCACCGCCGTCGACGACGTCTCGCTCTCGATCCGCCGCAGTGAGATCTTCGGCATCCTCGGCCCGAACGGCGCCGGGAAGAGCACCCTGATCCGGATCCTGACGACCCTCCTCACCCCCACCGCAGGCTCGGCGCGGGTCGCCGGGTTCGACCTGGTCCGCGAGCCCGGGCGGATCCGCTCCGTGATCGGCGTCTGCCCTCAGGCCGGCACCCTGGACCTGGAGCTCACGGCCCGGGACAACCTCGAGTTCTACGGCCACCTGGTGGACTACCCCCGGGCCGAACTCGCCGGGCGGATCCGGGAGCTCCTGGCCTTCGCCGGCCTGGAGGACCGCGCGGAGAGCGTGGTCGCCACCTTCTCCGGGGGGATGCGGCGCCGGCTCGAGATCGTGCGGGCCTTCATCCACCGGCCCCTGATCATCTTCCTGGACGAGCCGACGATCGGGCTCGACCCCGAGGCGCGGCACGAGGTCTGGGAGCAGGTCGCGCGCCTCAACGCGGAAAAGACGACGGTAATCCTCACCACCCATTACATGGACGAGGCCGAGCGGCTCTGCGACCGGGTCGCGTTCATCGACGGGGGACGGCTGATCGCGCTCGACACCGTGGAGCGGCTGCTGGGGCTGGTCCCGTCCGGGGACCTGGTCGAGATCAGGTTCGACCGGATCACCGGGGACGTGGTCGATCGCCTCCGCGACGACCCGCGGATCGGTTTTCTCGAGGTGCGCGAGGGGACGATCGCGCTCCGGGCGTTAAACGGCGGGCGTCTCGTGCCCGCGCTCCTGGGAGTCTTCGAGGAGGCGGGGCTCGCCGTCACGTCGCTCTCGGTCCGGACGCCCTCGCTCGAGGACCTCTTCATCTACCTGACCGGGAAGGAGTTCGGCGCCGGCGCGGCAACGAACGCCGACAGCACGGGCGCCGGGAGGGAGTCGTGATGCGGGGCACCGCCGCGATCTACCGCCGCGACATCAAGAAGTTCCTCTCGAACCCGTTCGTGATCATCATGACCCTCTTCATGCCGATCATGTACCTGGTGGTCTTCGGGAACGCGATGGGCGGCGCGATCACCGGGGTGCCGGTCGGGATCGTGCAGGAGGAGCCCTACCTGGACCCGACCCCGCTCTTTCAGTCCTCCTCGGAAGCCCTATCCCGCCTTGCGCAGCCCGGCGAGGCGCCGACCTTCGCCGTGCGTTTCTTTTCGAGCGAGACCTCCGCGAAGGGGGCGCTCGCCGCCGGGGGCCTGGTGGCGGTCGTCGTCTTTCCCTCGGAGGTCTCGAACACCCACGCCGTGCGGCTCTACCTCGACTCCTCCGACTTCGCCGTCCCCGCCCTGGTCGAGTCCGGCGTCCGGGGAGTGCTCCAGCAACAGGGCTTCGGGGGGGGCCTGGAGGTGAACCGGGTCTACGGCGAGATCGACTACTTCCAGTTCTTCGGCGTCGGGGTGATCGTGATGGCGATCTTCATGTCCACGATGATGGGCGGGGTCCTCTCCCTGATCCGCGACTGGGAGCTCGGGACCATCGAGGGCTACCTGGTCACCCGCGTCAAAAGGTCCAGTATCGTCCTGGGGATCGTCGGGAGCGGGACGACGAAGGGCTTCCTCGCCGGGACAGTGATCTTCGTCGTCGTCCTGGCGATCACCGGAGTGCCCTTCCCGGACGCCGGGACCACGCTCCTCGTCCTCCTCGTCCTCGCCATGATCAGCGCCGGGCTGACGAGCCTCGTCTTCTTCATCGCCAGCCGGCTGAGGAACCAGCAGTCGTTCGCCGCCGTGAACGGGTTTCTGAACCTGATGCTCTTCATGACGAGCGGGGCCTTCTACCCGGTCCTCGGGATGCCCGGATGGCTCCGCGCGCTGACGGTGGTGAACCCGGAGTACTACGCCGTCCACGCGCTGCGAAGCCTGATCCTGCGGGGCCAGGGCCTCGGGGCGATCGCGGTCGACCTGCTCGCGCTCGGGCTCTTCGCGGGGCTCTGCATCCTCCTGGGGATCTCGACGTTCCGCCGGACCCTGGAATGAGAAGAGAGGGCTAGTCGCCGATGGCCGCGAACGCGGCCAGCACGATCGCCCCGAGGGCATCGACACCGAACCGGTCAGAGTTCAGCACGAGGTCGTACGGGAGGAGGTCGTGGATGTCGATCCCGTAGTACTGCAGGTAGCGCCGGGCCTCGCAGGCCTCCCGTTCGGCGGTCTCCGCCTCCGCCGCCGCCAGGTCCGCTCCCGCCTCGCGCTCCATGACCCGCCGGACGCGGACGCCGAGCGGGGCCTGGAGCCATACCCGGAGGTCCGCGTGCTCGACCATGTGCCCGGAGAGCCGGCCCTCGACCACGATGTCGTCGGTCTCGGCGGCGATCTCCCGCTGCCGCTCGTCGATCAGCCGGTCGATCCCCGGGTCGGTCTCGGCCAGCGCCCCGAACGCGGCCAGGTCGAGGCCGCGCTCTGCGGCCAGCCCGCGAAAGACCTCGCCCGCAGAGATCAGCCGGAGGCCCGTCCGCCCGGCCAGGAGGCGGGCGAGCGTGGTCGTCCCGCTCCCGGGCGGCCCGCTGACCGTGACCCGCACCTAGACGCCCCCGATGTTGAGCGCCTTCCGGATCACCTGCGAGATGCAGAGCGAGCAGATCATGTACCAGAGGATCCAGGCCGGGAACGGCCCGAACGCCCCCTCGGTCAGGGCCGTGAGCCCGAGGAACGGGAAGGCCAGGTGGTCGGGCGAGAGCGGCAGCCGCCAGAGCAGCCAGAAGAAGATCGGGACCGAGACGATCAGGATGTACGCCATCGGCTTGAACTGCGCCTGGCTCATCTCCATCTGCTCCTGCATCAGGATGCTCTGCCGGGCCTGCATCTTCTTGATCCGCTTCTCGTCGCCGGCGAGCTGGGCCTCGCGGAACTCCCGCTGGAACTCCTTCATCTGGGCCTGCGTCCGCTGCATCTTCTCGTAGTCGATCGTGTACTTCTGGATCAGGCTCGAGTAGATCCCGGTCAGGGTCGAGAGGATCACGATCAGGATGTAGAACGGGACGCCGTACTGGGTGAGCAGGGGGCCCAGGACCCTGTCGATCGCCGACCCGACGCCCGCCCTGAGCCAGGGGATGCTGTACGAGAACATCATGGCCATGGCGAAAAGGAGGGGCAGGTAGCCCCCGAACAGCCCTTTCTTCTTCTCTTTCGCGGCCATGACTACCGCAGCAGGGCGGCGAGGTCGTCGACCGCCCGGTCGAGCAGGTGATCGGCGTTCGTCACCATGGCGACCGTGCACCCCGTCTTCATGGCGTACGCGGCGGCGATCGCCCGGTTGAACGACTGGTGGGACGCGAGCGCCCGGTAGGTGTCCATGTCCCGGACGCGAGAAGGATCGCCGAGCCGCCGTCCCAGGATCTGGTCCTCGTCGGTCTCGATCAGGACGAAGAGGTCGGGCCGGAGCGCCTCGAGCACCCACTCGGGCAACCCGGCGAGGAAGCCCTTCGGCGTCTTGACCGAGGCGTGCGTGTCGACGAGCACGTTCCCTTCGGTCTTCGCGATCGCGCCCGCGGCCCTCTGCTGGAGGGTCTTCTGATCGTCTTTCGAGAGGAGGCGCATCTCGTCGCGGTTCTTCACGAGCCCCTCAGCGAGCGCCGTCTCGAACATGAACGACCCGAAGGAGATGTTGGCGTACCGGACGCCCTCCTGCTCGAGCCTGGCCAGCGCTCCCGTGATCACCGTGGTCTTGCCCACCCCGGGCACGCCGGTGATGATACACTTACTTGCCATCTCATTCCTTCCCGAAGAATCCCCGCATGAACGGGTACATCTCCATGATCTGCTGGCTCGCGACCTCCTCGTAGAGCCGGTAGGTGATGCTCACCGCAAGCAGCAGACCCGTTCCGCCGACCGCGCCGACCACACCGAAGAGGTTTGCGACGACCGAGAGAACCCCGATGAACGCACCGCCGATGATGGTGATCCTCGGTATGTAGCGGTCGAGATACCTCACAAGCACCTGCTCGTTCCGACGGTAGCCGGGGATATGCATCCCGCTCCTCTGGATCTGCCGGGCCACGTCCTTTGAGTCGAGACCCGCGGTCTTGACCCAGAAGAGCGCGAAGATCGCACCCCCGAGCACCATGACGGCGATATCGATACCCATCCGCAGCATGATCTCCCAGGGGGCGTGCCCGAGGTCGGCAAGCCACCACATCCAGTCCTGTGGCTGGTTGATGGGAGCGATATACCACATCAGGCCGTTTACCGGATGCTGCCCCTGGAACTCGCCGAGGATCGTCATACCGGCGTTCGAGAGGAACATACCGATCATCTGGATGTTTGCCTGCAGCACCCGGACCAGGATCATGGGGAGGACGCTCGCATAGATGAGTTTCACCGGGAACCGCGCGCGGGCGCCCCGGACGGCGGTATGTGCAAGCGGGATCTCGATGCGGGTCGACTCCACGTAGACGATGACCAGGAAGATGATGATCGTCGTGACGAGGGCGAGCACATCCGTGCCGAAGTATTCGAGGAAGTTCGCCCCCGACGTTCCGATGGCGAACAGACGCGGGAAGAACCCGATCGGGAAGGGGTCGGTGCCCGTCTGCCAGTTCAGGAACCCGTTCACGAGACCCTGCGAGACCCCCGCAACGATGAAGAGCCCCACGCCCGAACCGACACCCCACTTGGTGACGACCTCGTCCATCAGCACCACGAGAAGGCCGCCGATGCAGAGCTGGAGGAAGATCAAAAGCGAGACCGCGAACATATTCCCGCCGAAGAACTGCGTTGCTACCGACGGGTCGGGCATCATCATACCGCTCAGGACCATGGGAAGCGCCTCGACGATGATCATCACGAAGATGAGCATCTTCTGCAGGCCCATGTACATGACCTGGCCGCGGGCATCGCTTGTATCGATCTGCAGGATTCCGGCGCCCTTGAGCAGCTGCAGCACGATCGACGCGGTGACGATCGGCCCGATACCGAGATGCAGGAGCGAACCGCTTGCACCGGCAAGCAGGGCACGGTATATTCCGAAGATATCCTGTGACTGCGGAGAGAGTCCAAAGATACTGATGTTGGTCAATGTGAAGTAGAGGAGCAGGATTGCAAGCGTCCACACCAGCTTATTCTTGAAGTGGACGTGCCCCTCGGGACTTCGGACTGCAGGCATCGCTGCAAGGAAGGGTTCAAATCTATCCAGCAGATCTCCCATGGTCTCACCTGAAAAGAAGATCAGACGGTCGTTACTTGACCGCCCATCTCCTCGATTTTAGCCCGGGCACGTTCCGAGAACGCCCGGGCGGATATACTCATCCTGTGGGTGACTCTTCCGCCGCCGAGCACCTTGTCGATACCAAGCCCGGCGGCATCAAGGGCAATGAGGTCGCCCTCTTTGCTTGCAAACCCCTCGCGGAGCAGCGCTTCGACCATCTGGTCGATCTCCCCGACATCGAGGGCGGACACCGGCACGGACGTCTTGCTGATGAACCCGTGCTTGCCGTTGGATATCTCGCCCTTCAAGTAGAAGTGGGAGAAGCGGTGATCCCGCTGCCCGGCTCTACCCCGTCCACCCCTGTTGCCGGCACCGCGCCTGTTCTTGTGCGTGCCGCCGCCACAGGTCCGTGAACCCCTGTATTTGGTTCTCTTGTTTACGGGCATCAGTCTCACCTCATCTTATAGAGGAGATCGTTGATCTCGGATCCGTAGTAGCCGAGAGCTCCACCCTGTTGAAAGGTTCGCTTGATAGTTTTATAGCCCTTTCGTGGTGGGTGCAGTCTCAGTACCGGCTTGATCTCGGCGAGATCGCAGATGGCGGTCTCACCGCTGCAGAGTGCCGCCGCAAACTCATCGATACCGGTATACGGTGTATGCGCACGGACGTACTCGTCGGTCAGTTTCTCGTCGCCGGTCAACCTGCCCCGGGTGCGGAGAAGGGTGGCCAGGGTCCCTGCATCCACCTCGCCGTACGCCACGAAGTCTTTCACCTTGCGGATCATGCCGAGGTACGCGGGCGTATCGGGCACGAGGACGCAGTGGTTGACGTGGTGCAGACGGAGCATCTTCAAGGTGTCCTTGATCTCGCGGTTGGTATTGACCACGCCGCGCACCTGCACTACCGCGTACATTTACTCCGTCCCCCCGATCCTGACGATGTTCGTCTGCCGGAGCGCCTCGAACGTCGCTTTGGCGTAGTTGATGGTCGTCCGGGTCTGCCCCCGGTTGAATGCCCAGACATCCTTGATGCCTGCAAGGGTCAGGACCTTCTTGGGTATATCCCCGGTCACGAGACCGATCCCCTGCGGGGCGGGTTTCAGCGTCACCCGGACGCTGCCTGCCTTGCCGGTCACCTCGATGGGGATCGAGTGGGTGGTATCGCACCCGCACTCCCAGCTCCCGCATCCCCGGTAGACCTTGATGAGGTTCACCTTTGCATCCGTTATTGCCTTCTGGATCGCGTTGCCGACCTGGGCATCCTTGCCCTGGCCGAACCCGACGTAGCCGTTCCGGTTGCCGACCACCACGACGGTGCGGAACTTTACGCGGCGACCCGAGTCCGTCATCCGCTGGACCATGTTGATGTCCAGCACCTCGTCCTCCAGGTCGGGCAGGAGGAGATCGACGATCTGGGGCTCCTTGATCGGTCTACCGCTCGCGAGCACCTCATCGATACTGGTGATCTCGCCTGCGGCGACCATGCGCCCGAGACCGGTGAGCGGAATCCATTCTTCCTGTGCGTATGCCATTGTCACACCAGCTCCTTCTTGATGGCCAGAGCCACAGCCTCTACATTCGCTACCAGGTTGCCCGCCTGTTCGGGAGCATACTCCGCGATGTGGGCACCTTTGAGCCGTTCTTCATCGGGGAGGATCGATTCGCCGTAGGGGATATCGAGGCCGCCGTCCACCGCTCCTTTGAGGGCGGCAAAGACACGCGCCCCGGATTTTGCCCGGGCAAGCCCGATATCGAGGATACCCTCCTCATACCCTGCATTCAACGCCTTGACCGCAAACAGCATCCCGGTCAGGTAGGCGGCCGGAGTGCTCGCGGTCGATCCCTCGTAGCCGTAACCGGCAAGCTCGGCCGAGTACGCAGCCACCAGGGTGCGATCTCCCTCACTCCCGGGGACGACCAGCTGCACGATGATCTGCCGGTTCGTCTTCCGGACGACCATCCTCGGGCTGCCTGACGAGAGGAGCGACATCCGCCTGTAGTAATCGGTCTTACCTTCGTGTCTCCTTCGGAAGGGCACGAAGTATCGTGGGCCTGTTGCCATTATCTCATCCTCCCTGCCGCTATCTCAACCTGAGCCTCAAGATGCGCCACGCTCCGGAACTGGCCTCCGGAAGCCCGCCGGTACATCACGCGGTAGAGACTCCGCTCGATCCTGCCTTCGCCGCGCATATCGCGCAGAGCCCGGCGCTGTGCCCGGATCTTACCGATCCACGTGCGCTTGCTCGATGCACGGGCACCGGCGGCACCCTTCCTCCGACCCGGGCCCTTCCGGTGGCCGTAGGAACGCTGTGCCATTCGTGCACGCGCCCTGCCGCGGCTGTTCCCCTTCACGGCGTGAGCCCTGATTGCACCCTCCTCGATGAGGGTCCGCAGGTCGCTTCGGGAGATGGCATCCTCGATATCGGTCTGGCGCTCGGGATCGAACCAGACACGGTTGACCCCGCACTTGAGGATGGCGGCCGCCATCCGCTTCTGGTTGGCAAGATCACTCATCCTCATCCACCTCCTCTTCAACCGGCGCTTCGACCGCACGGACGAGATCTTTTGCGTTCAGTACCTTGAGCCCCAGTTCCAGGGCGCGGGTCTGGATCTCTGCGCGCTTTCTGTTGCCTACCGCTCCGGCGATCCGGACGGCCTGGCTCTCCGGGTTCAACCCGGCAAGTTCTGCCGGCGTAAAGATCCGGACTTCCTCGTAGCCGCTCGGGTGCATGCCGCGAACTGCGGCAGGGCTCCCGTACCCCGGCCGGGGAAGCGCTCCCTTTGCCTTGAACTGTCGTCTCTGCTTGCTGTGCAGACCGCGCGGCCGCCGCCAGACATCTTCGAGCTTCGCTTTGCGGTGGAGTCCTCGCCTCTTGAAGGCAGGTTTGTTGTGCCGGGCACGGGCGCGGATCAATCTTCGTGTTTCATCCATTCTCTTCACGCCCTCTCGGTGATGTAGATGCCGTCCTGGAACACCCGGGGATCACGCTTCGTGATCTTCGTCGCGTGCTCGATGTTTGCGGCGGTGTTGCCCACCTTCTCTCTGTCGATACCGGTGAGCGTCACCTCGTCGTTTCCAATCCGGACGGTGACGCCCTCGATGATCTTTGCCGCCCGCGGTTGTTTCTCGCCGAGGAAGTTACCGATCTCAAGGCGGTTGCCCTGCAGTTTGAGCTGGATCGGGAAGTGGCTGTAGACCACTTTCATGCGGTACTCGTAGCCTTCGACGACGCCCCGGAACATGCCTTTCACGTGCGCCTCAAGCGTGCCGCTCATGGCAAGGAACCGCCTCTTGTCGGATGCCGTGGAGACGATGACTTCGCCGTCGGCGATCCTGACGTCGATCTGCGGGAAACGCATATCACGGACCAGCGTGCCTTTCGGCCCCGATACCGTGAGCACGCTGCCTTCGAGTCTCGCGTTCACGCCGGGAGGGATCTCGATCTGTCGTAGTATTCCCATGAGTCTCTCCTCCGTCAGTAGACGTATCCCAGCAGCTGCCCGCCGATACCTTCGCCCCGGGCCTGCTCGTGGGAGATGACTCCCTTCGAGGTCGAGACGATCAGGATACCGAAGTTCTTCGCGGGGAGGTACTGCGACTCCCAGTATTCCATATCGGCCATACCCACCGAGAACCGGGGGGTGATGGCGCCACACTTATTGATCGTTCCGGGGAGCTGGACCCGGAACTGGCCGCCGCGGCCGTCGTCGATGAACTCGAAGCCGCCTATAAAGCCGTTTTCCTGCATAACGCGGAGCATTGCGCCCAGGAGCTTGCCGGCAGGTTCAACAATAACCTCGCTCTTTCCTGCGTCGCCGGCATTCTTGATCGTGCTCATCGCGTCAGCGATTGGATTCAGTCGTGCCATATTCTCTCACCCCTTAGCTCATCTTCTTAAAGCCCATCCTTCCGGCCCACTCGCGGAAGCACTGGCGACAGAAGTAGATGCCGTATTTACGCACCAGGCCCTGCTTCCGGCCGCAGATGCGGCACTCGTTCGCGCCACGGCCAAACCTCTTTACACCCGCGCCCGGAGCAGATGCACCTGACTTTTCTGCCATCCCTTACACCTCCACCTGGTAGCGCTCGCGCATGAACGCGATGGCTTCTTCCTGGTTCACTCTCTGCTTTGCCGGCAATTTCCTGCGCTCGACGCTTCTCCGTGCAATCCGCACGCCTTTGCGCTCGAGCACCACGTTGACGTCCATGCCGAAGATGCCGATTGCCGGATCGTAGGCCATGCCGGGGAAGTCCGTGTGCTCCTCGATGCCGAAGGAGACGTTACCCGTCCGGTCGAACTGCGAGGCGGCAAGGTGCCGCTCGACGATGGCAAGCGCGGTCTCGACGAACTTCTCGGCGTTTGCCCGGCGCAGGGTGACCTTGCACCCGATGGGTGCGCCCTTCCGGATGCCGAACGCCGGCTGGGTCCGCTTTGCGATGGTGCGGACGGGTTTCTGGCCGGTGATCTTCTTCACGAGATCCTCGGCCTTGACCAGACGCTCGCCGCTCTCTCCGACCCCCATATGCACGACGACCTTGTCGATGTAGATATCCTTCATCGCGCTCATGCCGAGGCCTCCAGTTCGGGTGCGATCGCGGTGCGGCCGACCATGAATATGTACTCCTCGATGGTCTCGAACCGCTCGTCGGTCGAGTCGTCCACGAGGATCACCCGGTTCGGGACGGAGCTTGCGGTCCTCGCGATCTCGACGATCCTCGCGACCTTCCCGGAGTGCTTTCCGCCGACGACCATGGCCACGTTGCCTTCCTCAAAGGGAAAGTGGTCGACGATCCGGAACCGTTCTTCGCCGTCCGTTCCAAGGGTCACGACGATGGAGTCTTTTGCCCTGTAGGTGTTGTCGGCAAGTACGTTCGCGCCGAACGCAAGGTTCAGCTGTACCCTGCCGCCCCTGACGGTGGTCTTATTCCGGATCTTGCAGAGCCGGGTCTTTGCGGACGCCGCAGATATATCGACGGCAATCAGGTTGCCCCGCTTGTCGAGCTGGATGCGGTAGTGCTTTGCAAGCTTCGGGATCGAGACGATGTCAAAGACACCAAGGCCCATCTGGGGGTTCCTGCAGGCCCGCCCGTTGACGATGACGTCGCGCTGGTGGAGGATCTTTCGAACCTCGCTTGCGTTCCCTGCAAGGCCGATATGCTCGCGGAGCCAGACACCGACCGGCAGGGCGCCGGCGTTGTGGGGCCCCGGAGCGGTCTTCATGACGAACTTTTGTACTTTCTTCGGGATATGCCAGGATCCCGGCGCTACCAGCCGCTTGAGATGATTGGACATTATGCTCCGCCTCCGAGTCTCTCCTCGCGGAGTTTATCTTTCAGGTTGAGCTTCGTGATCTGCACGTTCGAGGGATCGACCGGCCGGGGAACCTCGGTTCCATCGGATTTGGTCACCATCACGCCGTGCACGATCAACCGGCACATCTTCATGTCGACCGCATCGACGATGCCCTCTTCTTTGGCGAAGTCGCCACGGAGCACCTTCACGGTATCGCCCCTGACCACACGGGTTCTCCGGACGCTGTACTTCCCGCGAAGTTCGGGGGAGAGGGATGCGGAGAGGAAGCGGCCCCGGGTGTGGTTCGGCGCGTTGTAACGCGCTTTACGCTGTTTTCTCGGTTGTTTGCTGACTATGCGTACCATCTTTCACCACACCTTACACGATGATCGTCGCCATGGAGGCGATCTTTGGGAACCGTTCCGCGATCTCGCGGGGGACAGGGCCCTTGATCTCGGTCCCCTTCGGCTCGCCGCGCTCGTTGATGAGCACCATGGCGTTGTCCTCGAACGAGAGCCGGATGCCGTTCGGCCGGCGGATCTCCTTCTTCTGCCGGATGACGACCGCCTTCTCAAGCTTCCTCCGCATATCGGGGGTGCCTTTCTTGACGCTCACGGTCGCGACATCGCCGACGCCCAGGCAGGGCTGCCGTCGCCGGACACCGTGGTAGCCGTCGACCGAGACGACCTCCACGAGGCGTGCGCCGGTGTTGTCGGAGCAGACCATCCGGGAGCCGGTGGCGAGGGCGCGCGGAATGGTCGACTGCATCGCCTTCATTCCTTCATCACCTCGACCACCACGAAGTTCTTGGTCTTCGAGAGCGGGCGGCACTCCGCAATCCGGACCACATCGCCGACGCCTGCGTTGATGCAGGGCGTGCTGTGGGCATGATACCGGGACCGGCGCTTCTCGTATCGCTTATATTTCTTGACGTAGTGGAGGAACTCACGCTCCACGACGACGGTTCCGTTCATACGGTCGCTCACGACTTTGCCGGTAATCACCTGGCCGCGTACCGGCAAAGTGCCGTGAAACGGACAATTTGCGTCATCACATTCCGTTTCCGGAACGGCGACGTCTAACCCAATGTTTCGTGCCATTATTCATCCTCATTTTATGCGCATCGTGATCCGCCGTTCCGGCTGCATCTCCAGGCTCGAGCCGTCGACGTCGACGGTCGTGCCGTCCGGGAGCCGGATGCGGAATACGCTGAACCGCTTTGGAATCCGCGCCTCTCCTCGCCCGGTCTGGATGACCAGGGTGTTTTTCGTCTCATCGATGATGCGACCGGACACCCCGACATGACCCGGGTTGCTCGCGCGGGCGACCAGAACATCCAGGCCGATCAACTCGTGCCGCAGGATGTTCTGGGGAGAGATCATGCAGTCCTCCGCGCGTTCTGCTCGGTCCGGATACGCGCGATCGTCCTCCGTATCTCGCGTATCTGCCCGGGATTCTCGGTAGCGCCGCCGGCGCTGACTTTCCCCCGCTCCTGGATCAGTTCGAGGGAAAGTTTCTGCTCCTGTTCGAGGAGCTCGGTATCGGTGAGCTGTCTCACTTCGTGTGCCCGAAAGATTGCCATTTACCTCTCCTCCACGTACTCCTCGTCGGGGATATCCTCAAACTCATCCTCGCCGACCTCTTCGGGCTCGGCGGGCGGAACCGGAGCCTGTTTCGGCGCGGGCGCGAGGACGTCGAAGGTGTCGGGCAGCCGCGCATCCGGCGGAACGATCTTGACCTGAACCCCGATGGTCCCGAGTTTCTTGACGGCGACGGCGTAGCCTTTCTCGACGATCGTCTCGCTGGGCTCGCCGCAGTGCTTGACGTACCCCTCGGTAAACTTCTGGGTCCGTGCCCGGGCACCGGTCAGTTTCCCGGCGATGATGACCTCGCAGCCGAGCGCACCGGAGTCCATCACCCGGCGGATCGTGCTCTGCCCGGCCTTCCGGAAGTACCAGCCGCGTTCAAGGGCGTTCGCAAGCCGTTCCGCCATGATCTGGGCGTTGAAGTTGGGGTTCTGGACCTGCTGGACCTCCACCTGCGGCGACTCGATTGCGTAGGCGGCAGCGAGATCCTGGGTGAGCTGGCGGACCTGTTTGCCGCCTTTTCCGATCACGATGCCGGGTTTCTCCGCAAAGATGGTCACCTGGGTGCCGAGCGGCGTCCGGGTGATATCCATGCCGCCGTAGCCGGCCCGCTTGAGTTCCTTCGTGAGGAACTTCTCGACGCGGACGTTCCTCACGCCGTCTGTGATAAACTTCTTCTCGATTGCCATTACGCCACCTCGGTCACGACGATCTCGATGTTCACGGTCTCTCTGCGCTTCGGGGTGGCGCGACCCATCGCACGCGGGAAGAACGCCCGGAGACCGCGGCCCGTGTTCGCGGCGACGTGGTCGATCCGGAGGTTCTCGGTATCGAGGCCGATGTACTCGGCGTTCTGCTCGACGGACTTAAGCAGCCTGATGTAGGCTTCCGCGGCTTTGACCGGGTAGCGGCCTGCCGCCCACCGGTCGAGGCCCCGCTTGTGGGCGACGTTCCGGTTGAACCGCTTGAAGGGGATGGCCTTCTTCAGCTCCACCACATCGGCAAGGTATGCCCTGGCTTCGGTGGTGGTCATGTTCTTGATGAACCTGGCAATCTCGATCGAGTGTTTGGGTGAGATGGGAAGTTCGTTCGCCTTTGCGCGAGCGACGTTCTCACCCTCGATATTTGCTGAGTATTCAGTCCTTGCCATAGCCATCACTTCAGCGGTACGTACTTGCTCGACCGGGTCGCACCGATACCGGCGCTGCCGTGAGAGACCCTCTTACGGGTCAGTGCAAACTCTCCGAGGTAGTGAAAGACCGCCTCGGGCTGGATCTCCACCTTCTGGAACTCTTTCCCGTTGTGGATCTGGATTGTCCTCCCGACCATCTCGGGCATGATGACCATGTCACGCAGGTGGGTGCGGATGGTCTCATCCCCCGACCGGACATCGGCGAGGAGTTTCTCGTGATCCCGGGAGAGACCCCGGTCAAACTTCCTGCGTGCCCGGGCCGGCATGATCGGCAGCAGCTCGGAGAGAGCCATCTGCTGCAGGTCCGT
>ENA-UOUL01000638-UOUL01000638.1-bioreactor-metagenome-genome-assembly--contig:-NODE-638-length-58536-cov-5.673840_pt1 | contig 58536 bp, 49 predicted proteins | sample MGYA00249838_ERZ747220 | MGnify/ENA primary metagenome ERZ747220 (study PRJEB28778, sample SAMN05720191) | bioreactor metagenome | isolation source: Anaerobic biogas reactor | place: USA:Washington... | reverse complement strand
AACCGCCTCCCTGTCACCATGTCACTGTCCCTATCTAATTGTCCCCACGCACGTGGGGGTGAACCGGGAGTTGCGATGGGCGGCAGCCGATCGAGACCATTGTCCCCACGCACGTGGGGGTGAACCGAAAATGCTCGATTGCCAGGAGAACATCGTCGTCATTGTCCCCACGCACGTGGGGGTGAACCGCACGATGTCGGGACTGAGCGCACGCAGGAGGAATTGTCCCCACGCACGTGGGGGTGAACCGGCCGGCGGCGGGTGACTTTCCCGGTCGCTGCCATTGTCCCCACGCACGTGGGGGTGAACCGTCAATCGGGGTCGGTGTGGGCGGGCCAATGAAATTGTCCCCACGCACGTGGGGGTGAACCGATCACCATCACCATCGAAACCACGTAGACCGAATTGTCCCCACGCACGTGGGGGTGAACCGCAGATGCGGTCAAAAGATTTTCTCAAGTTTTTCATTGTCCCCACGCACGTGGGGGTGAACCGGTCTATCGTGTCTTCGAGATTGTAGGGCTGGGATTGTCCCCACGCACGTGGGGGTGAACCGTGGGTCCGCCCCCGTGCCAAACCGAAGGCCAGTATTGTCCCCACGCACGTGGGGGTGAACCGTCCATTCACAACCCGTGCGAGTGTCGCTCATCATTGTCCCCACGCACGTGGGGGTGAACCGACGAGACCTGGCCGGTGGATCGGCTCTATTACATTGTCCCCACGCACGTGGGGGTGAACTGGGCCTGCACGTCACCGAGGAAATGCCCGCTTACATTGTCCCCACGCACAGCCTCAATTCCACTTCCCACTCAGCCTATGTAGAACCCCATCACTCCATTTCGCATGTCTTCGAACGGCCCGTTGCCGCACGGGTACTGCATGGGACCCGCTCCACACGGACCGTCAACCATCGCCACACAGGCCCGGCTCCTACCCGTAACACGGATCTTCTGTAACCGGCACCTTCCTGCCCCGTACAGGGGCCTTCTCGGCCTTCTGGCGGCGCCTGTCGGACCGCCTTAGACTGCGTCGGTGGACGTAATTGTCCAGGGTCGCCTTGCGACGCCGCTCTCGGCAGGTCGCGCAGCACTGCTTGAATCTCGCCATCGGTCTTCCGCACGAGCACTGCCGCTTGCCCATGATGGTCATCGGTGGTTTCCGTGCCGGGACCGGCGTCCTCTTCATCGTCGCCGCGGGTTCGCTGTGCCGCTCTCGCGGTCTCTTGCGGCCGTTCATGCGTGACGACGGGAAGACTTGCCCGGTCGGTTCGCCGGGCATGACGTCGGGCAAACGGTTGAAGTCCAGGCAGAGCAAGTACCTTCCATCCGGCGTCTTGATCGGCTGGTTTGCCGGCCAGGCGTCGCAACCGCGTTCACCATGTCCCGGCCCGTAGAACTCGGCACAACCGCAACAGATTTCATGCACCCCGAAGGGACGGCGCAGCTCCTGGCCGAACTCGGGGAACCGGTGGAACTCGAAGCGTGAAGATCCCGTCATGGTGTTCGATCTCCTACTCACCGTTTCGTGAAAGGGGCCCGACGCCCCGTGTCCGTCGTTTCTGTTGATGTCACTGGCTCTCGTCAGTGGCATCGCCGGTCTGATTCCACATCTCGGGCGGCCTGACGTAACACTGGGGGCGTTTCCTTCCCTGGCGCCGGACCCGGCTAATCATGCCTGCTTCGCTCAGTTTTCGAAGATGGCGTCTGATGGCCTTTGTGCGTAGCATCCCCTGCTCCGGCGGTGCGCAAAACCGGGCCAGCTTCGTGATTGGCGCGTCACACGGCTGTCTTCCGCCGTCCGTCCATTCACAGAGCCAGCCAAACACCCGCAGTGCCCCGATACCGACGCATCGGCCTGCGGCAGCGCGCCACGCCGGCGGAATGAGAAGCTCCGCGCGTGGGAAGGCCGCTGGTCTCTGGCCACTCTGGCTTGCGCTCGCGGCAGAGTCCTCGTGGGCATTGGACTTGGGCTCGGGTGTTGGCCTGTCCAGCGCAGGGTTTCGCCCAATTCTCGTGGGGAAGCTCAAACGCCAGTCTTGGCCGCTCGCTTTGTACACGTCTTCCCGACGCCCGTAGTAGCCCTTCCGGTAGGTCGTCACACGAGCATCGAACTCCACGCAGTCCCCTTCGTGCAGCAGGCCCAGGGCCTGGAAACCTTTCGTCTCCGTGAACCAGAGATGATCGGTCACATGGACGCCCCCATCCACAGGGCACACTTCACGAAACAAAAGCGTCTTCAGGGGCGCTCCTCGATAGGCGCTCTTCTGGCCGTACCGCACGAAGATCCCGCGGAACCTCATCCGTTGACCGTCCAGGCTCTTCCATTCGTCTCTTGGCATGTTACCTCCTCTCTGAGGCCCGACCTCGGGCCGTTCATCAACCACAGCGATTCACAAGCCGTCCGCGCGTCACCAGGTCCGCACGGAAAACGAGAGAGATAGTACTACCGGACAGGGGGTGGCGGGGGGGGGCTCCCCCCGGGGTGGGGGCGGGGCCTCGTCGATCCTGCCGCACGGGCCGCGACCTAAACACGATAAACACTCTTTCTTTCTCCAGAATTCCGTTTGCACCTTGCCGCCCTCTGCTTTATGCTCTGGGGTAGAGCGAGGCCGGCATGGTGCCGGCACCCAAACCAATCCCCGCAGGAGGATCACCGCATGAACGCCACGAAGCTCATCATCCTTGCCAGCGTCGTCGGAATCCTGATCGCCATCGGAACGCTGCTCGGTCGCTGGGCCCGCGCCCAGAGCCAGGCTGCCGAGGCCCGCTACAGCCAGGCCATGACCGTTCTGGCCGGAAAGTGAGGCCCACGATGTACGTCGCCATCGCCCGCCGGCTCGCCACGATCCGCGCCCTGCTGCTGCCCCATCAGGTCCTCGTCCTCGTCCCACTGGCCTACCTGGCGCTGTGCTGATCGCCAAAGGGAGGCCGACTCATCCTGCCAGCCGGCCCCCATCGCGTTCTCACTCGCCGGTCAGCGTCTCGGCCGCCATCCATGCCCCGAGCATCATCCTGCCTTCCTCGTCCAGCTCCGCAGCGCCCTGCTTGGCCGCGTCCATCAGGGCATCGTGGTACTTGTCGAGCACGGCGTTGAGCAGATCGGGGTCACCGCGATCGCCGTCCGACAGGGCCCAGGACAGGCTCACGGCCAGCATCGTCTCCAGTGGCCGCTGTTCCAGCCACGTCGCCATCAGGTCTTTCGGCTGCCTCTGCGGGGTCATCGTGTCTCGTTCGCTTTCCATCGTTCAGCCTCCATCCAAAGGAGTCTGTGCCGCCGGCCCGTCCTACGCAGGACGCCCGGATGGCACAGGGTTACGTTCTGTAGTTCTTGACCAGGTGCAGGATGTTCCGCTTCACATCGTCCGGCAGGTCCGGCCAGGCCGCCACGATCTTAGCCAAGTCGGGGTCGCTCTGGAGGTGTGGCACGCATGTGGCACACTTTGAGCGCAAAACACTATCGGAAGACTGTTCAGAAGTGTCGCATTCCCGTATAATCGCATTGTCGGCAAAAGTGCCTTCTGATGCGTTCTGTGGTGGTTTTGGAGTGATTGTGTGTTGATTGTGTGCGGGGTCCGATTCTGGACCCGATGGGTTTCGAATCCCCCCGCCTCCATTCCATGCCGCTTGCCGGAGCAGCGGCGAGCGCGAGGTTCACGGCTGGAGGTGCATCCGCATGAACTCCAGGAACACGGGGAAATCTGCGGGAGCAGGGCCGTGGCCACCATCGTGCATGAGATAGCCGATCGCGTGCAGAATGGGCTCTCCGGCGGCGGGTCCGCCGCAGGCGGTTCCCGTGTCCAGTCCCTGCTTGCCGAGCAACTCGTAGACCGGTCCGGCGGCGACCGCCGCCAGAAACTCGCCGTAGGGATCCGACCATTTGTCGGTGTTGCCGGTTTGCAGCAGCAGCGGGCGCGGTGCGATCAGCGCGATCAGCATGTGCGTATCGACCGGGAACTCGTCGACCTTGTCCGCCCACTTGCCGTAGTTGGCGCAGAACTGATACGCATATCGCGTCGGTGCGGCTAAATGTCCGATGGTTTCACCATAATTGCGCCGGCTCAGCGCCGCGCCGCCCTCGCCCGAACAACTGGCGATCACCATTGCGATGCGCGTATCGCGCGCCCCAGCCCATAGCACGGTCTTGCCCAGCCGGGACACGCCCATGATGGCGATCCGCCCGGCGTCCACGTCGTCATCTGTCTCGAAGTAGTCCACCGCCCGGCTTATGCCCCACGCCCAGGCGGCGATGGAACCCCACTCGGCCGGTCCGCCGGAGGCGGACTCCGTCTGTCCCTCTCTCAGATAGAGCTTCCGCACACCATAAGCGACCGCGCCCGGCGCATCGGGATCGACGTCGCTGTAGTTGAACGTGGCGAAGCCGAACCCCTTCTCCAAGATCGGCATCACGTCCATGAATCCGAAGCCTCTCGTGGCGGGCACCCTCTTATTCTGACGCCGGTCCCAGAACGTGCCAACCTTCACATTGGGGTCGTTCACCATCGTGTTGTTGGCGGCAAAGCCCAGATTCAGCAGCAGCGGGACGGGCTTGTTGACATGGGCAGGCACATAGATCAGCAGGTCCATCTGCGGTCCGGTCTTGTCTTTGGAGAGGTAGATCGTCACCTGTCTGCGAATCGCCTTTCCACCGAACGCCCGCCCGGCCTTGTCAAAGACGTCGAAGCTCATATCAGCGGGCCGGCCCGGACTGCGGCCGTACTGGTTCTCTTCGAACAGCCTGACGATCTCGGGCCGGCGTTTCTCGAACCAAGTGGCGGCGTCTCGCACCGGCTCGCCGTTGGCGAGCTTCAGAACGTCCGGCAACGTATACATGCCGACTTTCGCCTCAGTGTAGTTGACGGGGATACCCGCAACGCTCTCGTCGGGCGAGTCGGCGATCTGTGCGTGCGCAGCGCCGCAAACGAACAACAATACCAGGCAGCAAGTGGTAGTTCTCATCGCACCAATCCTTTCAGGACGTTCATTGACTTATTGTGGAGACTATCGTGACCGGACCGAGCAATCCCGATTCAGCCGGGGTCTGGGGGCCGCCGAAGCCCGCCATCGGGCCGAAGCCGCCGGCAGGCTCGGCGAGCACCTTCTGGTCGGGCGGGACCAGCCGGTCTCCGATCTGACGGTTTGTCCACTGATTGGTGACCTTGATTTCCAGACGATTCTCTCCCGGCTTGAGTAAGTCGGTTACGTCAACCCGATACGGCGGCTTCCACAACGTGGCGAGCGGCTCACCGTTGATGGACACCTCTGCGATGTCGTGGACAGTTCCAAGGTCCAGCGCAAGCCGGGTGCCCGATCGGAACCAGCCCTGCGGCGCCTGCATCATCCTGGTGTAGGTGGCCGTGCCGGAGAAGTACTTCACCCCCGGATCGACGTGGGCCGTCCAGGATTCCAGATGGGCGAGCTGAATCCTCTCGGGCGCGCCAAGATTCGCAGGAAACGTGACATCCCAGGGTCCGTTCACAGTCGCCAGCGTCGTAGCGGTGCGTTGCGGCAGGGTGCATGTGAGCGACGAGGCGTCCCGCCGGAAGACAACGAACAGGCTCTCGCGCGGCGACAGGTGCAATGGGACGATCGTACGATCTTCCACGATGCGGTACGAAGCCGGCTCGATCTGGCCTGTGTCCGGATGCCAAAGCTCCGCCTCCCTGCCGCTGATGCGGAAGCGCGCCTGGACTTCCTGCGTGGCGTCCGTGAGATTCGCGATATAGTAGATGTCCGCATTGGGAGTATGCCGATGCGTCCAGACGATGTCGGCGTCGAGGGCCTTGGCGAACTCGACATCCTTTGGAGTGTTCAGCGATGCCAGGACATCCTCCAGTGGCAGACCCCAGACGACCCTGCCCTTGCCGACATAGCGGACGGTCCGGCTGACGCCGTCAAGGTCGCCCCACACTTCGGCCGCCAGCGTCCTCACCTGCCGGTCAACATCCGGAAAGCCCATGAGGCTCGGCGAGCGCACCGGCTTGGGCCCCACGACAACCGCACCGCCCAGAACCAGATCGCGAATCTTGCCGAGCAGCTCCGGCCGCATCTTGTCCGTCTGCGGCAGCACCAGCACGCGATAGCTCATGCCGTCGGGCAGCATCAACCGGCCGTCGGGACCGACCGACATCCGATTCAGCAGCACATCGGCGTTGACGTAGTCGAAGTCATAACCCTCGGGCGGTTTCGGCGTCAGTCCCGCGCCCCAGATCGGCATGGTCGAGGGCGCGCCCTCGTTCAAGAGGTACGCCAGATCGGCGATGAAGAGCCCCTGCTGCAACAGGAAGGACTGGCGGGCCAGGTAGTCCATGAAGGGGCCTGCCTGCTCGGCCCATGTGATGTTTCGATGGATATGCGTGCCGACCATCGCGTTGCCCGGCCTGGTGTCGAGCGGCTGATGCGCCGAGGTGTGAAAGACGATCCGGTTGAGGCCCTGGGCGAACCAGTAGTCGCTGATCTTCTTGAGGGTGAAGGGGTTCTCGTAGCCGCCTCCGGTGAAGGCTTCGGCAGCTACAAGGGTCTTGCCATAAATGTGGGAGGCGGAGGCGGCGCCGCGCACGTCCTGGTAGTACATCAGGGGCGGATGCATCTTGCCCGCCCAGAATTCGCCCATGGGGATGGCCACTTTGCTCTTGTTGAGCAGCGTGTCTTCGGGAATCTCCAGCGAGACGCCGGCGGCCTCAGCATAGATCCCGATCCTCTGCTTGCTCAGCAGGTCCGCCATCACGCCGTAATGACAATCGGCCCACATGTCGGCCAGCGTCCGGCGGAAGTCCCACAGGAAGCGGTCGCTCACGTCGGCGCTTTCGACGACGCGTCCGGTCAGAGTCGCCAGGTACGGCGTCGGATCGTAGCCTCGTCGCCGCTGGAACTCGGCGATCATCTCCTGCGTCCAGTTCTGACGTCCCGCTTCCCAGCTATCCATCAGCACATATCGCAAGCTCGTGCCGAACAGAGATCCCAATGCCTCGGCCAGCGGATCGAAATAGCCATGATAGTAGGCCTCCATGTGCTTGGCACTGAGCTTGTCGGCTTCGTAGCCCGATCCGGAGGGCGGGGCCGGGCGGTTCTTGGCGCCCGTCAGCGAATAGCCCATCCGCAGAATGGTCCAATGGCCCGCCGGCACCTTCCAATCCAGGCTGCCGTCGGAGGCCATGCGGTCGGTCAGGTCGATCACCTCGGATCGATCGATTGCCGCCTCGGCCGGCACCTCGGGCGTCGGCACGCTCTCATACTCGAACAAGTGACTGAAACCCGCCTTATCCTCCCAGCGGTGCACGCGGGCGCCCGAGTGCAGGCGGACCTCGGTCAACACGTACTTCTCCGCCGACCCGGTCGGTTCCTGGCTCATCGTCGGGCCGGGGCCCAACGGTGCGGCGGTCATCTCGAGGCGGTAGACTCTCTCCCTCGTCAGGGGTAGGGCGAATGTCCGGATGCGACCCTGGCGGTAAAGCTGTGCGCCGGGAAGCGTCACGAGCGTTTGAAGATGCGCCGCATCGCTGCCGGCCAGCACCCGGCCTACCGGGATACCGGCGCCTCCGCCAATCGTAATGGCGCGAACTTCAAACCGCCTGGCGAACTCGAATTGGAGCCACGCCGGCGCGCCATCGGCGGGACCGGGAATCGCGACAGCGGTGTTCCAATCCTCGTCGCACAACGCAGCGGTGTTGACGTCGGCGGCGCTGGTGGTCACCTTGGGGGGGAGGGCCATCATGCCCGTTTCCGCCTCAGGCGTGCGAAAGGCGATGACTGCGCTGTCGCCATACCAGGTGGGATCCTGCGGGGGACGCCGACCTCCGGCGCCTATATTCTGGAACGGGCCGTTGCAGGATGGAGGCTGGGGCAGCTTGCCGGTGAAATGCCGGGGCCCTTCCACGGTCGCCTCGCTCCAGACGAGCTTCTTCATCGCCTGCTCGGGCTTGACCCAGGGTCCGCCCGTCTCGCTCCAGCCGGCGGAGCTGAAGATCGCCATCTCCAGTCCCAATCGCTGGGCCTCGGAGGCGGCGTGACGGACGGCGTCCAGCCACTCGGGGCTTCCGAATTCGATCTTCTCTTCAACCGTCTGGCCGAATCCGAACCCGAAGCTGACGTCGGCCAACTGGCATCCGCCAATGCCGACGCGCTTCATCCATTCGAGGTCCTTCGTGATCCCTTCCTTCGTGACATTGCCGCCGGTCCAATGCCACCAGGTCCGCGGCCAGGCCGAATCGGGTGGGTCCGCGAAGCCCCCTTCCAGTGCATCGCTCGGCCCTTGAGCCAATGCCGGACCCATCATGGCCAAGAGCCCCGCCATGGTCGCCAGCGTCAGAAGTGCTCTGTGCATCTCGTTCATCGTTCGCCCCTGTCAATGAATTCAGATCCCTGCCGGCCTCCGCGAGGCTCACCCAAGATGTTACCCCCGGAGCATCTGCCGTTCAACGAGTATCCCTCGCAGGAGATGCCAAGGATCAAGGAAGCCGTCTGTAAATCGGCGCAAGTCACGACAGAGGCAAACGCAGAATGGCCTCAGGAATCGCGTGGATCAGATTCACATCGGTCGATGCGACCCTTCTGCACGGCCACCGAGCGGCACTTAGCGGGATTCGAAGCTCTTGATGTAAGCAAGGGACTCCTTCGCGGTGCGGTCGAGGTTCTCGATGTCGCCGCCGCCGTCGAGGACTTCGCACATCTCGTAGGCGATGTAGCCCTGGTAGCCGATCTCGCGGAGGGCGGCGAAGAAGGTCTTGTAGTCGATGATCCCCCGGCCAAGGGGGACGGCCCGCAGCACGGTGCCCTGTTCGAGGAAGTTGGTCAGGTTGCTGCTGTAGTGGTACCGCGGCTGGCGCACGTAGTCGGCGGCGGTTGTGTGGATCGTGTACGGCGCCATCTTCCGAACCGACGCCCGCAGCTCTTCGGCGCCAAGGCCCTGGAGCGTCGGCGTCCACGGATCGTACGCGGCCTTGATGTTGGGCAGGTTGACCTCGTTGAGCAGCCAGAGCATGGTGTCGTGGTGCGCGCCGATGTCGTGGTGGTTCTGCACGGCGAGCGTGACGCCGTATTTGGCGGCTTCTTTGCCCGCCAGCCGCAAGCCCTCGACGACCGTCGCATATTGCTTGTCGTACGGGATGTCGGGCCGCTCGTAGCCGGTGAAGACGCGGACCACGTCGGTGCCGAGGTCGCGGGCGAGCTTAGCCAGCTCGCCGACGTACGCGGCCTGAATCTCGACGTTCGGGATGCCCAGCTTGTCGCTGCCGGCGGTGAAGTCGGTGTAGCCGGCCAGGCAGACCAGTTCGAGGCCCAGCCCTTCGATCCGCCGTCGCAATGCCTGGCGTGCCGTCTCGTCGTAGTCCAGCGGCGAAACGTGTGGACGCTTGGCCATCAGCATCACGCCGTCGTAGCCCAGTTCCTTGGCCTTCACGAGGAACTCGTCGACCGTCAGCTTCGCCTGGCCGCGCCACACGCCCGCGTAGCTGACCGAATGGAGACAGGTCTTGATCCTGAAGTCGCTCGGATTGCCCGAAGGCGTCTTCTGGGCGAATGAGGTTCCGATGCACAGCAGACACACGATCGATGCGGCAATGATTCGCTTCTGCATGACAGCGCTCCCGTAGGGTGTGCACCGCACACCAACTTCATTACTACCAGGAGCAAATTATCATTCGCCCCTACGGCTTGACGATGTCTTTGAGGCCCTCGGTGATTCCACGTCCGATCTGCTCGGCGCTGTTCTTGCCGTTCCCGAAGATGATCCGGCCGATGTCGATGGCCTTGTCCAGCACGCTGCTCAGGCCCGAAATCATCTCCTTGGGCAGGATGCCGCCCCCCTGCTCGGCGATGCCCGTCGCGACCGCCAGGAGAACCTTGCTGACGAGCATTGCAGTGTCCATTCGCTCGTCACGCCCCAGATCGGTCATCTGGATCGTGCCGAGCTTGAATACCACCGTATCGGCCTGCCCCGGAATGGGCAGCAACTTGACGTTGACCGTGATATTCGTGATCTCCAGACGGTCGATCACCAACCTCTTGCCGGATGCCTGTTCGTCGCGGGGCAGCGCCTTGATGACCTCATGCAGGTTGTTGTCGAGGCCCTTCTGCTCGACGAAAACGGTCATGCCGTCGAGCTTGATGTCTCTGATGAGCACCTCGTCACTCAGCAGCGACCTCGTATCGACCTCGACATTGCTCCGGCTCAGGTCGAGCAGGGTCGTCTGACTGTAGCCGGACGGGTTGCCTACCGTGAGGGTCTCCAGCCCCAGAGTCCCTGCGAAGATCGACAGTTGGGCCTTCTCGACGTCCACCGGGACCTTCAACGCTTTGGTGCCGGCCTTGCCGATCGCCACCCGCACAGCGCTGTCGGCGAAGAAGTTGACGCCGAGCGCTCCGCCGACGACAACCACCAGGCCGATCACGAGGACGGACTTGATGGATTTGAGTTTCCTACGCATCGCGATTCTCTCATGTTAGGGTGGCAGCCTCAAACGCCTTGGCGTTTGGGGATGGTATCCACGAGCAAGCCATCCCCAAGCTGCGATTGAGGCTGCCACCCGCGTTGTACGTTTCGCCCCTACGGAGCCGGCGCGTCCTCGCGGAAGATCTGCGCGCCGAGCGGATTGAGCCGTTCTTCGATCCGCTCATAGCCCCGGTCGATATGGTAGACGCGGTTGATAATGGTTGTCCCTTCTGCGGCCAGGCCCGCCAGGACCAGCGCCGCCGAGGCCCGCAGGTCCGACGCCATCACCGGTGCGGCGACCAGGTTCCTGACGCCCGCGACGATGACCGCCGGACCCTCCTTTCGCAGATCGGCGGCCATGCGGTTCAGCTCGGCCACGTGCATGAAGCGATCGGGGAAGATTTTCTCGATCACCACGCTATTGCCCTCGGCCAGTGCCAGAAGGGCCATGAGCTGGGCCTGCAGGTCCGTCGGAAAGCCGGGGTAAGGCTGGGTGGTCACGTCAGTGGGCCTGATGTGACCGGTACCGGCCACGACACAGCCGTCGGCGTCCGGCTCAACGGTGACGCCCACGCTGCGGAGCTTGTCCACCACGGCCATCATGTCGTCGAGCCGGCAGTTGACGAGCTTGAGCTCCCCTCGCGTAATGGCGGCCGCCACCATGAATGTCCCAGCCTCGATGCGGTCGGGAATGACTCTGTACTGGACGGGATGCAGGTGCGACACGCCTTCGATCGTCAGTCGCGGCGAGCCGATCCCGCTGATCCGGGCGCCCATGGCGTTGAGGCAGTTGGCCAGATCGCTGATCTCCGGCTCGCAGGCAGCCGACTCGATGACGGTGCGCCCCTTGGCCAGGGTCGCCGCCATCATCACGTTAGCCGTCCCCAGAACGGTCGATCCGAACGAACCGCCGAGGAAGATGCTGGCTCCCCTGAGCCCATTGGGCGCCTCGGCGATGACGTAGCCGCTCTTCAGGTGAATCCTGGCCCCGAGTTCCTGCAGGCCTCGCACGTGCAGGTTGATGGGGCGGTCGCCGATGGCGCACCCACCAGGCATCGAGACCTCGGCCCGGCCATAACGGGCCAGCAGCGGGCCCAGAATGCACACGCTCGCCCGCATCTTCCGAACGATTTCATAGTCGCCTACCGGGTTGTCGATCACCGTCGCGTCGATATCCATGCGCCCGTCAGTGTCTCGCTGGACATGGCAACCCAGCGTTTGCAGCAGATCCCCGAACACCCTCACGTCGGACAGCCTCGGAACGCCGGCGAGCGAGGATCGCCCCTCGGCCAGGATAGCCGCCGCCATGATCGGCAGGGCGGCGTTTTTGGAGCCGTTGACGGTGACCCGACCGGAAAGACGGACCGGTCCTTCAATCCGAAATACATCCATGGTCTATTTCCCTTGATAAGGCCGGGCCGGTCTGCCATACTCCCCACGACCAGACCCTTGGGCGTAGTGTAGTGCAGCGGGTTGCGATTTTCAACCCACTTGCCGCCCGGCCGAGATGTTCTTCGAGAACAGAGGTTCATGACGGCTCTCGACGCGTTCAGACAACTGACCGAATCGTTCACCCTGGATCACCTCTTCAGCCTGATCGGTATCGGCCTTCTGTCGGTGTGGCTGATGCGGACGTCTCTGGGCCGAGAGTCCCTGGTTCATTCCCCGCCCCGCCGCAACAGCATGCCGCCGCAGTTGCCCTTCTTTGCCTTGTTCGTATGGCTGATCGGTCCTCTGATCGTCCAGTCGCTGATCGCTTCGCTTCGTGACCCCGTCACTGAGGTTCAGGCAGCCCTTCAGAATGGGGTGGTGATGGGAGTTGTGGCCCTGTCGGTCACCTTCGGCCTGGTCCTTCCTCTGGCGTCCGCTCACTTCGCGCGGGGCTTGAAGGGGTTTGGCCTGCAATTCCGGACGGTCCCGAGGGATTTGGCGGCGTCCTTCGTCCATCTTCTGGCGGTCTGGCCCCTGGTGCTGGCGGCGGTCGTTGCCACCATGCGGATCGGCCAGTGGATCAGTCAGTTGCTCTCCGGCCGGGATTTCCAGATGCCCACGCATGAGGCGCTGCGGCAGATGATGGAGTTCTCCGATGTCCCTCTCTCGGTGTTGCTGGCCTTCCTGGCGGTGGTGGTGGCTCCGCTGGTGGAAGAGATGATCTTCCGGGGTCTGTTCCAGACGATGATTCGCTCCTATCTGGGCCGGCCGTGGCCGGCCATCATGCTGACCTCGGCCCTGTTCGCGGCGGTGCACGGAAACGCAACGCACTGGCCGGCCCTGTTCGTGCTATCGGTCGGGCTGGGATACGCCTATGAGAAGAGCGGTTCGCTCTTTCGGCCCATCTTCATGCACGCGCTGTTCAACGGAATCTCCATCCTCGGCGCATTGATCGACTCCAAGCCGGCGTGAACGGGGTGGATCGGGCGGCGGCCTCGACCGGCCGGGGCCCGGGGTTTCGACCGTTTTTTGCTCGCCAAAACCGACGCGACCACTACAATACAGCCCGTACTGTCGCGAGGAGCCGCAGGTCGTGCATCCTCGTACGACAAGGCGAGCGGGAGTCCCGAAACCTATCGGGACCCCACCGAACGAGGACTCGGCACTGAGGTTGTCTATGGAATTCAAAGAACCGAAGATCAAAGTGGAATACGGAACGGAGGTCAGCATCGTGACCTTCGCGGATGAGAATATTCTCGACGATCAACAGATCAAGAAACTCGAGCAGGCCCTGCGTCCGGTCATCAAGGAGAACCTGAACAAGAAGCTTGTCCTGAACTTCGAGAATGTCCGCTTCATGTCGTCGGCCTTCCTGGGGCTTCTGGTGAAGGTGCACAAGCGGGTGATCGACAACGATGGGCATCTGCAGTTGTTCAATCTCGACCCCAAGATCCAAAAGGTCTTTGAGATCACCCAACTGACCAAGGTGTTCGACATCGCATAGGAGCCGAGTGGCTCCGGCCTGTCCGGGCATCGTCTACACGCAGATTTCGCGGCGAAAGATCCGGCCGAGACGCCATGTCCAGCCGTCTGGCGCGGGGTCCGGCTCATCCGGTCCCTCGGTCAGCTCTGCTCTGGCGGCTTCGTCTTCGTCCATCGTGAGCACCAGATGCATATTCGCGCCGGCATCTGCGCGTCCGATGGAATCGAAGTCTCCCGCCGCCAGTCGCATCACCTCGTCGATGTCCGGAACGAGAACGCCGCCACAATACCGTTCTGCCTGCCGCTGGCGCTCGGCAATCACGATGCATGTGGACGAGTCGAGCAAGGTCGGACTCGCACGCAACCACACGTTTGCGTCGATGATTGGGATCGATTGTCCGTCCAGCTCCACGGTTCCTCTGATGTGTGCCGGCGTCGAACCGATCGGAGGTACGACCTCCCGGCATCCACGGCATCGCACGCGACGCGCCCCATCCTGCCGGGACAGAACAAACAGAATCAGCAGCGGAGCGTGGTCCGCCTGCCTCTCGTGACCCGGCGCGCGGGTAGCTGAGAGTCTCCGTGTCGCACGGAACTCCTCGGTCTTTGTCATGGCAACATCCTGACAGCCTTTCGCGTCCAGCACGGAACGTGGACGAGCCCTCGCAAGGACCGCCCTATCTCGATCGTAAAGAGAAGCGGTTAGGAACCGGTGAGCGTTGCGTGAGAATTGGCTTCAGATTGGCATTGGAGTCGAATGCGACGGCGGCACTGAGGAAAGGAGGGCAGAGCCGCCCAATCAGGGGAGGATCGTCTCCGGGACGAAGAAGGTGCCTCCTGCAGAGCCGTCCGGATATGGAGGAACGCCCTCCGGCGTCTTTGAAATCTTCATGGGCATCACATCCGAGGCCGAGTAGGTTTCGACATGGCCGTCCGTATACACGGCACGCAATTTCACATCGGGCATGGCCAACTCGGGGTCGCCTTCGACCGCCCAGTAGGATGAGAGCAACTGGGTTTCTTCCACGATCTCGGCCCCTTTGAGTCTCTCGCAACTACCGAAAGCGCCAGGGCTGCGCCAGTGATCGTACCCGAAGTAATCCGTAACCAGCAGTTGGTTGTACCGGCCCATGCTGGCTGGTCCGGTCGGACCTCGGAACAGCGTCTGTGATTCAGAAAGATAGCCGACATAGTTCCAGTAGAAGCAGTACGTTCCACCGAGCGGATCGGTCCGACGCGGCGTGTCCGGGTTGTCCCAGTCGTCTCCGGCGTCCCATGCTTCCTGCAGATACTTGTACCGCTGCGGCGCGTTCGGGCAGAACATCGTCTTGGCATCGGAAATGTAATCGTGCAGATACGCGCTCATGGAACGATGGAGTTGCGGACTTCGTTGCTCGATACCGATCATCTTGGTGGGGTCGGACCAACTCCACGTATCGCTGGTCCCGACGGTCGCTATCGATTGCGGGTATCGGTCGTTGTTGTCCATCGCGAAGAGATTGAGCGCGTTGCTGATCTCCCTCTGGTTGTACATCCCGAGGAACGCGCGGGCCTGGCGCCTCACGAGGTTGGCTGCCGGAACGAGAATGGCCATGAGCACCGAAACGATGGAGACCACCACGATCATCTCCACCAGCGTAAACGCCCTGGCACCGCCGGCTCCCACAGAGATGTCATCACATCCCCTGTTGATCTCAGAACCCTCCGGATTTTAGGTAGTTTTTTCGGACTACCGCAACGATTGCCTATTATAAGCCTCTTTCGTGCCCTTTACAAGCGTAATAAGCATCGTACGACGCGATTTGGTCGAGCGTGCGACAATTTCTGCGATTCCCACATATTGCGCTTTGTGGCGGCATGGAGCCCTATATATTGGGCTAACGACCATGTCCACGCCCTACCGAACGGCGGGAAACATGCCACGAACCGGGCGATGGAGAGCGGACGCCAAGCTGAATGCTGAGGCTCGCGGCCTTGCGCCGCTCTCCATGGACCTTTGCCAACCGCCACCGACCTGCGGGTTTTCATCACCGCGCGCCCATCTCCGTACCATCGGCGCGAACCACTCCATGCCGGAGACAATCACCCCACAACAATCCGAAGCCAAGATCAGTCTTGCGGTCGTTGACGTTTCTACTCTAATGCGGTGTCAGCGCTGCGCGTTTCATCCTCACAGAGGAGGCCATCCGCTGAGGCTGGCATACGGCGTTCCACCGTAGGCTCCCATGTTGATGCGATTGCCGTTCGGTGTACGTTCTGCACGCGGATACTCGTCAGGATCTCCAGCGTCGATGCACGGGCTCATCATCGAATCGCTGACCCATGCGTCCCATTCGGCATTGTAGCGACCGTACAGGGACTGCAGATGGAAATCTCCGTTGTCCGGATCGGCGAACAACGGATCGTCACCGATGTTCCCTGCGCTTCTGTCGGTGCCCTGCTGCACGCAACTGTATCGCGCTTTGCACCCGAACAGATCGCCTCTGCTGTTGTCCCAAAGGATGCAGTTGACGACGTCCGGATCGGCGCCGTTGTAGGCGGCGACGCCGAAGTCGTTGCGGACGATCGTCAGGTTCTTCAACGTCGGTGAGGCCCCCTGGTCGCAGAAGATCGCGCCTTCGCCGCTGCCGGTGATCACGAAATTGGCCAGCAGGCTCTGCGAACTCTCGGGCCCCAGAAAGGAAAACGCGTAGCCTTTCGTAACCACGATGACGGCGGCATCGGCGGCGCTCTGAATGGTGATTGCCCTGTTGTTCAGCACCACTTCGTCATTGGCGTTAAGGGTATAAACACCCGGCCATACGAGGACCGTGTCCCCATTCTTCGCCGCATTGACGGCTCTCTTGATGGTCTTGAATGCATAGGCCTGACTCAATCCGGTGTTCCCGTCGCGACCGGCGGTCCCGTCGACATGATAGACGGAGTATTCGGGGCTTTTGCTGGCCTGCCGGGTCCCGCCGTAGGCGCCCATGTTGATTCGCCCGCCGTTCGGAAGGGGCTCATCGCCGACGGACTCGAATGGATCGCCCGCATCGATGCAGGGGCTCTGGCCGCTGTCGGAAACCCATGCGCGGCTTGTCGGATTGTATCGACCGTAGGGGGAATTCAGGTGGTAGTCCTGGCCCCATTCGCTGGCAAACAGCGGATCCCGGCTGATGTTGCCTTCTCCCGAATAACCGCCCTGCACGTTCGAATAGGCGACCGGATTCCACGAGACCGGATCGACGATCGTCAGGGCCACCCCGCTGTTGCCCCACACGATGCTCGAACGAACCAGGATATCGGCGCCGCTGGACTGGATGCCACCGGCGGCCGACCCGAAACTGCCGGAGAGCTGGTTGCCGGCAATCGTGCAATTGGCCACCGTGACGCTCGTGCGATAGAACGATGGTCCGAACGACGACTTCCACTCGGCGAAGAGGCCGGCCCCGGCAGTGGCGGTATTGCTGGAGAAGACGCAATGCCGGAAGAGAACATCGGCGCCGCTTCCGCCGCAGTAGGCGCCGCCACCGGTCAGGCTACCCTGCGCGCCGTTGCCGGTGATGCGAGTCCCGGCGACGGTCACAACGCTCTCCCAGCAATAGAGTCCGCCACCGAAGCTGTCATTATAGGCGAAGTTGCCCTCGATTGTGGAGTTGACGATCGTGGCGCCGGACTGTCCGATCAGGCCGATGCCGCCGCCTCGGCCGCCAGTGGCGGCGCTGCCGAATCCGCCGGCCACACAATCACGGACCGTACAGTTCGAGATGGTCGGCGCTCCACCGACGGAGCCGATACCGCCGCCGATTTCGGCGCCGCAGTCCGTGATGATGCAGTTGGCAATTGTGGGACTGCTGAATTCGCAGTAGATTCCGCCACCGACCGGATGGCTCGCGCTTCGCGTCCAGCCTGACGCACTCGACGGGACTTGCGTTCCGAAGACGCGTCCGCCCCGAATGGTGAAGCCCGACAGAACGCTGTCGGCTCCCTCACCTGAGTGGAAGTAGAAGCCGCGATGGCTGTTCTGGCCCGACGTCGCACCGCAGTCAATGATCGTACCGGCCGCACCATTCGTGCTGCGTACCGTGATGGCTTTGCCTCGGAAGTCGATGTCGCGGTTGCCCGTGCCCGAGTAGGTCCCGGGCGCTACTTCGATGACGTCGCCGCCCCTGGCGGCATCGATCGCCGCCTGGATCGTCGCGAAGTCGCCCGGAACGCGGATCGTTGCCTCAGGGGAATAGAGCGAGATGCGGAGGTTGTCGATCACCGTTCGTGTGCCCGAAAAACTGATGTAGCACGTTCCTTCGGTCGACGAGACCGGCAGGCTGTGACGGCCGGAACGCAGGGAGACCGGATCGGACCACATCATTCCATCGCTGGAGACCCTGTAGGACAGGGTGCCCGGCTCCCATTGGGAGATGCTCGCCGTGCTCGGGAACGACACGTCGATCTCGACCGTTCCGTTGACCACTCGCTGGCTCTGGTTTGCACCGGTGGGAAAGCAATACCCAATCTCGGCCGGTTGGCCGGCGTATTCGACGAACGCCAGCCCCCGACCTCCATTGCTGTAGAGATAGTACAGATAGGGTCCGGGCAAGGGTGTGGCTTCTTGCGATCCAAAGGCTGAATGAACGCAACTGTCCGCCTCGGCCTTGTTCGTCTCGAAGTCGTCGGTGTATGTGTACGTCCAATCGGCACGTACGGCGCCCGTCGCGAAGGCCGCGATGAGAAGGCAGATCGTTCCGTATTGTGCGCGTGCGATCGGCTTCATATGAATCAGTGATTCCAGCATCCGGTCGATAGCTCAAAAAGGACTCCGGGGGCCGTTTCGCCGGCCCCGGAGCCTCGTGGGATATCGTGCGTCCCGTCATCACCCATGGCCGGCGGTCGGCAAGGAACACCTTCAGCCGAATCCCTTGCTGTACCGCCGAATCCGTCTTCCCTCAGGAAGACGTCCCCCCGGGAACCATTGGCCTCGTCGCCGGGTGCGTCCTTGCTTCGTTGACGTCCCTGACGTGGCTGTCGTTGTCCCGACGATCCATACGCACGATCAGACGATGCACCCTCAGTCACCGGATGCGGTATGGGAGCTACGCGTGGTTCGAGCCCGATGTGGTCCGTCCCCGTCGCACGCGGCAGTTTTCCGGTCGCCCCAAACCATGGATGGATCTCCGAGCAATCCAAGGATGAGGCGGTGGTAAGATAAAACCTCGGCGAAGCCATTGCTGCCAAGCATGGAATGAGAAACGGACGCCCGGAAGGGAGGCACCCGACCGGCCTGGGCCGGCCGGCGGCCTTCCGTCCAACAGCATTCGATGCTGTGCGCCGTTTCCTCAACATGACAGATCCCCTTGTTCTAAACGGTCCTGCGATTCCGATAAGGGTATTCGCAGCGTGCTTCGGTCTACCTCTATCGGAAAGATACGTCTGCGTCCTTAGTCCATCTCCGGTGGGTCCGGTTTCAGTCGTTGAAAGCCCCATTGGCCAGTTGAACCAGCCACAGCAGGCCCTGGGCCTCTCTCAAGCTCGTCCGCTCGACGGTCCGGGCGGGGGCCTGGAACTCGCTGAGGTCGCCGTCCAGGTCCTGGAGATACTCGAAGTCCAGGTGTCCAACCGTTCTATCGGCATCCAGGAATTCGACCCTGCGAATCAGATCCGCGTCCAGATCGATCGTGTAAACCAGCTTGTTGCTCTCGTGCACGACGGTGACCCGGACGTCACGTCCGTTGTCCAGCCGGTCGGTCGCGAAGGAGATGCGCTGCTCGGCGGCGTCGCGTCGAACGGTATCCATTACGTGCAGCCCCATCCAGGGCCGGTTCATGCCTCTGAGGAAACTGCCCTGAGGATATCGTGCCACGGCCGATCCGTTGGGGTCCTGGACAATCGCGCCGGCCGGCCCTTCGACAAGCGTCGCTCCGTCGGCGACGGTCAGTCTCAGCCACGGGCTGTGCTCGCGACTGGCGGCATAGGTGAACGGTACCCGCCCGGCGCCGATCACATCCCTGCCGTCGATCCGGCCACGAATCCGCGTGTACGTCCATCCACGGGCGTGCATCAGGTCCCGGTAGTCTACCGTCGTTGCACCGGTCGCCCAGTCGCTTTGGAAGTAATCCTCCTCCAGCACATTGCTGTGGCGCACCGTCATCGGGCGAGTGCTGCGGAGCTGCCCATCCTCCTCCTGACGCTCGACGATCACGAGCAGGCCTCGCCCTTTGGCCGAGACCGGCTGCCCATCGCTCGATTTGCCGTCGAACCGCGACAGGAAGCTCGTCACCGTGCGGCTGTCCGTGGGCAGCCTCATCACACTCAGATCGGCCGACCACATACGGTGGTTGTTCATGGAAACGGAGCCATTCTCATAGCAATAGTTGGCCCGATCATCCTGCAGACGCAACTGAGACGACTGACCGTCCTGAGACCGCAATTCGGCGCGGAGCATGACCGGCCCGTCAGGACCTTCCGGATAATAATACCAGTATTTCTCGCGGGCCGCGTTCGGAGCGCCCAGAGTGGCGACCACCTGGCTTCCCGCGCCCGACACAGCGGGCGGACCATCGCCCTGATGTCCGAGATATGAGGTCGTGGTGGCAGTCCCGACAGCCAGGGCCCCGACGGCCGCGGCCGTGATAATGCCCGTCTTGGTCGTCGCCAGACCCGCTACGCCGGCCAGAACACCGACCTTGGTCATCGCGACGGGAACGGTCAGTTGGGCGGCGGCGGCTTCACTGGGAGCCGTCATCTTGCCGAAAACGACCAGAGCCGCCAGCAGAGACCCCTTGCCGAAACCATTGCGGGAAAGCTCCTTTTGCAGCGACTTCTTGGCTCGCACGAAGAGCATTCGGGTGCTGAATTCGCTACAACCCATCGAATCGGCAATTTCCGCATAGGACATACCATCGTAACACCGCATCACCAGCACAGCCTTGTGACGGGTCCGCAGCTTCTGCATGGCCTTCGATACGATCTGCTTGAGTTCCTGGCTGACCAGATTCTCCAACCCCCCCTGACGCTCCCGCAGAGGTCCACGACGCCGTTCTTCGGAGGCAGCGGCCTTCTTCAGCGCCTTCTCCGTTCGATGGTGGCGGTGCAGCTTGTTGGTGGCGATGCCGTACAGCCAGGACCAGAACCGATCGGTCTGTTTGAGTTTTCCCAGTACTCTGCACATTTCTAACAAGCTCTCCTGAACAATTTCCTGCGTCAGATCCTCTTTTAGGGTCAGGCGGTAGACGTACACGCGCAGGCGTTCCCTCGCCACGGCCGCCAGTTGATTGAGGCTCTGTCTGTCGCCTCGGCGGGCCTTCTCGACCAGCTCAATGTAATTCGCCTGCATCTCCATGCGGGGGCACCCAACCCTGTCAGATTCGTTTTCCGTTATCAAGTGCCATTATAGCAGAATTGCGTAACGCTTTTTTTCGTTTCAGGCCGCTTTTTCCGCCCCACAGGGGCCTGTGAGCCTGCTTTGCATACGGAGGTGATTCGGCGGAGGTTTTCCGCCGATGCCCCAAGCGAAACGGCGGAGGGGCCTCTCAATAGCCCCTGTAGCCCGCCTGCGTCGTCCGGCGGACTTGCTCGCACCGGGCCGAGATCAGGCCTGTCCGGCGAGCTACAGGCTAAAGTAGCCCTGCCATCGGGCCGATACACCTGTCCTGAAGGGGGACAGGAACACGGAGTACGATGTGAGCATGGACCGACCTTGCAAGGGACCTGAAATGCCTGAACACGGCGATCGTCCGGCCGCCATAGTCACCATCGGCCGCAATGACAGTATCAAGCAGGCTGCCGCCAAAATGCTCGCCTATAAGGTCGGCTGCCTGATCGTCAACGATGAGACCGGCAAGTATATCGGGCTTGTGACGGAGCGCGACATCGCCCACTTCATCGCCGACTCGGCGGAGCATCGCGATTCGGCCCGCGTCGATCAGATTATGACCGGCCAGATCATTTCCTGTGCCCCCGGGACCCCCGCCAGCGAGGTCCGCAAGATCATGGCCACCCATCGCATTCGCCATCTTCCCATCATCGAAAACGGCGTCGTCCTGGGCATCCTGTCCGCCAGGGACATCATGGACCAGCAGCTTGTCGAGGATCGTGCGGCGGCCGAGGAAGTGGCCATGCTGTCGAACTGCCTCAAGAGCATCGACCTGGCCGAGGCCGTCGAAATCGCGGCGGTCGAGGTTCCCAAGCTGTTCGGCGCCGGCAACTGCATTCTCTGCCTCCATCAGGCCGGCCAGGAAGACGCCACGCCCGAGTTGCTCAGTTCGAACCGCTGTCCTTGCCTGGGTGGGTATGTGGAAGACGCGGAGGCAGCGATGCAGCCGTCCGCAGAGAACGGATATTGCACGGACAGGATTTCGCCCGAGTGCGAGAGCTGCGGAGGCAAAGGCCCGCGCGTCGTGATCCCGCTGGACGTGGTCGGACTCAAAGAGGCCGGCATCGGCAAGGAGAAGCACCTTTGCGGCTATCTGTGCATGTGCGACCTGAAACCGGCCATCGCCTCGAATCGAGAACTTATCAGTTACAAAGCCAAGCTCACCCGGGAGATCCTGACCGCTCATCTGACCAATGCCACACGATATCAACAGGCTCGACTCAGCTCGCTGACCGATGCGCTGACGGGCGTCGGGTCGCGCAAGCTGCTGGAGGACAAACTCCAGGCCGAATGCGCCCGCGCCGAGCGATACAAGCGTCCGTTTTCGGTGGCGATCATCGATTTCGATCATTTCAAGATGATCAACGATGTTTTGGGGCACGCGACCGGCGACGAGGCGATCCGCCGGCTGGCGGCCTGCATGAAGGCCGAGAAGCGCGTCCCGGACGTGCTGGCCCGCTATGGTGGCGACGAGTTCGTCATTCTCATGCCCGAGACGAAGGCCACGGACGCCAGGGTATTGCTGGAGCGGATTCGGGTTAAGGCTCAGGCGATTCGACTGCCGCAGGATACGTCCGTATCGATCAGTTGCGGCGTGGCCGAGTGCGATCTCGAACACAACGACCCGCGTGACGTGATGCGGCGGGCGGACCTGGCACTGTACGACGCCAAGAACTCCGGGCGAAACTGCGTGCGGATCTGGGACGCGACCATGGCCCAGCTCCTGAACGCCAACGACATTGAGATCGATCGAATCAAGACCCTTCAACGGCGAGTGGCCGGACTGTCGGAGAAGGCTGAGAAGATGTTCATGGAGAGCATCTGGGGGCTGGTTCAGGCCCTGGAGGCCAAGGACGCCTATGCAAAGAAGCACACGGAAAACGTCATGCACTACGCCGTGGGCATCGCCCAGACCATGGATCTCGGCCCCAAGCACGTGGATCTGATCCGCCGGGCGGCGATGATTCACGATATCGGGAAGATCGGAATCCCTGACGCCATTCTGTACAAGACCGCCGAGTTGACGGCCCACGAGCGGGTAATGGTCGAACAGCATCCGATGATCGCCGTCCGCATTCTCGAGAAGATGAGCTTCCTGGAACGGGAGGTTACGATCGTCCGCCACCATCACGAGAGGTGGAACGGGCAGGGCTATCCTGACGGGCTGGCCAAAACGGCGATCCCGCTGGGTGCGCGCATTATTGGCGCAGCGGACATGTTCGACGCCCTGACCGCCGCACGAGCCTATCACGCGTCGAGGTCGGTCTGCGAGGCCCTGCGGATTCTGACTGATTCGGCTGGGTATGAATTGGACCCCGACGTGGTTGCCGCCGCGGTCACCTGGTTTGAGAACATCGCCCGGCAATGTGCCAAACCTTTGTCACAGCTTATTTTAGATGATCTGTTCCAGTGGCCTCGCGGCCCGGAGCGAAGTCGAGCCTGCACCGACTTGAACGCCGATCCGCAGACGAGCCAGCCGGAACAACGGCCCGTCATGGTCGCTCTCGCATGCGGTGAGGCGGACACCGAGCCAGGGTCTTTCAACTCCTTGCGCTGAGTCGCAGCGGCCTGCCGGCCCCCCCCTTCCACGCGCGCCACGGCGAAAAAGCACGCGGATCGCAACAAGCCCCAGATAGTCTTTGCATGATTCGAAACGCAATGGTAGGCTGATTTATGCTACCGCCATGATGCGGAGGGCTGTTGGACTGTACATAGGCGCCCCGGCAGCGGGACGACCGGCAGCGACCCGGCCCTTACTCCGCCGCGGGCGGATTCACCTCCGCCCGGGAGTGGGTTGGACTGCCCGAAAACACGAAATATCCCACTGGCTATTTGCGTCTTCTGTAGCGCCGGGACTGAGACGTCCGTGCCGAGGCTGTGGAAAACACCGATTCCGTGTAACCAAGCCCGTCGGCCCGCCACTGGCCTGATGTAACGTCAAGATGAAGTGTCTCAAGACGAGGCAACCCAAGTCCAACGAAAGGAGAACGAAAATGGTAAGAAAAGCGATCGGTATCGGAACCGTTGCCTGTCTCGTCGCCTTGGTTGTGGCAGGCCTGTCCATGGCACAGCCCCAGGGGCGGGAACGAGGTCAGGGCCAGGGCCCCGGGGGCGAGCGAGGGATGCGGGGCGACTTTGACCCCCAGCGCATGCAGCAGATGATGGAGCAGCGCATGCAGGAGCAACTGGGCGCGACCGCTGAAGAGTGGAAGGTGCTCGGCCCGCGCCTGATGAAGGTCATGAACCTCAGTCGTCAGACCAGCGGCATGGGCATGATGCGCATGGGCATGATGGCGCCGGGCGGCGCACGACGCGGTGGTCCGCAGGGCGATCAGGCAGGCCCAGGGGGGCGCGGCGCTCGTGGTCCCTTCGGGCAGGGCGAGCCGACAGCCGTAGACACGGCCAGCGAGGCGCTCCAGACCACACTCGAGAACACCGCCGCCACACCGGACGAGATCAAGACCAAGCTCACGGCGCTGCGTACGGCCAAAGAGAAGGCCAGGGCCGAACTGGCAACGGCGCAGCAGGAACTCAAGCAGGTCCTGACGCTGCGACAGGAAGCCCAACTGGTGTTGATGGGCATGTTGAACTAAAGACTGCATGGTAAGCCCCATGAATGCACTTGTGGACAAGATGGTCAAACAGGGGCTGATCGACGAAACCGCGGCCCGGGGAATCCTTGGGTTGCTCGCTGCCGGCGAGCCGCCCACCCGGGCCTTCGCGGCTTGTGGATTGGCCGAGGAGCCTTTGCTTCGCTTCTGGAGTCGTCAGTTCGACTGCCCCTATGTGGAGATGGACAAGTGCGTCTTTTCCAAGGAGTTCCTCTCGCGGTTTCCCGCACGGGTCCTCCTGGACAAACACGTGATGCCCGTCGAGGACGGCGACGACCGGGTGCTTGTGGTCACGAGCAATCCACTCGACACCTCAGCAATCGACGAGCTGCGTCTGGCCACCGGACAGGATTTTCAGATGGCGCTAGCGCCGCTGACCGAGATCGACCGATGCATCAAGCTGCACCTCGGCGTCGGCGCCGACACGGTCCAGTCGATGCTCTCGGAGGCCGGCGGCAACGGGCTTCAGGTGATCGACACCGATTCGGACGACGACATGGACCTGACAGACGCCGCGGAGGGCGCCTCGATCGTCCGTTTCGTCAATCAGATCCTCACTGAAGCCATCGAGATGCGAGCGACCGACGTGCACATCGAGCCGTTTGAAGATACGCTTCGCGTGCGATACCGCATCGACGGCGTGCTTCAGGAGGCGTCGGTGGCGCCGGAGGTCAAGCAGTTCCAGGCGGCCATCGTTTCGCGTCTGAAGATCCTCAGCAAGCTGGACATCGCCGAGAAGCGCGTCCCCCAGGACGGACGCATCAAGATTCGCATCGCTGACCATGAGATCGACGTGCGCGTCTCGGTGATCCCGATGCTGTATGGAGAAGCGGTGGTGCTCCGTCTTCTCGACCGATCCAGCGTGCTGCTCGGTCTCGACAAGCTCGGCATGTCCGATCGCGACCTGAAGGTCACGAAGATGATCCTCGAACGACCGCATGGTATCATCCTGGTGACCGGGCCGACCGGCAGCGGCAAGACCACCACACTCTATGCCGGGCTTTCGCAGATCAACGACATTCAGCGTAAGATCATCACGATCGAAGACCCGATCGAGTACCAGCTTCACGGCATCAATCAGATCCAGGTCTCGCGGAAGGCCGGACTGACATTTGCCAGCGGTCTGCGTTCGATCCTGCGACACGACCCGGACGTGGTGCTCGTCGGCGAGATTCGCGATGTCGAGACGGCCGAGATCGCCATCCAGGCCTCGCTGACCGGCCACCTGGTGTTCTCGACGCTGCACACGAACGACGCCCCGACGGCGTTGACGCGTCTGGTGGATATGGGGATCGAACCCTACCTGGTGGCCTCGTCGCTGGAGGCGGTGGTCGCCCAGCGTCTGGTACGTGTGATCTGCCCCGAGTGCAGGGAAACGCTGCCGGACCACGAGATGGCGCCGCTTCGCCGAAGGTTCGGCGACCGGCTGCCTGCCGTCCTTTACCGGGGACGCGGCTGTCGGAATTGCCAAGGCACGGGGTATCGCGGCCGAATGGGCATCTTCGAGATGATGGTGGTCACCGATGAGGTTCGGTCGCTGATCCTCGACAACGCTTCGCCGCGCGATCTTCGCACGGCCTCGGCCAGGCAGGGGATGACCAGCCTGCGCGATGACGGTTTCCGCCATCTGCATGCGGGACGGACCACCGTCGAGGAGATCCTCAGAGTCACCAAAGACGATATGTTCGAGCCGATGGACGTTGCGGACGCATCGCAGGAACGGTAAGAGCGAACGATGGCAACATTCACGTACAAAGCGATAGACTCCACCGGCCGGGAAACGGTCGATAAGCTCGTTGCGGCCGACCGAGCCGCCGCCATCGACATGATCTACGGTCGCCAGCTTTGTCCGGTCTCGGTGGAGAAAGCCGAAGAGGCCCGGCCGGGAGGGGTGTTCGCAGGGATTGGCGGGGTCTCCAAACGCGAAATCGACGCCTTCACCCGTCAACTGGGCAATCTCCTGGCCGCCGGCGTACCCATGAGCCGGGCGCTGGGGATCCTCAGCCGCGAAGCCTCGCGAACGGCGTCCAAAAAGCTCTGGGCCACGGTCCACGATCAGGTCGCCGGCGGCATGGCTCTGGCCGATGCGTTGAGCCTGCATCCGAACGCGTTCTCGCCGATCTACGTGGCGATGGTGCGGGCCGGTGAGACTGGCGGGTTCCTCGATATCGTGCTCGATCAGATCGCCACATTCAGGGCCCGCGAAGCGGAACTCAAGGGTCGTGTCAAAGGCGCACTGGTCTATCCGATCATTCTGGCCGTGCTGTCGGCGGGGATCATGGTCTTCCTGCTGACATTCTTCATTCCGCGCTTCTCGCAGATGTTCGAGGAGTTCGGCGGCTCGCTGCCGACTCTGACGCGTTACATCGTGACCGCCAGCGACGTTCTCGTGACGTACTGGTTCATTCTGGTCATCGGCATCGTCCTGATCGTCTTCGCCATCCAACGCATGTTGACGAAGGAGGAGGGCCGTCGCACGATGGAAGGTCTGCTGCTGCGAGTCCCCCTGTTCGGCACGGGAGTGGCACGGTTCGCGCTGGTGCGGTTCTGCCGGATGCTCGGGACGCTCGTCGGGGCCGGCGTGCCTCTGATCGCCTCGTTGCGGGTGGCCAAAGAGGCCATCGGCAATCAGGTGCTCGCCGACACCGTTGGCAACGCCACGGAGAACGTCCAGAAGGGCCAGCCGCTGGCCCGCAGTCTGGAGGGATGCCGGGTGCTGTTTCCGCCGGCCGTCATTGAGATGATCTCCGTTGCCGAAGAGAGCGGACGCCTCGATCAGGAGCTCGTCCGTCTGGCCGGCGCCTACGAAGCGGAGCTGGACCGTTATCTGAAGATGATGGTGACCCTGATCGAGCCGGCGCTGCTGTTCCTCATGGCGGTTCTGGTCGGGACAGTGGTGATTGGAATGCTCCTGCCGATCTTCAATCTCCAGGAGTTGATTCGTTGAGAACGGATGCGCTGGACGCCATCCGAGTGATATGCGACTGAAGTGGCAACCTGTTGAACTGGGAACGGACATGAAATCACAACCTTACAGCACAAACGAACGCGCGTCTCGTCGGCAACGGACTACGGGCCATCGCGGTTTCACCCTGATCGAGCTGATGCTCGTGCTGGTCATTCTGGCGACGTTGTCGGCCATCGTACTGCCGAAGCTGACCGGACGCTCCAAGGAGGCCAAGATCACGGCCGCCGGAACGCAGATCGCCCAGATCGAGGTGGCTCTGGACGCCTTTGAGATCGATCTCGGTCGCTATCCGACGACCAGCGAAGGCCTCCTGGCGCTGACGAAGAAACCGACCTCGGATTCCGATGGATGGACCCAGCCCTATCTGCGGCGGGACGTCCCCAAGGACCCGTGGGGCAACGACTATCAGTACCGCTATCCGGGCACCTACAATCAGGAGGGTTACGATCTGTATTCCTTCGGCCCGGACGGCAAGCTGGGCGGCGACGACGATATCACCAACTGGTCGAAGGACAGGCGGTAGCCGACTGGATGCACCACCGGATCGGCACACGATCCCGGTGGCGCGCGAAGCGGCGAGCGTGGATATACCATGAGCGCGGGCATAAGACAACACGACACAGACGCGGGCTTCACCCTCCTGGAGCTGATCCTGGTGATGCTCATCCTCTCGACCGTCCTGGCGATGGCGGCCCCGTCGCTGCGCGGGTTCTTCGGCTCGCGTCAGTCGCAGGACGCCGCGGCGCAGATCCTCGCTCTGACCCAGTTCGCCCGTTCCCAGGCGATTAGCGAAGGGGTTGTCTATCGGCTCAACTTCGATACAAAAGACCGCGTCTACTGGCTGACGGCCTGGAAGTCAGGCTCATTCCGAGAACTTCAGACGGAATTCGGCCAGGTCTTCACCCTTCCCAGAGACATGATCATGGAACTGGAAGACGCCGAAAAAGAGGATGGAGAACCGTATGTCGAGTTCACGCCTCAGGGCACCGTCACGGCCGCGACGATCCGTCTGATCGACCGTGGAGGACGCGCCCTCGAAGTGACGTGCCCAACGGTCACGGAGTCGTTCTCCATCGTCGAGAGCGAACGAGTCTATGCGAACCAAGCGTCGAGATAACCTGATGGGAGCGCGCGCCCGGCCCGGCGGCTTCACCTTCGTCGAGCTGCTGGCGACCGTGGTGCTGATCGGCGCCATCATGCCGGTGGCCATGCAGACGATCTCTCTGTGCACCCGGCTGGCAGGCCAATCGCGCAGGGAGATCGAGGCGGTCTCGCTGGCGAGCACCAAGCTGGCTGAACTGGTCGCATCGAAGGATTGGGAAACGGGCAGCAAGGGCGGTAATTTCGGCACAGACTGGCCCGGCTATGAGTGGAACGCCGAGGTCTCGGGCTGGACCGAATCGACGGTTCGCCAGCTCGACGTCGAGGTGGTCTGGACGTCTCAGGGACGGCAACGTCGCGTCACGCTCAGCACGTTGGTCTATCCGGAGGCGAATTGACATGGCAAACGGACGGACCAACACAAAGGGGTTCACGCTTCTGGAACTGCTGGTCGCCATGACGCTGATGGTGGTCACCGCGTCCTGTCTCTATACGGCCCTGTACACAGGCTTCAAGTCGCGACGAAGCGCCTTGGCGGCGATCGAGCCCACCAGCCAGGCGATCAGCGCCATCGAATTGCTCAAGCAGGACATCTACGGCGTCCTGCCTCCGACGGGGGTGCTGGCCGGCTCGTTCGTCGGCAGCAACTCTCGCAGCAGCAAAGGCGCCGACGCGGATTCTCTGGAATTCCACACCACACAGGTCTATGGGACAACGAGCCAACCGGCGGGCGGGATTGCCAAGGTCGCGCTGGCCCTCGAGGAGGATGACGACGCAACCGGCGCTCGCACCGGCTACCGCCTGGTTCGCCAGGTAACCACGAACCTGCTGTCCCCCAAGTCAGTCGATCCGGAAGAGCAGGTTCTCTGCCGCAATGTAACCTCGCTGAACCTGCGGTATTTCGACGGCGACCGCTGGCTGACCGAATGGGATTCGACAGCGGATGCAAACAGTCTTCCCAAGGCCGTGGAAATCGAGATCGAGCTGGCCAACAGCATTCGGCACTCCAACGGAGAAACGGAAGGACGTCGGCTCGTTCAGAGTCTCACGATTCCCTGCGGACTCTGGGCCCGGCCGGCCGAGGAGGAGACCGAATCCGCCGGCGCTTCGGCCGGTGGCGCAAGCGGCGGCGCGGCCGGAGGGGCCCCCACGCAGACCGGAGGTCAAGAAGGAAGATGAGAACGACGAACGGCCGACAATTCGTTGCTTCTCACCGCACGGGCGGGACAATCCTGATCGTCACGATCTGGGTGGTTTTGGTCCTGGCAGGTCTGGCCCTGGTCTTCGCCCGATCGATGCGAGTCGCCGCAATCGTCTCGGCAAACCAGGTGGCCTCGGTCGAGGCCGAGTGGATCGCCTCCGGCGTCTGTCAATACATCATCGCGCAACTGGTCGCCAACGCCGAAGACGCCGACGCCCTGGATGAGGATGTGCCGTGGGAAGCCCTGCAGGTCGGACAGGGCACCTTCTGGGTTCTGCGCTCGAATCTGGAAGACGACAGCGATTTCGATTACGGCCTGACCGACGAGGCGGGCAAGATCAACCTCAACTCGGCCTCCCTCGAGATGCTGTTGAAGCTGCCGGGCATGACATCCGAACTGGCGGCCTCCATCATCGACTGGCGGGACGAGGATGGCGACGTGACGACCGGAGGGGCGGAAGACGAATACTACCTGCTGCTCTCCGAACCCTACAACTGCAAAAATGCGCCGTTCGAGACCGTCAATGAGATCCTCCTGGTCAAGGGCGCTTCGGAGGAGCTTCTCTACGGAGAGGACACCAATCTGAACGGAGTCCTCGATGACAATGAGAACGACGGTGACAACAGCGCCCCGTCCGACAATCGCAACGGACGGCTCGAGGGGGGCTTCTACGATTACGTCACGGTCTATAGTGTCGAAGCCAACACCGACAGCGAAGGCAACGAACGCATCAACCTCAACGACGCCAGCGCCCGTACGACGCTGCAGAGCGCGCTGCAGGAAGTCGTCAAGGAAGAACGGGCGCTGGAGATCATGAACAACATCCCGATCAGCCCGTCGTACGCCAGCGTGATGGCTTTCTACTACGGATCCGGCATGAAGATCGAGGAGTTTGAACAGCTCGCCGATCGCCTGACCGTCAGCGACGAGGAGACACGACCTGGGCTGGTGAACGTGAACACGGCGTCCCGCGAGGTCCTGCTGTGCCTGCCGGATCTGGAAGAAGCCGATGTCGAAGCGCTGCTGTCCTATCGGAACTCCAACACGACTCTGGATTCGGTGGCCTGGGTGGCGAAGGTCCTCGATCGCGAGAAGGCCACAGCGATCGACAACTACATTACGGTTCGCTCGTTTCAGTACTCCGCCGACATCATCTGTCTGTCGGGCGACGGACGGGCGTACAAGCGGTTCAAGGCGGTCTTCGACACACAGGGGGGAACGCCGCAGATCGTGTACTGGAAGTCGCTGACACGGTTCGGCTGGCCGCTGGAATACGAGATTGTGGAGGCCCTGAGAAAGGGCGAGCCCATCACGGAAGCTATGGTTGGTATGAGATGATTGGACGAGGATCATGTTAGGGACCCGGACCATATTGGGACTTGTGATCGATGAGTTCGGCGCCGTTGTCGCCGAGGTCGGCGTCCGTTCGGGACGACCGGAGGTGCGTCGCGTCGGTCAGTGCGTCTTCGAAGAGAAGCTCGGCCCCGACAACGGCAGAACTCTCGGACACACCCTGCGGCACTTTCTCCGGGCGAACCACTTTTCGCTGAAGAACGCCGCCGTCGGGATCCCGACCAAGTGGGTGGTGGCCAGGGAAGTGACCTCGCCGCCGGCCGGCGCCGACGCCGTGGCCGGTCTGCTCGCGATCCAGGCCGAGCGGACGTTCTCACTGAACGCGGGCGAACTGATCTTCGATTACTGCGGCCGCACGAGTACCTCACAGAGCAGCAAGGTTCTGCTGCTGGCGGCTCGACGACAGACGATCGAGCAGATCAGAGAACTGACCGCCGCTGCCGGCCTGCGCATTCAGTCCGTCACGGTCTCGGCCCTGGCGTTCGGAAGTCCGCCTCTGGCGGATCCCGATGCGATGGCACAACGGTACGGAGTCTACACGCGCCCGACCTATTGCGAGTTCTGGAGCCAGGTGGACGGCGCCCCGAGGTCCATCAAGCACGTGGCGATGCCGGCGACGAACGGCGAAGCGGGCGACCAGGCCAGACGGCTGACGTCGGCACTCCAGCAACTGATGATGATCTCGGCGCCGCAGGACCAGGCCGGCGCGTACGAAGTGACCGTGTACGACGATTCCAGTTTGTCCGACGGGGTCATCGATCATCTTCGCACGCAACTCGGCCCCAACGCCACGGTGACGGACGGCGCCGCGACGCTGGCATCGATGGGGCTGCAGGACCAGGACGTCGGGCCATCGGGGGGGATCGCCGCCGCAGCCGTGGCCGTAGCTGCCATTGGGCCACAGAAAGCCACCGTCGATTTCCTCAACCCGCGCATCGGGCGCAAGAAGACGTCCCCGCACAAGCGTGTGGCCACTTGGGCTGTCCTCGCGGGCATCGTTCTTCTCGCTGCGGCCGCCGTCGTGGTCGCCAACTGGCACGGCAAACGGGCGGACATCGCCTTTTTTGAAGAGCAGTTGGGGCTGCTCGCCGATGACGTCACCGTCGCGCGAGACCTGAGGGATCGGCTCTCCTACGCAGGGAGTTGGACCAGCCGAGACCCGCGATTCCTCGAATGCCTTCTGCAATTGACGCTTGCCTTCCCCGAGTCGCCTCGCGTCTGGGCCACCAGCCTGGCGCTGAGTGAGACGTCCGAAGGATCGCTGATCGGACGGGCCACCGACGAGCAGAGTTTCTACGAGGTCCTGAACAACATCAAGCAAAACGCGGCGTTCTCCGACGTCATGATGATGTATTTGCGGGACGCCGGAGGCAGCGCCCAGGAGAAGACATTCGCCCTAACGTTCAAATTCCAAGGCGTGAAATAAAATGGTTCTTTCCAAACGAGAGCGAATCATCCTCATCGTCACACTGGCCTGCGTCGGACTGCTGGTTGTCAGCAAGTTCGTCGTCGATCCGATCCAGGCGAAACTCGGTGAGATGGAAACCGAGCGAAGCCGGCTCCATGAGGAGCTGGAAGAGGCGCGATTCCTGCTGGCCAACCAGAGCGTGATGCAGCGCAAGTGGAAGGCCCTGGTCTCTGATGGCCTTCGAAACGAGGCGGAGGCCGAGAGCAAGGTGCTCATCGCCCTTCGCGAATGGTCCAACGACGCGGGTCTGGCGGTCAGCTCGATCAAGCCGGACCGCATCGCCAGCGACAAAGGACTGCAGGAGATCATCTTCACCGTGGCCGGCAAGGGCACGCTCGAATCGGTCTCGCGCTTCCTCTGGCAGATCGAGACCGCCGCCCTTCCCGTCAAGGTCAGGGACATTCAACTGGGCACGGGCAGTGAATCTGAAGGCACCATGTCCCTCCAGCTTCACCTGTCGGCGCTGTATCTGGGCACGCCGGAGAAGTCGTCCGACGCGCGGCAATCGGAGGTCAATTATGAATACGACATATAGCAGACTCATCGCGTTTGCCGTGGGGCTTGCCATCCTGTGGCCTGCCGTGGGGCGCGCCGCCGAATCGGCGGAGAAGCCCGACGTGTGGGCCACGTTCAAAGTCATTGTTGAGCGGAACATGTTCTCCCGGCAGCGCGGAGCGGCCGAGCGCCGTCAGCGCCAAACCGAGGAGCGCCCCGTCGCCGTCCCCGATCCCGAATCGTATTGCCGGCTGCGGGGAATCGCCCAGGAAAACGGCACGTTTGTCGCATTCGTGGAAGACACGCGGAGCGGGGAAACGCTCAAGCTGCGTCAGGGCCACAGCGTCGCGCGAGGGTCGATCGAATCGCTCGATCTCGATTCGATCGTCTATCGGCTGGAGGACCGCACGATCACCGTGGCCATCGGGCAGGACCTGCTGGGCGGCCGCGGCGCCGTGACGATGACCGAACTGATGGAATGGACGCCGCTACCGTCGACTTCGCCTTCCGGCGTGCCAACGACGCCGGCGGTGCCGAGCGGAGACGAAGCCGACATCCTCCGGCAGCTCATGGAGCGGCGAAAGCAGGAACTGGGGCAATAGGACCCCGACAGACGACCCGTCGGAATCCATCCGAACTCGAAGGAGACCGTAGCAATGCAAACGTTCAGAATGACTCTCGTTGGCGCGATGCTGGCCGGCGTTCTCTTGTTGACTTCCAGCCCAAGCGGGGCGCAGCCGGCCTCCGAGGCGTCCGATGCGACCGAGCCAGTCGAAGTGGTCCAAAGCAATGGCGAGGTAAAGCTCAAGCTCAACTTCCAGGACACGCCCCTCCAGGCCGTACTCGAATACCTGTCGGAGAAGGCGGGGCTGACCGTGATCTCCGATTCACCGATCTCCGACGGCCGGATGACGGTGATCAGCCGGCAGCCAATCTCGCTGGATCAGGCGGTGTCGCTGATCAACTCGATCCTCAAAGAGAGAGATCTGACCACCATCCTGGTCGGCAAGACTCTCAAGGTGGTCACGCTCGCCAGCGCCAAGCAGGAAACCATCCCGGTGCTGACCGGACACGACCCGAAGGCCGTGGTGGCCAGCGACAACATCGTCACGTATGTGGTGCCCGTCAGTCACGTGACCGCCGCGGCGTTGCGACAGAACCTCTCGGCGCTGGTCCCGGCCTACGCCAGCATTGAGGCCAATGAAGACGGCAACGCGCTGATCATCACCGACACGGCCGCCAACATCAAACGCCTGATGGAGATCATCCAGGCGCTCGACACCCACATGTCCAATGTCGCGGAGATTCGCGTCTTCCGCCTGGTCAATGCCGATGCGACCAGCGCCGCGACGTTGATCAACACGATCTTCCAACAGTCCAGCAACACCGGCGCGCGGACCGGCGCCCGCAACCCGATCGAGATGATGATGCAGATGCGTGGCGGTCCCGGCGGGCGGGGCCGAGGTGGCGAGCGCGACGGCGACGCACAGACCGCCGGCGGAACGGTGAACGTGCAGGTCGTCGCTGCCGCCGACGATCGGACCAACGCCGTGGTCGTGCGCGGGCCGGCCGACGCCCTGGAGATCGTCAGCGGCATGATCTCTGCCCTCGATGATCGAACCGCCAAGGTCGCCGGCGTCAAGGTCTTCCAACTGCGTTACGCCGACGCCATGAACGTGGCCGACGTCATCAACAAACTGTTCGGCGACAGCAACAGTTCCACCCAGACCGGCCAAGGCGGTCCCATGATGTTCCGAGGCCCGGGGGGACGTGGCGGCATGCCGGAGACGCAGCAGGACAGCGGCTCGGCCACCTCGCAGGTCGTCGCCGCCGCCGACAGCCAGACCAACACCGTCGTGGTCACCGGCCCGGACGCCATTCTTGAAGTCGTGGCCGAGGTGGTCAAGAATCTCGATTCCCAGGTGCCCAACGTCGCGGATGTGAAGGTGTTCCATCTCGAATATGCCGACGCTTCCGACACGGCCGACCTGATCAACGAGGTCTTCGGAGAAACCGGCACCTCCTCACGCCGGACGACATCGCGCACCCAGCAGAATCAAATGGTCCAGTTCCAGAGGGGCGGATTCCCGGGCGCCCAGCAGTCCGCCTCCGGCGGAACCCAGGGCAGTGGGATGTCCGACGTCGGTATAGCGGCGGCAGCGGATTCCCGCACCAACGCCGTCGTTGTCAGCGGCCCGCCGACGACACTGGAGATCATCAGCCAGGTCATCAAGGAGCTGGACCAGGATCCCAAGCAGGAACGCCGCATCTTCGTCTACCCCCTCAAGAACGCCAACGCATCGAATCTGATGGAGGTCCTGAACAATCTCTTCGCCGAGATCCAGGCCCTGAACCAGGCCACCACCGGGACCGGCCAGCAGTTCCAGGGCGCCGGTCGCCAGCAGACCGCAGCGCCACAGGCCACCGGCGCCACAACCAGCAGCAGTGCCAACGATCTGTCCGAGGAGACCTACTTCGAGGCCGAGACCGAGACCAATTCGCTGCTCGTGCTGACTTCGACCAAGAACTATGACAGAATCAAGCCGATCATCGACGATCTGGACAAGCCGGTCGGGCAGGTGCTGATCAAGTGCCTCTTCGCGGAGATCACCTACAGCAACAACCTGGACTTCGGCACGGAATTCTCCATGCTGAACCTCCGCAGCGACGGCGGCAGCACCCAAACCAGTACGATCTTCGGAGAGCCGTTGCAGGGGTTGTTCGTGAACAACCTCTCCGGCGACCTGGACGTCACGCTGCACGCGTTGCAGGAGGCCGGCAAGCTGAACATCCTTTCACGACCCTATATCCTGGCCAGCAACAATCAGCTCGCCACGATCACCGTCGGCTCGCAGGTGCCCTTCGCCACGGGCGAGACCACCAGCAACGTCGGAACGCAGACCACCACCGAGTACCGGGACATCGGCATCATCCTCGAGGTCACGCCGTCGATCAATCCCGACGGCCTGGTCAATATGACGGTCCGTCCGGAGATCTCCTCCCAGAGCGGCGACAGCGTGCAGATCTCCGAGAAGCTCGCCCTGCCGGTCTTCACGACGCGTTCGAGCGAGACCAAGGTCGCCGTGCGCGACGGCCAGACCATCGTCATCGGCGGCCTCATCCAGGACGAGATCCGCGACACGATCAAGAAGATCCCCCTGCTGGGCGACATCCCCATCGCCGGACACCTGTTCAAGCGGACCGAGAAAAGCAAGGCCAAGACCGAGCTGCTGATCTTCCTGACCCCGCACGTGGCGCCCGACGCCCAGGCGCTGACGCCGATCTCCGATCTGGTGCGGTCCCGCAGCAACCTCCAGAACGACAAGAGGTCGGCCGACCTGTTCCGCGAGCACATCGACGCCATGGAAGAAGGCCCCGCCACACGAACCGAGCCGTAGGGTGGGCCATGCCCACCATCTGCCTTTGGATCGGTGTGCCCGGCACACCCTGCCGCTGCTGGGGGCGAATCATGATTCGCCCCTACGGCCAGTGCGACCGCAGCGGTGGAGGCGCCATTCGGTTTCGGTGATGCCGGTCAGGGTGAAGGCGCCGTGGAGGATCGCGCCGTCGAAGACCAGGTGGTCGCAAGCCCGAGCCGGGCGCCAGGTGCCGCGGTCGACGATGCGGACTCGGCCCGTGCCGTTTTGCACGGGGCCTTCGTACCAGAGAAACCGCAGCGGGTGATCGAAGATCCGCTCGGCGCGAACCGCGTGCACGAGGACCTGTCCGGGCGGCTCGTGGAGCCGGAACGTTGCCAGGATGTCGTCCTGCTCCAGCATGAGGTCCCAGTGCACGCCTTCGGGTCCGCCGCAGGTGGAGTGTTCCTGGATGACGAATCGCTTGTCTTTCATGTCGAGCCATGCTACCATACCTTCGTTTTCGAACAAAGCCAGGGGAGCCAATGCATCCGCCACAGGCGGACCGGCAGGCTGAGAAATCCGCCACAGGCGGATGACCCTTGGAACCTGATCAGGGTAACTCCTGCGAAGGGAGGCTTGTTGCCGTGCAGAAGCACTCCCGTTCGGGGGTGCTTTTTTTGTTGGGACGTAAGGCAGATGAAATCACTGACAGTCAACGGGGTCCGGCGGCCGTTCGCGGCCGAGGCGATGCCCGCGACACTGGCCGAGCTGCTCGACGCGCTGGGCGCCACGGCGGGCACAGTCGTGGCCGAGGTGGACGGCGCGATCGTCGGGCCCGAGCAGTTCGCGACCACGCCGCTGGCGGACGAACAGAACATCGAGCTGATCCGATTCATGGGGGGCGGCTGATGGGTCCCGACCAACTTACCATCGCCGGCAGACAATTCGCTTCGCGTCTGCTGGTGGGGACGGGCAAGTTCGCCTCGCCGCAAGCCATGGCGCAGGCGCTGGATGCGTCGGGCGCCGAGATCGTGACGGTGGCGTTGCGGCGGGTGGATATCGATAATCCCGAATCCGCCGCTGGCGGACTGGCCGCGATCGACCGCGATCGGGTTCAGCTTCTGCCCAACACCTCAGGGGCCCGCACGGCCGAGGAGGCCGTCCGCCTGGCACGCCTGGCACGGGCGGCCACGGGGATCGAGTGGGTCAAGCTGGAGGTCACCCCCGATCCGTACTATCTGCTGCCGGACCCGATCGAGACGCTCCGGGCCGCCGAGACGCTGGTGGCCGAGGGCTTCGTGGTGCTTCCGTATATCAACGCCGATCCGGTCCTCGCCAAGCGGCTGGAAGACTGTGGCACCGCGACGGTCATGCCGCTGGGCAGTCCGATCGGATCGAACCAGGGGATTCAGACGCGGGCGACGCTGGAGATCATCATCGAGCAGAGCAACGTGCCGGTGGTGGTGGACGCCGGACTGGGGCTGCCCTCGCACGCCGCCGAGGCGATGGAGATGGGCGCCGATGCGGTGCTGGTCAACACGGCGATCGCGACCGCCGACGATCCGCTCGCGATGGCGACGGCGTTCAAGCTCGCCGTCGAAGCCGGACGCACGGCCTACCTCGCCGGACCGCGCGCCGCCACCCGGCTCGCCCAGGCGTCGAGCCCGCTGACCGGATTCCTGCACGATTAGATTGCGATTCGTAGGGGCCAGGCTCCCCTCGCCCCGCGAACGCAGAAAGAACCAATGGTCCGGACGCACACCGACAATTCGATCAGTCCGCCTCTGGCGGAGTGGCGGCAGCGCCTGCGCGACGTCACCGCCCGCGACGTGGAGGCGGCCCTGGCCACGCGTCCCGGCTCCTATCGGCCGGACAGACTGCTCGCACTGGTCTCGCCCGCGGCCGAGGCCTACCTCGAAGAGATGGCCCGGCAGTCCCAGGCGCTGACGCGGCAACGCTTCGGGCGCACGATCAAGCTCTACGCGCCGCTCTATCTGTCGAGCTTCTGCGTAAACCGCTGCCGCTACTGCGGCTTCAACGCCGAGAACCGCTTCGAACGCACCCGCCTGACCATCGACGAGGCGCTGGCCGATGCCGAGCGGATCGCCCGCGAAGGGTTCCGTGACATTCTGCTGGTCAGCAGCGAGGACCGGGCGTTCGTCACGGTCGAGTATCTCGCCGAGTTGGCGGCACGGCTGCGGGAGCGGTTCAGCTTCATCGGCATCGAGATCTATCAGATGTCGGCCGGCGAGTACCGTCGGCTCTTCGAGGCGGGCATCGAAGGCGTGACGCTCTATCAGGAGACCTACGACCGCGACGAGTACGCTCGCCAGCATCCGGGCGGCCCGAAGGCGGATTACGATCTCCGGCTGCGAGGGCCCGACGACATGGCGCAGGCGGGCATGCGCGAAATCGGGCTCGGCGTGCTGCTGGGACTGGCCGACTGGCGGGTCGAGACGCTGGCGCTGGGCGAGCACGCCTCGTATCTGATCCGGCGGTACTGGCGCTCGCACGTGTCGTTTTCGTTTCCGCGACTGCGACCGGCCTGCGGCGTGACGCTCTCGACGAGGGCGAGGCATGCCTCGCCCCTACTGACGGATCGGAATCTCGTGCAGATGATGCTGGCGCTTCGGCTATGCTTTGCCGATGCGGGCCTGGTGCTCTCGACGCGCGAAGCGGCGCGGTTTCGCGATCACGTGATCGCCTTGGGCCCGACGCGGATCAGCGCCGGCAGCCGGACCAACCCCGGAGGCTACTCGCAAGCCGATCGCGGCGAGGGCCAGTTTGAGGTCAGCGACCGCCGCAGCCCGCGCGAGGTCGCCGACATGCTCGCCCGCCATGGACTCGAACCCGTCTGGAAGGACTGGGACCGCGCCTTTCTCGATACGGATAGGCCGTAGGCTGCAGGCCGCAGGCTGTAGGGGCCAGTCCGCCAGAGACGGATCGCCCTCACGGGGGATTGCTGTGTCACTGACCCAATCGCAACTGGAACGCTACGCTCGGAACATCCTGCTTGAACCGATTGGGCGGGCCGGGCAGGAGAAGCTGCTCGCATCGAGCGTGCTGATCGTCGGGGTCGGCGGGCTCGGCTCGCCGGCGGCCCTCTACCTTTCGGCGGCCGGCGTCGGAACGATCGGCCTGCTCGACGGCGACGCAGTGGATCTGAGCAACCTCCAGAGACAGATCGCTCACGGCACCGCCGACGTGGGCACCAGAAAGGTCGTCTCGGCCCGCGATGCGATTGTCGCGATCAACCCGGACGTGACCGTGCGGACCTACGACCGGTGGGCGACCGCCGAGAGCCTCGCCGAGATCGTCGAGGGCTACGACTTCGCCATCGACGCGGTGGACGATCCCGCGACCAAGCTCCTCATCAACGACGCCTGCTGCGCCCGGCGGGTGCCGTTCTGCCACGCGGGCATCCTCGAATTCGAAGGGCAACTGATGACGGTCCTGCCCGGCAAGACCGCCTGCTGTCGCTGTGTCTTCGGTGAGCCCCCATCCGTAGGGCCGACGCATGCGTCGGCCCGAGGCGTGCTCGGCGTCGTTCCCGGCGTTATCGGAACGCTCGAAGCCACCGAAGCCATCAAGACGCTCCTGGGCCTCGGCGATCTGCTGACCGATTGCCTGCTGACCTACGACGCCCTGACGATGCGCTTCCGCAAAGTGCCCGTCCCGCGCAACCCCCACTGCCGGGCGTGCAGCACCTTGCGTTGAAACACTCGGGGGCGACGTTTACCTCTTGCTGGCTTTCTCGAGGACGGAGGCGAGGGTGACGGGGCAGCCGCCCTGGGCCTTGGATTCGTCGGCGGCGGTCATGAAGGCGAAGATCTCGATCGTCTCTTCGGCGGGCACGGGGATGTGGCCCGTCTCGAAGAACTTGACGATCTCGTTGACGAGGTGCCCATAGCCCTCGTAGCCGCCGCTCCGGACGATGCCCTTGGTGCCGAAGACCATCGCGCCATAGTCCTGCTTGGGGCTCTTGAGCCCACGATAGGTGCCGATCCGCCCGTCCTTCCACTGGCCGACGACGAACTCATAACCATCGGTCTGGAGGCGCTGGACGGACTCGCAGCCGGGCCCCATGATCGTGAACAGAATCTCGACGCCGTGAACGCCGTACCAGTAGAGGTCGGGGTGATGCTCTTCGAGGCTGCACGGGCTGAAGGCGTCGCAGCCGCGAACCTCGCCGATCTGGTCGTTGTTCCGCATCCCGAGGACGCCGGGCCCGAACCGCAGCGAGGAACTGGACCAGCACGGCACGTTGTTGGCCTTGGCCAGCCGGAAGATCTCGATCACGTCGGCGAGACTGCCAGCCATAGGCTTGTCGATAAAGAGGGGCTTCTTCGCGGCGATCACCGGCCTGGCCTGGGCCAGATGCGGCCGGCCGTCGACGCTCTCCAGCAGCACGCCATCCACCTTGCGGCACAGTTCCTCGATGCTATCGACGATCTCGACACCGAATTCGTCCTTCAGTTGCTTCGTGTAGTCCTCGACCCGGTTGGCCGACGACGGGATGTCGGGCGAGCCACCCGGATATCCCGCGACGACCCGGCAGCTCCAGTCCTTCGCTGGATCGTTCAACAGCTTGGTGAAGGCGGTGACATGAGAGGTGTCAAGCCCGATCAACCCAATGCGGAAGACTTCGCCGGCCTGCTCTGCAAAGGCAGGTAGACCAAGACACAACACCACCATCAAAACCACGATCGTCGTACGAGCCATCATCGAGCCTCCACTTCTATGTTGCGTTTGTTTGGCTGCTTCGAGCGCCTCCGATCGGGACAGCCACGAACGAGAGGCATGTCTCGGCCATGGCCAGATCCCTTCGGCAGGCTCAGGGCAAACTCTTCGACGGCGCTGCGCTCAGGATGACAATCTCGAATGCAGATATCCTCCTGATTCGTTTCAGACCTTGTCAGGGGTCGGGCACACGAAGGGCTTGCGGTATTCGCGTCGCAGCATTGCGTTGGCGGCGGCGTTGTTGGTGAAGGCCTCCTTCTTCGGATCGAACTGGAGCATCGGCCCCATCGAGATGGGGTACTTGTCGAGATCGACACCGCTGTCGGTCAGGTGGCGGAGCGTCCGGTTGAGCGTCAGGACATTGTTGTCGCGACTCTTGACCTTCTCCAACACGGCCTTGGCCTCGCCGGCCGAGACCCTGTTGTTCTCACCGAGATAGTAGCTTATGTTGGCCAGATGCGCCAGCGCCGCCGAGAGATGGCCCTGGAAGGCGTCGGAGTTGAGATCACCCGCACGCCGGCTGCGGACGGCCCGGACGAAGTTGTCGAAATGATCGCCGCCGCCTTTGAACTCTTTGACGACCTGGCCCTTGAGGTCGAAGACAACGCAATGCGAATAGGTCCGCTGGACGAGACAGCCGTCGGTCCCGTAGAAGATCACGCCGATCTTGTTGCCCTTGACGCTGTCGAACATGGTGTTGATTTCCATGTCGGCGGAGTTGTCCACAGACAGGCCTCGCGTCTCGAAGACCATGCACTTGTCGCCGTAGTCGTAGATGGCGATCTCGGTGTTGGCCGTGTCGCCCGCATCGACGTAGGCGGGATCGTTGCGTTCGGCCTGATAGCCGAGGCGGCCGCCGTAGGCGATCACGCTGTTGGGATGCCGATTGACGCCGAGCCCCCACCGCGCGATGTCGGTCTGGTGCGGCCCCTGGTTGCCTGAGTCGCCGTTGCCATAGAGCCGCTGCCAGTGCCAGTCATAGTGGAACTGCGGGCGGGTCAGCTTCGGTGAACTGTACGGGGCCGGCCCGCTCCAGAGGTTGAAGTCCACATTGTCGGGGATCTTGTAGTCGCCCAGCGCGCCGATCGATCTGCGTCGTTTGTAGCACAGCCCCCGCGCGAAGTTGACCTCGCCAATGCCCCCATCGGCGAGAAACTTCATCGCATTCTGGATGGCAGGGTTCGAGCGGCACTGCGTGCCCACCTGGCACATGCGCCCATACTTCTTCGCCGCGGCCACCAGCGCCGCCCCCTCCGCAACGTCGTAGCTGATGGGTTTTTCGATATAGACGTCCTTGCCCGCCTGCATCGCCCAAACGCCGCACAGCGCGTGCCAGTGGTTCGGCGTTGCCGTCGAGACGATGTCGAGCGACTTGTCGTCGAAGGCCTCGCGCATGTCCTTGACCCACTTGGGCCGCTTGCCCGTCTTCTTCTCCAGAGCGTTGCAGCAGTCCTGGCCGACCTTCTCATCGATATCGACGATGTAAGCGATCTCGCAGTCCTTACGGCCGGAGAAGGCGCTGATATGGCTGCCGCCCCGACCCTTGCAGCCGACCACGGCGCACAGGAGCTTGTCGTTGGCGCCGGCGTTCTGCGCCCGGGCGGCGCCGATCATCGGTGCGGCCATCGCCGCCGCTGTGGTCCACATCGAATCTCGCAGAAACTGTCGTCGGGTTCGCTCTGTCATGATCGCCGCTCCTTTAGTCCATAGCTCTGTCGATGTTCTCAGTCCGTTTCTTCGCCACACCCGTCCATGCCCACAGTGTATCCCATAGGGCCGCCGTTTCAAGGCGCACGACGCCAATCGACCTTGCCCTTGTAGGCCATGGTCGTCTCGACGAGTTCGAACAGGCCGGGATCGTAGGCCTTCAGGGCCTCGCGCGTCGCGATCGGGGCGGCGGCATCGTTGGGACAGACGCCCTGGCCCACCGCGTCGAAATAGGCCAACACGCCCTCGGTCCAATACTCGGCGCGGTCGTGCACGGCGACGGTGCCCTTCCACAAGCCCCGGCTCATGGCGTCATCGTAGAGGGTTTTGAGCCGCTCGTCGAACCGGATATCCATCCGCTGCACCCGCAATTCGTACTGCTGGACATCACGTCCACGATTCTCCCAATTGGGGTCCACCGGCCGCGTGGCGGTGACGTGATAGAGCGCCTTGGCGAAGACGCGGATCACCTGACACTCGGTTGCAGAGGGATCACGGGGCAGGTCACTCAGCACGTTGGCCTGGTCCACCGCCAGCACATTGACGCCGGGCGTGTACTCCAGATAGCGAGCCGTATGGTCTACACCCTTCTCGGCCATCTGCGAGTACTCGGGCAGATCGGCCAGACTTTCGCCCGGACCGAGGACGACCAGCCTCAGGTCCTCGGCCATCAATGCCTTGAGGATGTCGTGACGGTAGGCGAACATCTTGCGGATCGTGTCGTTGGCCTTGAGCAGGGCCTCGTCGCTCGCCCGCCGTCCGACCACGGTGAACTCGCGGGCCCAGGTGAATTTCGTGTAGTACGGATCGACACGGAACCGGGCGGGAGGGGCAATCACGTTGGGCAGAGGTTGCAGCCAACTGTAACGCCAGTCCTGCAGGGGGCTCAGATTGAACGTGCTGCGAACCAGTTCGTAGCCTTCGGGGTCGTAGATCTTGAGCTGCTCACGCTTGCCGACCGGACCATGGTTCCAGTTGTTTACGCGATTGCATTCGAAATAGGCCTGGGCGATCTCGCACCAGTATTCGGCGGGGTTGCTGATGGCATAGGTGTCTTTGTACAGGCCCTTTTCCACGGCGGTGCGATAGGCCGCCATCCGGCGGTCGTTCCACTCGGGTTCGATCCGGCGCAACGTGCTGTCGATGGTGTGACAGAACTCGTGGACGGCGATGCTCTCATCGTCGTAGCGGTCGATAGGCAGGCTCAGCAGGTTCTCCTCTCCGAAGCTGGTGGGATAGCCGCCAGTGCCGCGAACGCGTTCGTTCAGGTAGTCCGGATTGGGTGCGTTGCGGTTCTCCGGCATATCCGTATAGACCTGGTCCTTGCCGATTACGATCAGGTACATACCCTGCTCGACCATGGCCTGTAGGATATCGGGTCGGCCGGCGAGCATGTGCGTGACGATCTCATAGGTCCGCTGCAACGCCTCGTCCGCCACCTCCGCCGAGGCCAACACGGGCATACCCTGAACGTCGATGTGCTTTTTGTAGAAATCGCGATAGATCGCTATATCCACGGGCCCGCCCCGGCGGCGACCGGGCCGACCGGCGGCGATCCTCTCGAAGAACGACTCCGGCGGCGCCGTGACCACAGGGCGATCCGCCGGAGGCGGACTCGCCTTACCGTATACGGAGACTGCTGCAAACGGACCCGTTTGTAGTGTGCCCGTGAGGGCATACACCCCCAGAGCCACTGCAAGGAACGGAAGGTAGCGTCTTACGACGCCACTACGAACTCGCATCGTCACTTTCACACGTCGCCCCTTTCTGCGAACAGAATTCGCCGTCATGGGATGATCACGAAGGCATCTCGAAGGCCTCGCCCGCTTCAATCAACTCCTGCCGGCCCGCCCGGCCGAGGCCGATTTCGTCGTCGCTCAGGTAACAAGCCGGATCGGGCGCCCACGGGTCGCCGAAATGGGCGTCAGCCCGCACGCGAAGGCTCCCGCCGCAGGCGTCGAAGAACCGGCACAGCCGACAGCGGCCTTTGATGTATGACCGGCGGTCGCGCAGTCCCTTCAGCAACGGCTCGTCCGGGTCCATCCAGATTTCGCTGAACGGCCTCTCGCGAACGCTGCCCAGGTCGTATCGCCACCAAAACTGGTCCGGGTGGACGCGGCCTTCGTAGTCGATACATCCGATGCCGACCCCGCTGCTGTAGAGGCCACCGCCGTTCCAGGTGAGCAGCTTCCAGACCTCGTCGGCCCGGCTGTCGCCTTCGGCCAGCAGTTTCCGGTAGAGATAGACGCCATCGACATGGTTGTCCACCGTCAGAATGTCCGTCTTGCGGCCGGCCTGCTTGAAGGAACGGGCCTTGGCGCCGATGCAGTCGATCGCACTACGGCACTCGGCGTGCGTCAGGTCGTCCCCGACAATCGCCGCACCGCGACCGCTGGGCACCAGATGATAGAAGCACACGCGCTCGATGCCCTCGGCCTCGAAGAAATCGAACAGCCCTTCCAGGTCTTGCACGTTTCTACGGGTCAGCGTCAGACGCAACCCGACGCGTACGCCGGCCTCCATGCAATGCCGAATGCCCTTGACCGCACGGTCGAATGCACCCGCAACACCACGGAATTTGTCGTTGACCGGCCCGATGCCATCGAGGCTGATCCCGACATACGAGACGCCCAGCCGTCGGATTTTCCGCGCCACATCGGACGAAATCAGCGTACCGTTCGTGGAGATGACCGCCCGCAGCCCACGACCGACGGTGTGCTCGATCAATTCGAACAGATCGGCGCGCATCAGCGGTTCGCCGCCAGAGAAGAGCACCGACGGCACCCCGAAGCCGGCCAGATCGTCGATGACCGCCTTGGCCTGGCCGGTGGACAATTCATCGCAAGCCTTGTCGGGTCCACTGTCGTTGTAGCAGTGGACGCACTGGAGGTTGCACATCCGGGTGATATTCCAGACGACAATCGGACGCCGCTGCGAGGCCTTGGCCGGGACCGCTTCGCCCTGCCGTTCGCCCGAACCCTTCTTGCCGTAACGGAGCCAGTCTCCCGGCGTGATCTGACCGCAATAGAGCTTGCTGATATTGATCATGACACAGACACCAAGGGTCCTATACTCCGTCCTCGTCCCCCACATGCGACGCGGACCATTCTACGCCATCGGGGCCTGGGGGACAAGACTCGAATGTCGGGCCCCGACTCATGGCTTTTCTTTGACGCGGGGCGGTTCGGACAGTACACTCTGGCAGACATGGTTTTGGCGTAGAGGGGACAATGAACTATCAGTTTTCGTTGGAAAACGTTTCGCAGCACATCGTCAAATACGGCGTGGACATCCGGCCGGCCATTTCGCCCGAGCAGGATCGCACCAAGCTGCAAGACTACGGCAACTGGCTGGTCGAGCAGTTTCCCGACGTCTTCGAGACGCTGCTCTCCGGTCCGCGCGAGCTGCGGGTCCAGCGCACGTTCATCCTGCCCAACACCAAGCGAGTCGAGCTGCCCACGTTCGTGCTGACCCCTCGCGGGCCGGTCTTCACGTTGCCCGAGCGTCTGTTCATCGACCGGCCGCACGAGCTGAGTATTCCCGACAGGGACAAGATCTTCCGCAAGGCCTTCGACGAGCTGCGGACGCGCTTCGGCGAGCGCACCGTGCCCCGCGTGGGCGTCGTCCACGAGTTCGTCTTCGATACGGGCTACGTCCCCTCGCTCGACGTGGTCGCCAGCAGCCTCAAGCACGATCTCTGGCGGCAGAAGGCAGCCAACCTTCGCATCTTTATGGAGGCCCCTACCGAGGGCAAGAACGTCAACATCGACATTCGCCCGACGTACCTCCAGCGATCGGTCCGACGCAACGAGGCGGTGCCCGCCGAGGACATGAAATTCGGGATCATCGTCAACGTCGATATCAACAACCAGCAACTCGCCGAAGACCTGACCAAGACGCAGGTCAACGACATCCTCGTCTTTGCCAGCGATTACGTCCCCGACGAACTGATCCGGTTCCTCAACAACGAATACTGACGTAACTCCGGTGATGGTCGGTCCGGCACGCCTTCGCCCGGGCTACGACCCCTGCGTGGGCTGGTGCAGGGCCTGGCGAATGATCTTGGCCCGCAGGGCGTCACGGTGCACGGCATCGAGCGATTTGCCGTAGTTCAGTTGCAGGTGCGCCGGCAGAGTCAGCATGAACAGGCGGTTGATCGTTCGGATGGACAGGCCGCCATCGGGGTCGGCGACTTCGGCCCGGCCCTTCAGCGCGCAAAGCCGATCGATCGCCGGCGTCGACGCCTGCATGTGCTCGCGCATGTTCAATCCGAGCCGCAGATGGCTCAACAGAGACAATGCTTCCTGCGAACTGATCAGGTGGGCGTTTTGCAGTAGCGCCGTCGCCCGCGAGATCTTGTCGTCGAGGATGTCCACCTGCTTGGCCAGCAGTTGCCGACGGGCGATCTTCTCGTATTCGACCATCTCCGGGATGATCGCCCCTTCGAAGTCGGACACGATCGACTGCTCGCTGATGCCGAGCGTCACCTGGTTCGAGATCTGGTACAGGTCGCTCGTCGCCTCGCTGCCCTCGCCGAACAGGCCGCGCACCGCCAGGTTCATGTCCTTGGCCGCCGCAAGGAACTTCTCGATCTGCCCGGTCATCTTCAGCGCAGGCATATGCAGCATCACGGAGACCCGAATCCCCGTACCGAGGTTCGTCGGGCAGGCGGTCAGGTAGCCGAAACGCGGATTGAACGCATAGTCCACCTGCTTCTCGATCTCGTCGTCGATGCGGTCGATCTGATCGAGGCACGCCGATAGCTGACAGCCGGGCTTGAGCACCTGGAGCCGGAGGTGGTCTTCTTCGTTAATCATCGCCGTGAAGAACTCCCGGCGAGCGATAACCACCCCTCGCGGCCCCTTGGCCATCGCGTGGTGCCGGCTGATCAGATGACGCTCGACCAGGAAATTGCGGCTCAGCACCGGCGCTTGATCCACGCTGAAGTAGACGATCTCATCACCGAGATCCAACGAAACGACCACAGCCTTGAGCCGTTCGAGAATCTCAGACTTCTCCTCGGCCGAGCAGCTATGCAGAAAGCGGTGCCCCGCCAGGTTCCGCGCCAGGCGGATGCGAGACGAGACGACGATGTCCGCCAACGGCCCGGACCCACTGAACCAATCATTGATGTCATTGCTGATATCGGTAAGCTTCATCGGAATCACCCGTGGACCTCGCACCGCCGGGGTCGAGCGTCATGCTATTCCTGCTGTTTCATCCGGTCGCGCAGCTCCGCGGCACGCTCGTAGTCTTCGTTGCGAACCGCCTGTTCCAACTCCTGCCGAAGACCCGACAGCTCCACGAGCTTCTTCGTCTCACACGGCACCTTCGACGGCACCTTCCCGCAGTGGGTCGAACGGCCGTTATGGGCGTGCTGGATCAGGGGCATCAGCGAGTGCTGGAAGACCTCATAGTCGTGCGGACAGCCGAGCGTTCCATCCTTGCGAAGACGGTCCAGCGTGAAGCCGCAATTCGGGCAGGCCGAGACCTCGTCGGCCCCAGCCAGCAGTTCCTCGTCCGAAGGCTGCGAGGCGAGCAGATTGCTGAGCAGTTCGTTGATCGACATCTGGCTTTGGGCCGCAATCCCCTGCTCGGCGGCGCACTGCTCGCAGATGTGCATCTCGTTGCGCACACCTTCGCTGATCTCGGTCAGGTGGATGGTCGCCGTTCGCTTGTTACAAATCTGGCACTGCATAATTCTTCACAAGTCCATTTGCCATCGTACAAGGAAGCCCCTGCCGCTCGCCCGGCGTCTTTGCCGCCGAACGGAGCAGACTTCATCCTCTATGATATACGAAAGCCGCCTTCAAGTGTATTGCCAATTTTCACCGCTTCACATGAACCTGTTCGCCCCGCTTTCGCGGAAACCGCCGGCCGGGCCCCACCGCCGCCTATCGCTTTCGCAACTTGCTGAACCGGCCCTCCAGGCGTCTGTGGACACCAGCCGGGATCAGGTTCGAAAGATCACCGCCCAACGAAGCGATTTCGCGGATCAGCGTCGAGCTGGTGAACCCATACTGCTCGCTGGTCATGATGAAGACCGTCTCAATGCCCGCCACGGCCCGGTTGGTCATCGCCAACTGGAACTCGTACTGCACGTCGGTGAGGCTTCGCAGGCCCCGGAGAATGACGGACCCCTGCCTTCGTGCGGCGTATTCCACCGTCAGACCCTCGAAACTTTCCACCGAGACGCCCGGCAGACCCTCGATCAACTCGGTAATCATCTCAACCCGCTCGGCGGGCGTGAAAAGCTGGTTCTTGATCGGACTGCGACCGACCGCGATGATCAGCTCGTCGAACAACTTCATACCACGACGGACCACGTCCATGTGCCCGTTGGTGATGGGATCGAACGAACCGGGGAAGATCGCCCTGACAAACTTATCGCCCATACACATCTTTCCTTAGGGGAATACAAATGGGCATTGTAACGTCGCTGGCCGGGCAGAGCAAGCCCCTGCAAACATGAATCGCCCCCGAAAGGCCGGGAATACCCAAGAAGCCGCTATGAACCAGGGGCCCAGCGGACGACGACTACGTCGTCAAGATCGCTACGCAGGTCGGCGTCGATGGCGATGGTCAGGCCGTCGCCCTGGCGCTCGTACGAGAGCGTCCTGCCGGTACGCATCAATAGGACCACCTCCGGCTCGGGAACCTCCGAAAGCACAACGGGGCCCTGGTGCGAAGGCAGCACGTGCAGATACCAGGTATCGCCGCGCGTGGTGATCGGGACGTTGCTGCGGTCCTCGCCGGGGGCCAGCCCGGCGCCGATGACTGAATCGCGGCTGTGGGCCATCCACTGCGACAGATCGTCGCAGTAATCGTAGAACACATCGGGCATGGTGCCATCGGGGCGCGGCCCAACGTTGCACAGGAAGTTTCCGCCCCACGCGCGGCAATTGGCCAGTCGCGACAAGACCCACGAGAGCGGTTTGAACCGCTCGCTCGGGACGTAGCCCCAGTGGCCGCTGGGCCAGATGTCGCAGGCCTCCCACCACTGGCCCGGCTTCCAGTTCTCGGGCTTGCCCGGCGTGCACTCCGTGGTGGCGAAATCGCCGAACCCGCTCCAGCGTGGGTTGATCACGATGTCTGGCTGAATCGACCGGACCCAGGCGAGCGTCTGCTCGGCGCGCATGTCGCCGACTCCGCTCCAGCCCATCCCGTCGAACCAGAGCAGGTCGATCTGGCCGTAGCGGGTCAGCAATTCGTGAAGCTGGCCGAGCGTGTAGGCGTAGAACGCCTTGAAATTCTCGAAGTTCTCCTCGGCCGGCGGCAACGGGAACTTCGCTCCGTACTCCATCGCCTGTGGGTAGCCTGGATAATGCCAGTCGCGAGGCGAGAAGTAGAAACCGACCTTCAGGCCGTGCTTCCGGCAGGCGTCGACGTAGGGCTTGAGCAGGTCGCGACCTCCCATGTACCGTTTCGTGCTGAAATCGCCGAAGCTGGTCGGCCACAGCGCGTAGCCGTCGTGGTGTTTCGTCGTCAGCACCGCGTACGTGAAGCCCGCCTTCTTCGCCGCGGCCATCCACTTGTCCGGATCGTACAGCGTCGGATTGAACTTCCCCGCCAAGCCGTAGTATTGCGACTGGTCCTGGTTGTACTTCTTATAGGGGTCCGAGCTGCCGTGCCAGGGACAGCCTTTCATCATCGACCACGATGGATCGATTCCGTCGACGCTATGGATGCCCCAGTGCAGGAATAAGCCGAAGCTCGCCTCGGGAAACCACTGGGCATCGGGATGCTTCGTGGGCAATTCGAGCTTTGGCTTGGGCGCATTGAAGACCTTCATCGCCTCAGCCATCCACACCGGGTTGATGGCATAGCCGCCCAGCTTGCTGTCGCTTTCTTGCGGGCCAATCTTCTCGAATGGGATTTGCTTGAAGCCCGGGATCAAATACGCAGGCGAATCGTCACGCAGCGCGAGATTCAGGTTCGCCTCATCGACGAACTTCGGGTCCTGGTCCTCGATGTTGTCCTGGAAGGTGTAGAAATCGAACCCGCCGCAGGCGCCGAGGCAGTTTTTCTCCAGCCAGCGTTCGTTCTTCCAGCCGATGTTGCGTGCGATGATGCAACCTTCCGGCTCCTTGGCCATCTCGAGACCGTTGTCGAGGATGTGGGCCAGTCGCGGATAGCGTTCGCTCCACGGCGGCTGCGTGTAGTTGACCCGCTTGATCTTGTCGAGCAGCTTCCAACTGTTGTCCTTGTCCATCCAGGCCTTGCCGCGCCGGTCGGTGAAATGGGCGGAGCCGCACCTGGCAATAACGTTGTTGTCGATGGTGTTGTCGCGTCCCCCGCCGCACATGATGGCCCGCCCGCTGATCCGGTAGAAGACGTTGTTGGCGACAGTGACGCCGCTGGCGCAGTCGTCGAGATAGACCGCGTGGACACCATTGCTGCCGGTCAGGTGGCTTTCGATGTCGTGAAAGAAATTGTTCTCGATCACATTGCCGCGCAGGCCCCAGTCGCGTCCGGCATACACCGAGCCGGCGTCATCCACCTCGTAGCAGACTCCGTAAATTTCATTCAGTTCGATCCGGTGCTCGTTGCCATTGAAGAGGATGGCCGAGTGCGGCGCGTCATAGAGCTTGTTGTTGGCGGCGATGTTGCCCACGCCGTTGATGCGGATCGCAGGGGCATAGGTTCGCTGCCAGCGGCCGAAGTCATGAATCGTGCAGTGGCGCACGAAGTTGTTGCCGGGCATGAGCGTAGCGCGGTCTCCGCCGGAGATGCCGACACCCGTCTGTCCGATGCCATAAATGGTGCATTGCACTACGCCGTGGTTCGTGCCGGAGATGTCGATGCCGTTGCCCCGCATGTTGCGGAGGGTGCAGCGCTCGATCCGGACGTTGCTGCCGCCGGAAACCTCGATGCCGTTCCGAACGCCCATCTCGATCGTCAGCCCTTCGATCCGAACGTGTGAGGCATTCTTCATCGCAATGATCGACGCCTCGAGCGTGGAGATCAGAATGTCGCTCTTGTCGAGATCCTTTGGCGGCCAGAAGTAGAGACTTCCGGTGGCCCGGTCAAGATACCACTCGCCCGGCCGGTCGATCTCTTCGAGGAGATTGACGACGTAGTACGGCTTCTTCGCCTGCATGCCGTATGGCGGAACCTTGTCGGCGGTGATCGTCCTGGCCGTCGTGTCGATCTTCGCGATCTTCACGATCTGGTTGGACCAGCCGTGGCACCAATAGCCGATCGCGTGCGCATCGGACGCAGCGAGCCAGCGTTCGGGACGCGGATCGTCATAGCCGAACGTGATATCGTCGTCGGCCGACGTCGTGCGAACGAACCCTTCGTTGGGCCACCGGGCCAGTGGCATCAGCTTGCCGCCGAAGCTCAGCTCCATCTGCAGCGGCGTCTTCGGGGTGGCCTTCAAGCCGGAGACTCGAACGCACCGGCCCCGGGCGCTCGGATCGAGACGGTCCCAAACGGCATCTTCCGATGAAATCTCTGAGAAGTCCCCGGTCGCAAGCCGACGACCGCCGATCAGACGAACGGTCTCGCCCGGATAGCCGCGGTAGACGATGGGCTTGCCTGGCCGGCCGGAGTCGTGCGCGATCAGTGTGAACGACTCCGCGCGGAAGTAGTCGCCGCCTCGAATCACGACAGCGGCGCCTTCGGATTTCTCCTGTCGGACGGCATCACGGGCCTTCTCCAGCGTGGCAAAGGGCTTGTCGATCGTTCCAGGATTGGCGTCGTCGCCGTCGGTCGCGACGTAGTAGTTGCGGGCGAAGGTGATGGAACCAAACAGGCAGATGCCCCAGGCAAGCAGCATGGCCTTCTTCATCGCAGGTCTCCTCAACTGGTATGATGACTGTCATTCTGGAGAGTCCGGGGAAGGGCTCTCGGCCGGTACGGGCAGCGGTGCGGCCTTGGCCGGCTTGACACCGAGAAACAGCAGAACCAGGCCCAGCGCCCCAAGGACCAGACCGCCGACCGGCCCGGCATCCGGGCCTCCATTGACGGAAGGGGCAGCCGGGAGGTAACGAATGGGAACCGCCGAACCTACAGAAGGAAGGGTCGCCGTGTTGTAGACCTTCTTGCGGGTAAAACTGCCGGTGTAGTCTTTGCCGTCAATGCGGAATCGATAGGAAATCTGGTAATTGTGGTCCATCGAGTCATCCTGTTGGCTGACAGTCTGCTGGACCTCGGTGACGGTCGCCTGTGCCGTCTTTCCAATCACGGCCAGGGCTATGCCCCGAAGCCCGAGGAGGATCAACAGGATTCCCACGCCCACAAGGACCAGACGAGTACGGTTCGACTTCTTCTTCATGTTGTGTCCTCGATCGCAAGCCATCGGCATTTCTTCAGAGCCCGGCAGCAAGAGCCGCCTGCGGTATCGGCCCACAGCCGGCAGTGTACCCTCTCGGCACGGCCAAAGGCAAGATCTGAAGGGCGGCTCGATCCATGAAGATCGTGGTGGCTTGCTTTTGGCATGCGGCTCGATATCATTGTACGCTATGCTGTCCGATGCATATCGTGATCCGAGACGGCGGGAATGGAGTGCGATTTCACAGGAGGTGCATAGCCATGAAGAAAAGGGTTCTTCCGTTGCTGTTTGCGATAGCCGTCCCGATCGGCGTCGGGATCGCATTCGCAGCGCCGATGAGCGTCCAGGTACGCAACGGCAAGGTGCGCGCCACGCCATCACAACTGGGCAAGACCGTGGCCACGGTGGACTACGGCGACGTCGTCGAGACCGGTGTGGTGCAAAGCGGCTGGTATCCTGTCACCATGCCCGACGGCACGAAGGGCTGGCTGCACGAGTCGGCCCTCTCGAAGAAACCCGTCGCGATGCGGACCGGGACATCTGATGTGGAAACCGGCGTCTCGTCCGACGAGGTCGCCCTGGCCGGTAAGGGATTCAACGAGCAGGTCGAGGCCAAACTCCGGGCCGAAGGGACACTGGACTACACGTGGGTGGACCGCATGGCGGCGCTTGAGGTCGGCGCCGAGCAGATCGTGGAATTCCGCAGGCAAGGCAATCTGCCGGGAGGTGCTTTATGAAGGCAAGGCACTGGCTGGCGGCGAGCATCGGGGTGGGCCTGTCGGCCGCATTGTTGTTCTGCGGCTGCGAGGGCATGGGTGAGGTCGGCGCAGAACTTGGACGGGCCACAGGCGTGCTGACCAACTCCGAGGCCGAATCGGTCAAGCGCGGCGCGGCGGCCGTCGAGAAGAGCTGGCAGGACCTGACCCCGGAACAGGAGTATTACATCGGTCGCGCCGTAGCGGCACGCGTGTTCGAAACGTATCGGCCGCTGGATCAGCCGCAGGCGAACGCCTATCTGAACCTGCTCGGCCAGTCGCTGGCAGTCTTTTCCGAGCGGCCCGAGACGTTTGGCGGCTACCGCTTCCTGCTGCTCGATTCCGATGAGGTCAACGCATTTGCCGCGCCGGGCGGGTTGATCCTCGTGACGCACGGCATGTTGCGTTGCTGCGAGAATGAGGACGAACTGGCAGCCGTGCTGGCCCATGAGATTTGTCATATCCAGGCGAAACATGGCCTCCGCGCGATCAAGCAGAGCCGTCTGACAGAGGCGTTTACGATCATCGCGGCCGAGTCGGCCAAGCAGTTGGGCAGCGAAGAGCTGGCGTCGCTGACGCGTGAGTTCGAGTCGTCGGTGGGCGACGTGGTGATGACGCTGACGACGAGCGGCTACTCGCGGACGCAGGAGCGGGACGCGGACGCCGCGGCGGTGCGGCTGCTCAAGCGAGCCGGCTACCCCGAAGCAGCCATCCTCACCATGCTCAAACGCATGGATGAGCGGCTTGCCACGGCGGGCGGTCTGGGTTTCGCCAAGACGCACCCGTCGGCTTCGAGCCGGATCGATGCGTTGAAGCCCACAATCCCAACCGCGCAGGCCGCGTCGGATGCCGTCCGGCAACAGCGTTTTGCCAAGGCGATGCAGCCGGTTCTGGCCGGACAATAGACCCTGTGCCGAACGCTTGCAGAGTTCAGGCGGGAAGAACAGCATGCTCAAACGTGGCGGCAAGTATCTGCGTGGAACGGCAATCGGCCTGATCGCTGGGACCATCGCGCTGTTGCTGTGGCAAATCGGCGTCCTGGAATCCTGGGAAGCGCCCACGTGGGCGTGGCGCGCTCGCTCTTTCTCGGCGAGAGAAACCCTCGCGCCCGAGGTCAAGTTGATTCTGCTGGATCAGGCCAGCCTCGACTGGGCCCAGCGCGAGAATGGGTGGGGCTGGCCCTGGCCGCGCGAGGTCTACGGCGCAATCTCGGCGTTCTGCGAGCGCGGCGGGGCCCGGGCGGTGGCTTTGGATCTGTTGTTCACCGAGCCGTCGGTCTACGGCGTCTCCGACGACGAGGCGATGGGCGAAGCCCTGAAGGCCGGTCCGCCGGCGGTCCTGGCGTTGATGCCGGGCGGGAGCGTGGAGACATGGCCCGAATTTATGCCGCGTCCGGCCCGTATGACGACCGTGGCGACGGCGATCGAGCCCAATCATCTGCTATTTCCGGTTCCGGAAGTGGCGCCGGGCGCTGCGGCCTTCGGACACGTCGCGGGCCTGCCGGATGCCGATGGCGTGTTCCGGCGGGTCTCGCCGTTCTGCCGTTTCGACAAAGTCGAGATCCCGGCGCTGGGGTTGGCAACATATCTGGCCGCACAACCGACGACCGTGACCGCCGAAGACCGGCGACTGCGAATCGGCGACAAGGCCGTTCCTCTCGACGAGCGGGGCGACGCCATTCTTCGCTTCCGAGGTCGCCACGGCCTGCCGGAGGCGGTTTCCGCCGCCGCGGTCATCCAGTCGGAACTGCGCCTGCGCGACGAGGAGACTCCGGTGCTGTCGCCCGAGACATTCAAGGACTCCTATGTCTTCGTCGGATGCAGCGCGCCGGCCCTGCTGGATCTGCGACCGACCCCGGTCAATCCCAAATGCCCTGGTGTCGTGCTGCACGCCGCCTTCGTCGACAACCTCCTCACCGATTCCTTCATCGCGGAGGCCAAAGTGCCCGTCGTCGCGCTGGCCGTACTGGCTACCGCAATCGGTGCGGCCCTGTCGTTGACCTACGGCGGTCGCTGGTGGCAGGCCGGACCTCTTGCGGTGGCCTGGCTGGCGATGCCGATTCTGGTCGGCTTCGCCGCCTACGCCCGAGGATGGTGGTGGCCGGTCGCTGCCCAGGCCGGCGCCTCCGGGCTGGCGATGGTGGGAGCGCTGGCCGCAAACTACTGGACGGAGGGACGGCAGAAGGCGTTTATCAAACAGGCGTTCCGGCACTACCTCAGCGGCGACGTGATCGAGAAGATCATCCGCGACCCCAGGCATCTCCAGCTCGGCGGCGAGAAACGCGAGTTGACGATCATGTTCACGGACCTGGCGGGCTTCTCCAGTTTCTCCGAGAAGCTGGGGCCGGTCGAGCTGACGACTCTTCTGAACGACTATCTCACGGAGATGACGGACATCATCATGGAAGAAGGCGGCACGCTCGACAAGTATGAGGGCGACGCCATCATCGCGTTCTGGAACGCGCCGCTGGCGCAGCCGGACCACGCGGTCCGCGCCTGTCGCGCCGCGATGCGCTGCCAGCGCCGACTGGCCGAGCTTCGGGACGGTTTCCAGCAGCGGACCGGGGCCGTGCTGCGGATGAGGGTGGGGCTGAACACGGGCGATGTGGTCGTGGGCAACATGGGCTCGCGCAAGCGATTCAACTACACGATCCTGGGTGACGCAGCGAATCTCGCCTCCCGCCTGGAGGGCGCCAACAAGGCCTTTGGCACCGAGACGATGGTCTCAGAGAGCACGTGGCAACTGGCGTCCGCTGCGTTCACCGGCCGAGTGCTGGCCGACCTGCGGGTGGTAGGTCGCAAGAGCGCCGTGACCGTGTACGAGTTGACCGGATTCGCAGCCGATGCGGTGCCGGCGGAGTGGAGTGCATTTGCGGCCGGCCTGACGCTCTTTCGCGAGGGGCAGTTCGCCAAGGCAGAGGAGACATTTCGAGGATTGCCCGACGATCCAGCCGCCCAGCGGTACGCTCGGCGTTGTGCGGAATTGGCGGCGAACCGGCCGGAATCGTGGGACGGCGTGTGGGAGCTGACGCAGAAATGACCATGCGGCTTTTCATCGGTGGAATGCGCGGCAGCCAACCGGCCATCGGGAGTAGTTTCGACGAGTTCGGCGGCGACACGACCTCGCTGCTGCTCGTCGGCTCTCACGGTGAACGGCTAGTGCTCGACGCGGGCACCGGGATGCGCGCTGTCGCGGGACAACTAGCCCAGACCGAGCCGGGCAAGGTCACCGTGCTGTTCTCGCACTACCACCTCGATCACCTGATCGGACTGACGATGAACCCACTGCTCTACAAGGCACAGTGGTCGTTCAACTTCATCGGTCCGACGTTTGCTGATGGCGGCGTTCGCGACGCCGTGACGCAGCTGCTCGCCCCGCCCTATTGGCCGGTCTCCTGGGAGCGGATGAACGCGCACATCGAGTTCGTGGCCTTGCCGAGGCCGGACGGATGCCTGACGGTCCGCCAGAACTTGCGGGTTTGCGGTTGTCTTGTGCCGCATCCCGGCGGATGCGTGGCCTATCGCATCGAAGACTCCATCTCCGGGAAGTCCGTGGTCTTCGCCACCGATCTGGAGTGGGAGAAGCGCACCCCTGCAGAAGAGACCGCATTCAGGATGTTGTGCACCACCCCCGAGCCGGCGAATCTGCTCGTCATCGACGCCCACTTCGGCCGGGTGCAACGAGAGGCCTTTGCCGGCTGGGGACATACCTCGTGGGAGGATGGCCTGGAGATCGCCGCATCGACGGGGATTCCGCGAGTGCTTCTCGGACACCACGCGCCGGCGGCCGACGACGCGACGCTGCGCGCGTTGGAGCAACAAGTGAAAGACGTGTCTCCCGGCGCCGCGCTGGCGCGGGCCGGACAATGGATCGTGATATAGGAAGACGTTCCCCATGTGGAAATGGCTTGAACCGCTACTGCCCTACGTTCAGAACATCGCTTTGGCGTCAACGGTGCTCTTCGTCGCGTATCTGCTGGCGCTTCCTCTGCGTCGTCGCTACCTGCCCCCGGAAGGGGTCGAATCGCCGCCGCGTTCGAGACGGCAGTTTGTCGCCACACTGGCAAGCTACGTCGCGTTCTCCGTATTCGTTCTGATGCTCTCCTTTCCGCTGATTCACTGGGTCCACCGCACGGAGGTCTGGGTGTCGTATCACCAGGCCTGGATGACGTTTTGGGCGGTCCACGCGATGGTGCGGCTTGTCGAGGGCCTGTTCGTCGAGTCGTTCGTGCAGATGGGCCGGGCCTGCCCCCTCAATCGCCTTACGAGAGGCCTGCTCCGCCTGGCCCTGATGCTGGGCGTGGCCTTCCTGCTGATCCGATATCAACTGGGCCTGAAGATCACCGTCCTGCTGACCTCTACCGCCATCGTCACCGGCGTGCTCGGCTTCGCCATGCAGGGGGTGTTGGGCAATCTGCTGGCGGGGATGTCTCTGCACGCGAGTCGCTCAATATCGGTGGGCGACTGGATCGAGGTCGACGGGACGATCGGACAGGTAATCCTCGTCAACTGGCGCGAAACGCGACTGCGCACCCGCAGCGGCCACATCGTGATTGTTCCCAACGGCAAACTCGCCGACGCGACCCTTCGCAATTTCTCCTCGCCCACACCCCTGCGCCGACACCAGGTGATTGTGAGCGCCAGCTACAACGATCCGCCGGGCGACGTGATCGCCGCCCTGGAGGAGGCCGCGAACGAAGCACCCACAGTCGAGAAGGACCCGCCCCCGTCCGCACGCGTCGTCGCTTTCAAGGATTTCTGCATCGAGTACGTTCTTCGATTCTGGTCGACCCAGTATCAGCGGCGCACGACGATC
>ENA-UOUL01000637-UOUL01000637.1-bioreactor-metagenome-genome-assembly--contig:-NODE-637-length-58609-cov-8.401234_pt1 | contig 58609 bp, 46 predicted proteins | sample MGYA00249838_ERZ747220 | MGnify/ENA primary metagenome ERZ747220 (study PRJEB28778, sample SAMN05720191) | bioreactor metagenome | isolation source: Anaerobic biogas reactor | place: USA:Washington... | reverse complement strand
GGATCACCCGTTCGTGCTGACGGCCGACTGGACCTACGTCCGCTTCCACGGGCCCCGCGCGAGCACCGAGCCCTACCGCCACCGCTACGCGCGGGCGGTCCTCGATCGATGGGCCGAGCGGCTGGCGGAGCTCCGCGACCGCGGGCTCCACCGGCGCCTGCGACTGGTCGAGAGCCCGCAGGGGCCGCGGGTGACGCTCGACGGGCGCCCGGTCCTGCTGCTCTGCTCGAACAACTACCTCGGGCTGTGCAACGATCCTCGTCTTGTGAACAAGGTGAAGGAGTACGCGGACAGGTACGGCGTCGGCCCCGGCGCGGTGCGCACCATCGCGGGGACGATGAGCCCGCACATCGAGCTGGAGCAAAAGCTTGCCGCGTTCAAGGGCGCGGAGGCGGCCATCGTGGTGCAGTCGGGCTTCTGCGCCAACCTCGCGGTGATTCCGACGCTGGCGAGTTCCGCCGACGACGTGATCTTCAGCGACTCGCTGAACCACGCCTCCATCATCGACGCATGCAAGCTGACGAAGGCGAAGGTTGTGCGCTACGAGCACTCCGACATGGCCGACCTCGAGAAAAAACTGAAGGAGTACGACGGTTTCGCCGGGAAGAAGCTGCTGATCACGGACGGCGTCTTCTCGATGGACGGCGACGTGGCGAAGCTGCCCGAGATCGTGGAGCTGTGCGAGAAGCACGGCGTGATCGTCGCGGTGGACGACGCGCACGGCGAGGGCGTGCTGGGGCGCGGCGGCCGCGGCATCGTGGACCACTTCGGGCTGCACGGCCGCGTGGACGTCGAGGTGGGCACCTTGAGCAAGGCCATCGGTGTCGTCGGTGGAGTGGTGGCAGGCAAGGCGGCCATCGTGGAGTTCCTGCGCCAGCGCGGCCGCCCCTTCCTCTTCTCCAGCGCCGTCACCGTCCCCGACACCGCTGCCTGCCTCGCCGCCGTTGACCTGCTGGAGGAGTCCGAGGAGCTGGTGAAGTGCTTGTGGGCGAACGCTGCCTACCTGCGCGAGGGGCTGCAGCGCCTGGGCTTCGATACCGGCTTCAGCCAGACGCCCATCGTGCCGGTAATGCTCGGCGAGGCCCCGCTGGCCAAGCAGTTCTCCCGCCGCCTCTTCGACGCGGGCGTCTTCGCCATGGCCATCGGCTACCCGACCGTCCCCCAGGGCAAGGCTCGCATCCGCGTGATGAACACGGCGGCCCACTCGCGAGAGGACCTGGATTCCGGGCTGGCTGCCTTCGCCAAGGTGGGGCGGGAGCTGGGCGTCGCGGGGTGATGGGTCGCGGGCACCAGACCGCTGGTGTACAATGAGGCGAGGAGTTAAGACAGTGTACCAGATGCGTGTTCAACTCCCCGATAAGCTGCGTTCAGCGCTGGAGCGAGCAGCGTCAAGCGCCGGGAAGACGCCGGAGGCGTGGGCAAGCGAGGTGCTGGAGCGGCAGCTCAGCGTCCGAGACGAGCGGCTGAGAGGCCGTTTCGGCTCAGTTGACCTGGGACGACCCACTGGCGCGGACAACGACGAGATAGAGGCTGACCTGGCCCGCGCGTACGACGGCGGCGAGGAAGGCTAGCGTGCTCCTCGATACGTCCGGCCTGCTGTGCCTACTGCATCGCGCTGAGGCTCAGCATGACGCCGCGGTAGCGCACTTCGATGCGGCCATCACTAAGGTCACGCACAGCTATGTGCTCGCCGAGTTCGTCGCCTTGGCCTCCGCTCGACGCCTCCCGCGAGAGGCCGCCCTGGAGTTCGTCGCCGACCTCCAGAACAGCTCCGAAGTCGCCGTCGTGTATGTTGGAGAGCCACTGCACCGGTCCGCGCTTCGGCTGTTGCAGAACCGGCTCGACAAGACGTGGTCTCTGTGCGACGCGGTCAGCTTCATGCTCATGGAGCGACTGGGCGAGGGAACCGCACTCACAAGCGATCGCCACTTCGAGCAAGCCGGATTTCAGCGCCTGCTCTCCCCTTCACCCTGACGCCAGAGCCAGCTGCATCACGCATTCCGCCGTCTGACCCAGGAGAGTTCACCCATGTCCCCATGCCATCCCCGACCACAACGTCACCTCTTAGTCGCCGTCATCGTCCTACTCGTCGTCAGCATCGCCGGCTGCCGCAGCACTCCCGTGCCCACCCTGCCACCGCCGCCAACGACAGCCGTGCCCACCGACACCGCCGTCGCGCCCACGGCCGCCGCGCCCGCTACCGCGACGGTGACCGCGGCCGAGGCTTCCACCGCCACCACGTCGCCCCCGGCCACGGCCACCCCTGAGCCGGAGCCGACCGTGGCTATCGTGGCGCAGACACCCGGCGAGGACTGGGTGGTGAAGTCGCTGAAAGTGGGCGCCGGCCGGACCTACGCCTTCCTGGTCGCCACCGAACCCGGTCAGGCCGCGGGCGACTACCACCTGCTCTACACCGATGACGACGGGGAGACCTGGGCCGCCTTCCCCGGCGGGCTTCCGCCGGTGAGCTGCGTGACCCGGGTGGACCTGGACTACGCCAACCGAGACGCCCTCTTCGCCGGCGGCTGCGACAGCGGCCTCTTCCGCTGGAACGGCAGCGCCTGGGAGCTGCTGTCGCCTCAGCGCGTCGGTGCCGTGGAAGTGGTCTACCAGCAGTCCGATAACGTCTGGGCCGTTGACCCAGCGGCGGGGCCCGACGAGGGCAAGGTCTACCAGAGCAGCGACGGCGGGCAGAACTTCACTCGTGCCGACGCCGGCATCGGGGCCGACGCCGTCACCGCGCTCGGCATTGATCCCCGCGACGGCGGTACGCTCTACACACTGGGTGCCGACCTCTACCAAGGCACCCCCGACGGGACTTGGCAGGCCGTCCCCACGCGCAGCATCATGAGCGGAGTCCTCACCGGCTTCGCCATCGAGGGCGGTAACGGTGCTCTCTACGTCAGCGAGACCGGCACGGCGGGGCGGATCTGGCGCTCCGAGAACGCCAACGCGCCCGACGTGCAGACCATTCGCTGGGGAGTCGTGCAGGAGTTCGAGGACCAGGCGGTGCAGCTGCTCGCCACCGGCCCCAGCCCTAGCGGCCTCGCCCTCTATGCCAACTTGGCCGACACCGAAGCCGTGGAAGGCGGCATCGCTGTGGGCGACTGGCTACCGTACCGCTCGCTCGACGGCGGCAACACCTGGGAGCGCATCGTCATACCAGGATGGATCGAGTAGGGAGAGCTGCCCTCTAGGAGCTGGGCGGTATTGTCGCTCGGGCGGAGACACTGGGCGAGAGCGGGCAGTGCTCGCCCATGACGGCTTCGCCCGAGCTTCGTGAAGGTACAGCGGAAGCCCTTGGCCCTCGCCGTCGCCCTCGAGGACGCCGGCTAGCAGGCGGGCGCAAAGGCGGCGGTGGCGGTCCCGGCCGTCACCTGTCGCCTATCGGCGCAGCGCTTGACGCCGCCACCGCCACCGTCACAATGGGGCCACCACCATTTAGGAGGCCCCATGAGTACCTGCCTGCATCCGGTGCCTCTCACCCAAGTCACCCTCAGCGACACCTTCTGGGCTCCCCGCCAGGAGGCCACCCGGAGCGTCACCCTTCCCATCGAGATCAAGCACCTGCGCGACACCGGCCGGATAGACGCCTTCCGCCTCGACTGGCGGCCCGGAATGCCCGACCCGCCCCACGTCTTCTGGGACTCCGACGTGGCCAAGTGGGTGGAGGCGGCCGCCTACAGCCTTGCCACCCACCCCGATCCGGCCCTGGCGGCCGATCTGGCCGAAGTAATCGCGCTGATCGCGGGGGCGCAGCAGCCGGACGGCTACCTTAACGTCCACTTCACCGTCGTCGAGCCGGAGAAGCGCTGGACCAACCTGCGCGATTGGCACGAGCTCTACTGCGCCGGCCACCTCATCGAGGCCGCCCTCGCCCACCAGGAAGCCACCGGCGACAACACCCTGCTTGCCGCCCTTAGCCGCTACGCCGACTACATCGGGCAGGAGTTCGGCCACGGCGAGGGCCAGAAGCGGGGCTACCCCGGCCACGAGGAGCTCGAGCTGGCGCTGGTCAAGCTCTATCGCCACACCGGCGAGCGCCGCTACCTGGATCTGGCGCAGTACTTCGTGGACGAGCGCGGCCGCCAGCCCCACTACTACGACCAGGAAGCCCAGGCCCGCGGAGACGACCCGGCCGCTTGGCACGGCCGCGACTACCGCTACCTCCAGGCGCACCTGCCGGTCCGCGAACAGGACACCGCCGAAGGCCACGCCGTCCGCGCCATGTACCTCTACAGCGGCATGGTGGACGTCGCCGCGGAGACGGGCGACGAGTCCTTGCTGGAGGCGGCCCGCCGCCTGTGGCGCAACGTGACTCAGCGCCGCATGTATGTCACCGGCGGCATCGGCTCCGCCAGCCAGGGCGAACGATTCACCTGGGACTACCACCTCCCGAACTACTGCGCCTACACCGAGACGTGTGCTGCCATCGGCCTGGTGTTCTGGGCTCAGCGCCTGCTGCAGGTCGAACCGCGGGCCGAGTACGCCGACGTGATGGAGCGCGCCCTCTACAACGGCGTCCTCAGCGGCATCTCTCTGGCGGGCGACCGCTTCTTCTACGTCAACCCCCTCGGGCTGGACTACCACGCCTACCGCGACGAGATGGACCGTTACGGGCGCTCCAGCGTCGTGCCTGAGCGGCAGGACTGGTTCGGATGCGCTTGCTGCCCGCCCAACATCGCCCGCCTGCTAACGTCGCTGGGCAACTATGCCTACTCCACCAGCGAAGACGGGCTGTTCGTCCACCTCCATATCGCCGGCACTGCCCAGGCGGAGTTCAGCGGCCAGCGGGTACGTCTCCAGGTCGATACCGATTACCCCTGGGGCGAGGACGTGACCATCACCGTTCAGCCGGAGGCCGAGGCTGAGTTCGCTCTGGCGCTGCGGCTGCCCGGCTGGTGCCGCCAACCGCGAGTGACCGTCAACGGGGAGATGGTGTCGCTGGAGGACATAATTCGCGACGGATATGCCTACCTGCGCCGTGCGTGGAGGGCGGGGGACACCGTTCGGCTGACGCTTCCGATGCCGGTGGAGCGCATCTACGCCCACCCGGAAGTGCGCGAGGATGCGGGCCGGGTGGCGCTACAGCGGGGGCCGCTGGTCTACTGCCTGGAGGAAGCGGACAACGGCGCCAACCTGGAGGCGGTGCGGCTACCGCGCGAGGCGGAGATCCGCCCCGAGTGGCGCCCGGACCTCCTGGGCGGCGTGATGGTACTGCGTGGCATGGGCCGGCGCCAGGAAGCGAACGCCGGGTCCAACGACCTCTACCTCAGCAACCCGCCGGCCGAGGCGCCGGTGAGCCTGATGGCCGTCCCCTACTACGCCTGGGCCAACCGCGTCCCCGGTGACATGCTGGTGTGGATCCGGGAGTGAGCCCGGCTAGCCGAGCGGGACGTGGGAGCTACGTCTTCCGGGCGTAGAGCAGCAATTGATCGCCCAGGCCCAGCCGCAAGGCCAGGTCGCCTATTGGCGCCAGCGGGCGGCTATGGAGGACGCGCCGGATGAAGGGTGCGAGCGGCCACAGGTTGGCCAGGCTCGCCCCCAGGAACTCCGAGCCCGTGTGTACAGGCGCGAACCCGGCCCGGCGCAGCATTGCCCCCAGCGTCCCGGCGTGGAAGTAGTAGATGTGATCGTCGGGGCCGATGGCCTGGAACCGCCGGCCAAGCACATAGCGGGAAAGGCTGTTCCAGTTCGGGGTGGAGAGCAGCACTACGCCCTCCGGGCGCAACAACCGATTCACTTCCCGCAGCAGGGCTGAGGGCGACTGCACGTGCTCGATGGTGTCCCACAGGGTCACCCCGTCGTAAGCCTCACGAGAGAGAGAGAGTTGGTGTAGCTCGCCGATGTGCACTTCCACGCCGAAGGCCTCGGCGGCGTACTCCCGGGTGAAGGGGGACACGTCTACCCCTTCGGCCTGCCAACCTCGCTGCTTGGCCTCGTTGAGGAAGAAGCCGAGCCCGCAGCCGATATCGAGCAGCTGGCCGGTACGGCGGTAGCGTTCCAGGAAGGCCAGCGCTGGGCGGTAGCGAGAGGCGACGTCCACCGCCTGGTAAGCGGGAAGGTACTCGTCCAGCCAGTAGGCGCGGCTCTGGCGGGCGACGAGGTTCTCCCGCACCGGGCGGGGGGTGACATAGAGCAGGCGGCACCGGGGGCAGCGAACGATGCGGCTGTGCAGAGGGACCCCTTGCTCCCCGGCCAAGCCGCAGAGATCGCAGTCCACCGGCTCATATCTCATCGCCATGTGCCTGTCCCCTACATGTCGAGATCGCACTCTGCGGATGGCTTTACTCCTGCTCATCGGGCACAGGCAAGGAGAGGGGCCGCAGACGCAGCCGCTCTCCTTGCCTGTAACGAGTATCAGATCACGGGGCGTTGAAGTCAAACGGGGTGCGGTTGATGTCTACCGCACCAGGATTGCTGTACAAGAGATTGATGTCGGTGCCGTAGTAAACCCAGTAGTAGGGCGTGCCTCCAGCTTGTCCGCTCATGGGTACAAGGTACCCCCACTGATCACGCAGGAACCCGGAGTTGTGAGCTGCGTACTCGCCCAACAGGAACATACCTGCGTCACCGTAATAGAGGTTCCTGGAAATGATATGGGCTCCTAGGTTCTGCACAACGTACCCAGGGGTATGGGCAGCGTGCACTCTTGGTGCACCTTGAGGTGTCATCGACTCTGTAGCGATTGTGACGAAGTAACGCTGAACCGACGGGTTGCCAGGTTTGAGCGAATCATTGCCCAAATAAGCGATGTCGTAGTTGACGTGATTGGTGGTGTTGGAGGTGCGCTTCTGGTAGTTGGAGTAGGTGGCCATACTGTACGCATGACCAATATGCGTGTTCTCGATACTCTACACATCGACCTGAGCGAGACTCTCAGTCTGGTGAGTGAACCATATCCTTTGTGCGCCCACATTCAGTTGGCTGGGTTGTCCCATACCGTACCTGCTCGTGTAGGGAGCAGCCAAACAGCCAGTACAGCTAGTACCACGACGCCACACTGGCGTGCTGGTGGACCGTATCACCGGAACGGGTGCATATTCGGGGCCACTCCAGAACGCAGCAAAGGTGTACGAGCTCTGCTGGTCCAGGTTGTTGGTGTTCACTAGTTTCCGATAGGCACCTGGGTTACCAGCCTGGCCCACCGGAACGTTAGCCATGAACACTCGGTTGTCGCAGCTGTACCTACCGCTCACTCCACAGCTACCGACTCCCCAGTCTGGAGTGCCCGTATACGCGATGTAGTAGTAGCCGCCGAACTCACTGACAGATGGATCACATGCATGGCCGTAGTCTAGATAGAGGTTGTTGTTCGAAGGGCGGATGACCTCAATAGGAGTGCTCCAGGAACCCATATAGCCGTAGTTGCTACTCGAGCTGTACCAGACGCTGTCGCCACCGGATGTTCCGCTTCCACCGCCGCCGCAGAACCACATCTGGACTGAGCTGTCGTTGACCTTCATGACGGAGGGGCCGTACTCGTAGTGGCTTGCCCTGGAAATCGCGATGCCAGGGTCGCCGAGGTAACTCGTCACGGTGTACTGGAAAGAGGCCTCAGTGGGCGGTGAAGTAACACGGTGCTCGATGGTGCCTGTCTGCCATTCGTTTGCTGAGACCAACACCACGCTGATGGCAAGTGCGATTACGACTATAACAGGAACAGCGATGAAGCGAGCGTTGCGCTCATTCGCACGCATCTCCGTCCTCCTAGGTCCCACTGAGTGGATGTCAGTGCCGCTACGGATGCGGCCAACCAACAGGCTGCATGTGCTCTATAGGCCAGCACCTCCTGCCCCAAGGGCCCTTCCATACCACATTGATCGTGGCTGTATGCGCAACACAGATCCTTATGTGAATCGTACTAGCACCATACCGCGACTAGGTAGATGATATCTGTAGGTAATTGGCACCGTTCTTGGGGTGCGTCGTGGTAGGGCCCGACTCTGCCGACAGGCCTGTAGGACTGCTTTCCTGGCGGCTTCAGAGGACGATTAGCGACCGCCAGCCCACCGGCTGGAATGCCAAGGAGCGGAAAGTGCCCAAACTCAACCGTGATAGCTGCCTCGTCCTCGCCGCCGACGCTATTCAACCCCTGCGCCGCGCCGCCGCCTACCTTCAGGCGCAGGTCGCGCGGCAGTCCGGCTGGACCTGGCCCGTCGTCCCCGGGGCCGCGCCTGGCCCTAGCGACGTTCTTCTGTCGGTGGAGTCTGACTCGGGGGCCCTTGCCGAAGAGATCGCCATTCGCACCGGCGGCGCCGACTCCCCCGCCGTCTCGGTGACTGCCTCCGGACCGACCGTCTGCCTGGCGGCGGTGGGGCGACTACTCCGCCTGCTGCGACTCGAACCGGGAATCGCCTGGCTGCCGCCCACGTCGCTCCGCGAGCGCCCTGCCTACCCGGTCCGCGGCCACACCTTCGCCAACCACAAGCAGACCAATACTTATGACAAGTGGAGCCTGGCGGAGTGGGCGGTGTACCTCACCGACCTGGCCGCCTGGGGGGCGAACATCGCCGTCTTCTACCCCCTGCACCCGGCCCGCTGGCCCGGCGCCCTCCCCTTCGACGAGCCGCGCTGGTTCGACTCCCCGGAGAAGGAAGCCGAGTTCGACCGCCAGTGGGAGGTGCAGACGGCCCTGCCCACCCTCTGCCGCGAGCTCGGCCTGCGCTACGGGCTCTGGATGCCGGTGAACGACATCTTCCCCGATGAAGTCGCCCGCGACCCAAGCCTCACCCGGCACGGCGGCTCGTACGTGTGCGTCAGCGTGCCCGCGGCGCGCCGGCGGGTGCGCGCCATTCGCGAGCGCTTGTTCGCCGCCCTTCCCCACATTGACGTGCTCTTCTTCCCCTCCAAGGACGACGGCGGCTGCCCCGCCTGCGAACACTGCCACCCCTGGGCCCCGGTCTACCTTGACTTGGCGCAGGAGCAGTACCAGATCGCCCGCGCCCATCACCCCGGCTGCCGCGTCTGGCTGGCGCAGCAGGGCCTGGCCGCCCACGAGTCCGCCTTGGTGCTGCAGTGGCTGGACCGGGAGCGCCCGGCGTGGGTAGAAGCGATGGCCTTCGGACCCTTCAGCGAGCTGATGACCTTCGGCGACCCGGAGGGTGGCCCGTCCGCCTACTCCCTGGAGGAGCATGGCCGCTCCGGCACCTTGTCGGGTCCGATAGAGCGCCTGCGCGCCGCCCTGCCCGGCGACTACCAACTGGTGCTCTATCCCGACGAGGCCCACACCTTCCGCTGCCAGTACCCGGTCATGCACATGGACCCGGCCGTCCAATACGTCTGGCGGCGCGAGGACGGCCCCTCGGTGCGCCCGCGCGAGATGGCGGCCATCTGCGCCACCACTGCCCCCGCCTCCGACGGCGCCGCCCCCTACACCGAGGGCAACACCGACGATCTCAACAAAGCCATCTGGTCGGCCCTCTGCTGGGACCCATCGCTCAGCGCCAAGGACGTGACCCTGGACTACTGCCGGCGGCACTTCGGGCCGGCCGTTGCCGACGCGGCGACGGCAATGGCCCTGGCCGTGGAGGAGGCCCTGGGCGCGCCCCTGCTCGGGCAACCGGCCGTGGCCGAGGCCCGCCGCCTGCTCGACCAGTGCGAGGCCATCGTACCCGATCTGCTCAGCAACTGGCGCTGGCTCAACCTGCGCATCGCCGTGCTCATGCTCGACTACCTGCAGCAAGTGCTGGAGCGCGACCGGCGCCTGGCGGCGCAGTTGCGCTATCGGGTGGCGGCCTGGCGCAGTTGGCCCGACCCGACCGAAGGGCTGCGCGGTACCATCGTTTACCTCGAGGGCCAGTTCGAGCCCACGCGCGCTCTCCTGGCCGAGATCGTTCGCACCCGCGATGAGCTCTACCGCCTGGGCAAGGTCGCCATACGCGCCGCCATCCGCTTGCAGGACAGCTACCAGGGGCTGGACCGGGTCCTCGCGGAGTGGCGGCGGGTGCTGGAGCGGCTGGAGCGCGGCGAACTGCGGGACTACGCCGAGCGTGCCCGAGCCTTGGCCGAGCCCCTGAACGCCGCCGAGGAATCGCTAGCCTCGGCCATGCGGGGCGTGCCCCTCGTCGGCCCGCTGCAGGAGTTCCCTTGGGAGACGGGCGAACCCCGCTGGTAGTCCGGGAGCGAGAGGTCCGGCAGCAGCGGGCAGCTTCCGCTCAGACACATAAGCACGGCTCCCCCACCCCTACACCGGGTGAGGGAGCCGTTCGCGATCACGCCGGGCCGCGCGGACAGCCGATCTAGCCCTCGTCCTGCGTGGCCAGCATCTGGCGGATGGACTCTTCGGTCAGTTGGGTGGCCGAAAGGTCCAGCCCGCTCAAGTCCAGGCCCTGCAGGTTGGCCCCTTCCTCGATCATCGCGCCCGAAAGGTCGGTGTTCTCCAGGTTGGCGCCCTGGAGGTTGACCCGGGGCAGAACGGCGCCGGTAAGGTCGGCATGGCACAAGTTGGCTCCCTGCAGGTTGGCCCCGCCCAGCACCGCCCCGGTAAGGTCCGCCTGCCGTAGATCGGCTCCCTGAAGGGTGGCCTCACTGAGCACGGCGCCCTCGAGGTCCGCCCCGGTGAGGTCGGCCGCCTGCAGGTTCGCCCCCTGGAGCATGGCGCCCTCGAGGTCGGCGCCGCCGATCTTGGCGCCCTCCAGCTTTGCTCCCATCAGGTTGGCGCCCGTCAGCCCGCCCAAGTTGATGCGCCGGCGGCCCCCGCTGCTCGAACGGCCGCGCCGCCCCCAGGCCGGTGCGCTCTTCTGGCCCAGCGCCGCCAGCAGCTGATCTGCCTCTTCCGCGCCGATCTGATGCTCCTCTACCATCCGCAGGATGCGCTTTCGCTCCTCGGAGACGGTGTCGGCGGCAGACTCGCTCGGGCCCGAATCGACGACCGGCTTCGCCTCCAGCCGCTGTACTACCCGCTGCAGCTCGTCGCTGGCCTGGCGCAGGGCCGCATCCACCTGAGGCTGCACCTCCTCCATGGTCTGCTCCACCGCGGCTGCCGCCAGTTGTGCCAACTGCGCCGCCTGCTGCCGGATCTGATCCACCTGGCCCGAGTCCACCGCCTGGTCTACCGCGTCCGACAGGTCCTCGCCCAGCCGGTTGAGGCTGCCCTCAAAGTCGCGCCAACTGGTGGACTGGAAGCCGGCGCGAACCACCTCGCTCACCGTCCGGCCCAGGGAGCGAAGCTGCTCCTCCAAGGCCTTCCACGCCTCCTGCGAGGATGGCTGCGGCCGGGGCGGCGCCTCCGGCGGCGGCGGAGCGCCCAACCGCTCCTCCTCCGGCCCGCCGGCCGACTGCTCTGGCTCCACCGGTGGCTCCGGCGCCGTGGAGGTCAGGGGCGGCTCTCCGATGGCCCGCAGTAGGTCGTCGGCTTCCTGAGCGGAGATACGCCCTTCGTCGTGAATCCGCAGAATGCGTTCGCGCTCTTCGTTCACTGTCACCTCTCCCTGGGCGGTCGGAGGGATCTCGGCCGCCACATGCATCTCGGGGCTCTGGGCCCACCGGCCATGCCTGATCTTGTGCCAGGCTTTGCTGAATGCGCCACCGCCAACTCCAGCGCTCATCGATCCTCCTCCCGACCTAGTTGCGGCCCCGCTCCGGCACCAGAGACGCCAGTGCCTCCGCCGCCGCCTTGGCATCAATCGCGCCGGACTCGAGCTGGTCCAGCACCTCTCGGCGCCGGAGTGCCACTTCCTCGGCGGGAAGCGGCGGCTCGTTCTCGTCGAACCCCATCTCCTTGATGACTTCGCTCAGACGAGTGCGCAGCGTCCAGTAGGACTCTCCCAGCTCCCGCTCCATCTCTTTCAGGTTGCCGCGCCGCCGCACGAAGTACTCCACGAACTCCAGGCTCGGAGGCGATAGCCGCCCCAGGGCACAGGGCTCGTAGCGGGCGAGAACGACCGTCTCACAGGCGGTGCACTCCAGTCGGGTAGCCTCCAACTTCCCGCCACAATTGGGACACTGACTCAACATCGGGCGCGCCATGGGCTAACCTCCTCAGGTTTTGAGGCAGTATACAAAATCCGAGGGTCGGTGTCAAGATACTTGGCGTACGACTTCAGAACTTGCCACGGCCGCGTTCGTTTGGTGACGCTGCGGCTTGGCTGGCCCATCTTCTCGCGGCTGGCCGGCGGCGGACCAAGGCTAGCGTGGACGGTGGCGCAGCGCCTGCGCCGCCAGGAGACGCGCCGGCCCGGACGCACGAAGGCCCCCGACAAGCATCGGGGGCCTTCGTATACGTCGTGAAGCCGATAGTCTAGGTGCCGGGGGCCAGTTCCTCGTGCGCCCGCGGGATCCACTCGCTGATCTCTATGTGCTGCGGGCAGCGGCTCTCACAGGTGCGGCACTGCACGCACAGGCTGCCCAGTTGGTCGGCCGGCATGCGGCTGTAGCGCTGGCGCGCCTGCTCCATCTCCTCGTAGACCATGCCTTCGTTGTAGATGGCGAACACCCGAGGGATGTTCACCCCCTCGGGGCAGGGCAGGCAGTACTCGCAGCCGGTGCAGGGGATGGGGTTGAGCTCGGAGTACTTGGCCTGCACCCGCTTCAGGAGCTCGCGCTCGGCGGCGGACAGGCTGCCCACGCCGGAACGGCCGGCGCTGACCACGTTCTCTTCCACCTGCGTCATGGTGCTCATGCCGCTGAGCACCACCGAAACCTCCGGCTTGTCCCACAGCCACTGGAGCGCCCACTCCACCGGCGTGCGCTCGGTGCCGGTGACCTCGCGGATCGCCTTCGGGGGTCGGGCCAGGCGGCCTCCCAGGAGTGGCTCCATGATCACCACGCCCAATCCGCGCTCGGCGGCGTAGAGAAGCCCCTCGGTGCCGGCCTGCTCCTCCTCGTCCAGCAGGTTGAACTGGATCTGGGTGAACTCCCAGCCATCGTAGTGGTCTATGATCTCCTTGAAGACGCTCAGTTCGTCGTGGAAGGAGAAGCCCAGGTGCTTGATGCGACCGTCGGAGAGGGCGCCCTCCGCCCACTTGAGCACGCCCAGGTCGCGCAGCTTGATCCAGGAGCTGCGGTCGAGCGAGTGCAGCAGGTAGAAGTCAATGTAGTCGGACTGTGTCTTCTGGCGCTGGTCGTTGAGGATGCGGTCGAAGTCGGAAGCGTCGGTGACGCTCCAGGGCGGCAGCTTAGTGGCCAGCTTCACCTTGTCCCGGTAGCCGTCGCGCAAGGCCTTGCCCACCAGGCGCTCGCTGTTGCCGCCGTGGTAGCCGTAGGCCGTGTCCACGTAGTTGACGCCCTGGTCGATGGCGTAACGTATCATGCGGATGGCTTCCGGCTCGTCAATCTGCGACGAATCGCCCTTGGTCGGGAGGCGCATGCAGCCGAAACCCAGCGCCGAAACTTCGAAATCCAGCTTGCCAAACTTGCGGTACTTCACAGTAGACCTCTCCTCCTCTTCTCTACAGGACCGCCCCCGGGGGACGGTCGCTCGGCCACAAACGGTGGGTGGGCTCAGTAGCCCAGCCGCTTGTCCACGACGTTCCGTAGCGGCTCGCCCGCCACGTAACGCCTGAGATTGTCCAAAAAGATCGCCATGGCGCGCGCATCGTAGTGAGGCGTGCTGCCGGCGTGATGCGGCGTGACGATCACGTTCTCCATGTCCCACAGCGGCGAGTCAGCTGGCAGTGGCTCGGTGGCGAACACGTCCAGCCCTGCCCCGCCGACCCACCCCTCGCGCAGGGCGCGGATGAGGGCTGCCTCGTCTATGGTTCCGCCCCGCCCGATGTTGATGATGACGGACGTCGGCTTCATGGCCTGCAGCTCGGTCTCGCCGATCATGCCCTGGGTCTCCTCGGTGAGGGGAACGGTCAGCACCAGGTAATCGGCCTGGGGCAACAGCTCCGGCAACTGATGGGGCGCGTACATGGCTTCCACCCCATCGGCGGGCCCGGATGGATCCCGCCGCACCCCCAGCACGCGCATGCCCAGGGCGGCGCCCATCTGGGCGGTGCGCTCACCGATGGCGCCCACGCCAACCAGCACCATGGTGCTGCCGGCGATCTCGCTGGACTGATGCTGCTTGGGACCACGCCAGTCATGTTGCGTCTGAGCGCGGACGGCGTGGTGGATGCCACGGGCGAAGGCGAAGATGAGCGCCAAGATGTGCTCACTGATGGGGATGGCGTGCACGCCGGAAGCGTTGGTGAGGACGTAGTCCTTCTCGCGGGCAGCGGGGGTACGCATGAGCCAATCGGCACCGGCGCCCCACTGTTGCACCCAGCGCAGGTTCGGGGCAGCAAGTACCAGTTCTCGCGGGAAGCCTCCCACGACGACTTCGACCTCGTCCTTGAGGGCCTGCATCTCGTCGCGGTCATCGGTGATCACCAACTGGCGATCGGGGGCTAAGGAACGGATCTGCGCCAGCCACTCCTCGCGCGCCGTGGCCGGATTGAGGGCCAACAGAATAACGCCCATACTCACCTCACAGTCTTCAGGCTAACAGGTTCGCCGGGTGGGAGCCGACAGAGCAAACACAAAGCCGGCCCAGGGGCCGGCACAAGAGCTACCCATGGCCGGGCACAACACCGGCGCACGCCCAACCTAGTCACTGCTACCAGCACCCGAACCGCCGGCCGCAGCCGGCGGACTAAACACTTATCTTAGCTTAGGGCAGCGGGCGGGCGGGTGCAACCCAGGGCGCCGGAGGCGCTTTCGCCGCCTGCGTAGATGCGCTATTCTCGGCCAACTCTGCTGAAGGTGCGGTTGATGTCAGTGAAAGCGTTAGTGATAGCCGGCAGCCCCCGAAAAGGCGGCAACTCGGACATCTTGGCCGAGCACCTGGTGCTCGGGCTAACGGAGGGCGGGGCCGCCGTTACTGTACTTCATGCCCGCGACCTGAAGGTGGGTCACTGCCTGGGCTGCAATGCCTGCAGCCGCACGGGCGAGTGCGTCCGCCGCGACGACATGCAGTCCCTCTACGGCCTGCTTACCCACTCGCACCGTGTCTGCCTGGTGACGCCGATCTTCTTCTGCTTGGTGCCGTCCATCACCCAGGCCATCATTGAGCGCTGCCAGACCCTCTGGGCGCACAAGTACCCCTTGCAGCGATCGCTGCCGGAACTGGAACTCCCCCGCCAGGGGCTGGTGGCCGCCGTAGGCGGCACCCACGGCAAGCGCATGTTTGACGCCCTCCGTTGTACCGCCCACTACTGGTTCGACACGCTGGACGTCGCCCATCCCCACCTGCTGACGTACGGCGGCATAGATGAGAAGGGGGCCATCCGAGAGCATCCGGAAGTGCTGGAGGAGGTGCGGCAGGCGGGCCTACGCCTGGCCACGCCGGAGGGCTGGCCCCCCGAGGCGTGAAAGCAGCGCGACACCACCGGGGGTCGCGCCGGATGGCGCCACAACGACAGCGGCAACACGTCCGTTAACGCCGAGGCGGGCGAGGGGGAGTCCCACTCGCCCGCCCAGTAGGGGCGAAATCGGGCCTACTCGCCCAGGCCCGCGTCGGCTACGGCCGTCTCGACGGAGAGGATGCCGAAGATCAGGCACTGCTCCTGGTTGCCGCTGCCGGCGCCCGCGGCGATGTGATCGAGGTCGTTGGGCCAGAACGGTACGCCCTTGACCTTGGCGTTGTAGACCACCTCACCGGCGGCGTAAAGGCCGGGAATGGGCTCGTCCAGTTCATTGAGAACGCGAGCGCTGGTGTCCACATTCGGGCCACCGAAGCTCTTGTTGGAGCCCATGACGAAGGGCACGGCATAGAACGGCGGCGTCTCCAGCTTGGTGTAGGGCGTGGTACGCGGGACGCGCATCCGGCCCACGGCCTCGTCGTCCACGGCCTGGTTGTACTCCTCCACCTGGGTGACCAGGTAGCCACCGATCCCGGCGGCTGTGGCCAGTTCCTCCAGGGTGTCGGCCTGGTACACCAGGGTCTCGCCGAACTCCTCCTGGAACATGGCGAGCTTGTCCATCACCTTCTGGGTGTCCTCGTACACGGTAGCGTCGAGGATGTACCAAGCCGTGTTGGTCATATGCTCCTTGACCATGAGGTTGCCGTACACGTTGCGCCCGAGCGACTCGTCGGCGAACCGCTCACCGTTGTCCAGCACGATTATGCCCTTGCTGAGCGTGTCCAGGGACAAGAAGCCGCTCAGGTCGTGCATGGGAGTGCGCTCGGCGATGATCGCCGCCGGCCAGCCGTAGATGTAGCCGAAGCCGCTGGCGGCCGCGCCCACTTCCAGGGCCATCTTGAGGCCGTCGCCGGTGGAACCGGGCGTGGCCTGCGTCGCGTTGACCAGACTACGGGAGGGGCTGCACACGTACTTGGAGACCATCTCTTCATTGAGGGCGAACCCGCCGGTGCAGAGAACCACGGCCTTGGCCCCGATGGTGTAGGGCCCATCCGGTCCGACCACTTGGGCGCCGATCACCGCGCCGTCCTTGTTGGTGAGCAGCCGGCGAGCGGCCGTCTCGTAAACGACCGTGCCACCGTTGTCAATGATGTGCTGCTCCAGCACGCGAGGAGCCGTGCCGCCGCCATACTGGGTGGCGTCGAACTCGCCGCCCGGCTTGAGGTAGTACCAGAGGAAGGAGGTATCGGCGACGGGCTTCATCGGGAAGACGGTGCCGCCGGGGATGCCCTCGATCTCCTCGCCGATCTGGTTCACACCCTCGATCTGGATGGAGCCACCCAGCTCGATACCAAGCCCGGCCAGCCACTGCATTGAGCGTACCACCGTGTCGATGCCCACCGCCTCGACGGTCTGCGGATACGGCTTGGGAGGCTGTAGCACTAACTGCCCGGAAAGGACGAAGCTGCCGCCTGGCGCCCAGTAGCCGTTGGGGAGCTTCTCCACCGCCATCACCCGCACGCCCAGTTCGGTCGCGCGAGCGGCCGCCACCAGCCCGGCCAGGCCTAGGCCAAGCACGAGAATGTCGGTCTCCTGATCGAAGGTCATCTCCTCAGACGCGTCCTGCGCTTGGGCGCCGGAAGCCGCTGCCAAAAGGCCGGCACCGGCCAGGGCGCTGCCCCTCATGAACCGACGACGATTGGACTTCACGTTAGTGCTCGACATCACTGCTTCTCCTTATGCGAACGCCGATCTGGTCCAGGTGGCGGCGACAAACCGTCGTTTGGCCAAGTGGCAGGGATCGGCGCCGTTATCCTAGAGGTAAGGGTAATCGGGGCGGTAGGTTGAGCAGCCGGGCCAAAACGGTGGCCGGCAGCACCCGCGTATCTGCCCGGGCACTCATCACGGAACACTGATACTATAGCCAAGAAAAGGTGGCGAGGCAAAGACGTCGTGCGCGACCTGTGCCTCGAGGCACAAACGCAGATCCGAGTTCCTAGGTCCTACCACACCGTCCAGCCGCCGTCGACGGGCAGGTTGTGGCCGTTGATCATCCCGGCCTCCTCGCTGGCCAGGAAGGCCACCGCCGCCGCCACGTCCTCCACGGTGGCCAGCTCGCCCTTGGGAATCTTGCCCAGGACGAAGGCGCGGAACTCCGGGTTCTGCAGGCGCGTGCGGGTGAGGTTGGTCTCCACGAACGTCGGGGCCACCGAGTTAACGGTGATGCCACTCTTCGCCCACTCCACTGCCAGCGTGCGCACCAACTGCACCACTGCTCCCTTGCTCGAGCAGTACACCGGCTGCCCCGGGATCGCCACCAGCCCCGACTGGCTCGAGATCCAGATGATGCGGCCCCAGCCGCGCTCCATCATTCCCGGCGCCAGCTGCTGCGCCAGGAAGAAACCCCCTTTCACATTGGTGTCATAGGTGTCGTCCCAGTTCTCCTCGGTGACGTCCAGCGCGGGCAGAGGCCGGTTGATGCCGGCGTTGTTCACCAGGATGTCCACCCGGCCGAACGCGTCCAGCGCCGCCGCCACTCCCCTCTCCCGCTGGTGCCGGTCGCGGACGTCCATCTCGACGGAGAGCACCCGCCCGCCGAAACGCTTGGCGGCAGCCGCCGTCTCCGTCAGGGCCGCCGCCGAGCGACCGCTGACCGCCACATCGGCGCCTTGCCGCGCCAGCATCACCGCAATTCCGGCCCCGAGGCCGGTGGCAGCGCCCGTCACCATCGCGACTTTGCCGTCGAGTCGAAACAGCGGGCGATCATCAGTCATCTTCGTATCTCTCCACACGCATCTGGGCAGTGATCCCGTGGGCGAGCATGTGCTCGGCCCGGCATTGCCGCTCCGTCACCCGGCCGATCTCGCGGCTGGCGGCCGGCGTCATCCTCTGGTAGGTGAGCGTCTTGAGGAACTTGCCCACCCAGAGGCCGCCGGTGTAGCGGGCCGAGCGGCTGGTGGGCAGTATGTGGTTGGTGCCCACGCACTTGTCCCCATAGGCGACGGTGGTCTCCTCGCCGATGAAGAGCGACCCGTAGTTGCGCAGGCGCTGGTGGTAGAAGTCCGGATCCGTGACCAGCAGCTCTAGATGCTCCGGCGCGTAGTCGTCAGCGATAGCGACAGCCTCCTCTGGGCTGTCGGACAGGTAGATGCGGCCATTGTTGGCCCATGACACGGACGCCACCTCTCGCGTCGGAAGCACCGCCAGTTGTCGCTCCAACTCGTCGCGCACGCGCCGGGCGTAGTCCACCGTGAAGCAGACCAGGGCGATGCCGCTGTTGGGGTCATGCTCGGCCTGCCCGAGCAGGTCTGCCGCCACCAGGACGGGGTCGGCGGCGTCATCGGCGATGACCATGATCTCCGTCGGGCCGGCGAGCAGGTCTATGCCGCAGCGGCCGAACAGCTGGCGCTTAGCCTCGGCGACGTACTTGTTGCCCGCGCCGCAAAGGATGTCCACCGGCTTCACCACGCCCATGCCGAAGGCCATCAGGGCCAAGGCCGGCACGCCACCGAGCACGAAGATGCGGTCGGCGCCCGCCTTGGCCATGGCGTTCACCGTGGCCGGGTAGGGTCCCGTCCCGCGGCTGGGCGGCGTGCAGGCGATGACCTCGTCCACGCCCGCCACCTTGGCCGGGATGATGCTCATCTGCGCCGAGCCGAACATGGGGTAGCGACCGCCGGGGATGTAGGAGCCTACCCGCTGCACCGGCACGTGCCGGTGCCCGAGGACGATCCCGGGGCGGATCTCGACCTCGAGCGGCCGCAGTGTCTCCAGCTGGGCTCGGGCGAAGCGGCGAACGTTGTCCTGGCAGAAGTCGGTGTCTGCGACCACCTGCGCGTCCACCGAGGCGATGGCGGCCTCGATCTGGTCCGGGCTCAACTCGAAGCTGGGCGGGTCCCAGTCGTCGAAGCGGCGGCTGTAACGGCGCACCGCGTCGAGGCCGTTCACCTCCAGATCCAGCAGCATGTTGGAGACCACCTCCGCCGTCTCCGGGTCATGCTCGAACAGCCGGTGCCCGCCTTCCTTGTACAGCCTCATGATCGTCCCTCCGCGGCCCCTGATGAGGGTCGTGCGCCGGCTCCATTGTAGTGTACCCAACACCGGGCCGTATACGCCTCCGCCATTCGCCAGGGGTGTGCGTCAGAGTCTAGGCAATCCTGATCGGCGCCGAATCGCCCCAATGGATGCACGGGGCGACCCTTCCCGGCGCCGGCCACCGTCTCCCTCGGCAGCGCTGGGGCGCCCCGGGCTGAAGCCGCGGGGCTACGGGTTGGCGAAGCCGGCCTTCGCCGGCTCTGTCGTGTCCGCTTCGTCGGCTGTCTCAGCCCGCGAAGGCGGGCTTCGCTAACCCGTCAGTGGTTTCGCGGCGCGAAACCACGAGCCCCGGCCATTCATGGCGGGGCGACCACGGCGGGCCGACCACGCGACATCGGGTCGCGGGCGTCTGAAGCCGCCCGCTCAGGGCCTTCGGCCGGGACCTGTCACCGACGGCGCGAAGCGCCCTCAGCCCCGGTCTTCAGGCCGGCGCGTCCATACGACGGGGCGACGACGGGGCCACCGGCGTGGGGAGGACGGCCACGGACGCCGCCCCTACCCCAGCCCGCGAAGGCGGGCTTCGCTAACCGGTAGCCCCGGCCATTTATGGCGGGGCGACCACGGCGGGGCTACCCCCGCGGGGCGACCCCGCGGCACCGCCCGCTGTCGCCCCAGCGGCTGCCGCAACCGTCCGCCCTGCATTCGACATTGCGCGACCTCTCGAGGCCGGACACACCGGCCAACTCCAGTCGCCCCTTGACAGGTGACCGCCGCCCTGTTATACGCCTCCTTATCCCCTCATGAGAGGCATTCCGGAGGCCCCTATGCCCTGGTGCAACATCGTGACCGCCGGTTCCTGCTCTTTGGCGGAGCAGGAGCAGATCAAGAGCGAACTGGGTACCATCCTCGCCGAGACGATGAACAAGCCCGAGACCGGCTTGGCCGTGACTTTCGTCGGCGCCGACGGCTTCTATCGCGCCGGCGCGCCGGTGCAGGACGCCGCCGCCGTGGACCTGCGCTACATCGGGCAGTTCCCCCTGGAGGTGAAGAAGGCGACCACCAAGCGCATCTGCCAGTTGCTGCAGCGGGTGCTGGGGGTGGATCCCCTCAAGATCATGGTGGTCATGAGTGAGGTGGACGGCGACAACTGGGGCCGCAGGGGCGGCGATTACCCCTAGAGCGAAGCCGCCCGGCCCGATCCCTGACGCCAGTTGACGCCCGAAACGCGGAGGGGCGCGATCCAATTGGACCGCGCCCCTGTCGCTTGGCTACCGATGTCGGCCGGGCTACTGCTCTTCGATCACCACCGTGCGCAGCGTGTCACCCGCGGACTTGGGGAGCTGCTGCGGGTCGCGCAGGGTCAGTGACAGAGCCACGTCCATGCCCGCCACCACCTTGCCGAAGATGGTGTGCTTGCCGTTCAGCCAGGGGGTGGGCACGAAGGTGATGAAGAACTGGCTGCCGTTGGTGTTGGCGCCGGCGTTGGCCATGGCCAGGTAGCCGGGCTGGTCGAAGGTCAGCCCCGGGGCGATCTCGTCGGCGAACTTGTAGCCGGGGCCGCCGGAGCCGGTGCCGGTGGGGTCGCCGCCCTGGGCCATGAAGTCCTTCAGCACCCGGTGGAAGGTGGTGTTGTCGTAGAAGCCCTCGCGCGCTAGGAACACGAAGTTGTTCACCGTGATGGGGACCTGGTCGTCGAACAGCTCGACGCGAATATCCCCCTTGTCGGTCTGCAACACGGCGTGGTAGGTCTTCGCCGTGTCAATGCTCATCTCCGGCGCGCTGGACCACTGCTTCGCTGCGGGCATGGGCGTCTCTCCCTGGGTAGGTTGCGGGACCGGGGTCGGTGTGTCCGGGTAGGCAGTGGCGCGGATGCGCGCCGCCTGGGTGGCCTGCTGATCGGGCGCGGGCGTGCCGCCACCGCATGCCGCCAGCAGCGCCACTCCCGCCACTGCAGCGACGGTTCTCAGCGCGCGGCGGCGACAGACTAAGCGTACCATGACCGACCTCCGGGAAGGCGTGCGCCGGGGGCGATTCCTTCCCTCAGCGCAGTGATAGGGTAGTGCCCCCAGAGGGGTGTGTCAAAACAACCCCGGTTGACAGCGCCCGCCCCTCGGCCCTATCGTCCCCTCCTTGGGCGCGGCCGGGAAGCGGCCCGCTGGAGGTAGAAGGCTTGATGGATCTGCCGACCACCGTTCTCGGCCGCACCGGCCTGCGCGTCACTCGCCTTGGCATCGGCGGCGGCTACTGCAAGAGCGCCGACGGCTACCGTGCCGCCCTGGATTGCGGTGCCACCTATGTGGACACGGCCCACAACTACCGCGACGGCGAGGACGAGAAGACCATCGGCCAGGGCATCAAGGGCCGGCGCGATGGCCTGGTGCTGGCCAGCAAGTCCCAGGTGCGCGACGCCGCCGGGGCCCGGGCCGACCTGGAAACGTCGCTGCGCTCGCTCGGCGTGGACTACCTCGACATCTGGCAGCTCCATTATGTCAATACGCCGGCGGACCGAGAGCAAGTGCTTGGCCCCGGCGGCGCCTACGAGGCCGCCCTGCGCGCCCGCGACGAGGGTTTGGTGCGCTTCATCGGCGTCACCGGTCACGACTGGGACCAAGTGGGCGCCAACCTGGCCGGCGGCCAGTTCGACACCGTCCTCCTCTGGTACAACTGCGCCATGCCCGAGCCGGAACTGCGCGTCTTCCCGGTGGCGGCGCAGCATGACACCGGCGTGGTCCTGATGCAGACCACCCGCAACGACCGCCTCTACAGCCCCACCGGCTACCCCGCCGAGGCCGACTTCTACCGCTACGTGTTCGGCACGCCGGAAGTGGACGTCGCCCTCATGGGCCTGCGCGATGTGCCCCGCTTCCAGCGGGTCGCGCGCGATCTGAGCGAGCGAGACTCTCTCTGCCCCGAGGAGCGCGGCGTGCTCGCCATGTATGGGGCCCGCATGCGGGCGGAGGGGAAGCTCAGCTGACACGGGGGCCGGTGCACTAGCTCCCTCGAGGGGGCGCCTCAGTCGCCCCCACACATCCAGGCCCAGGCGCCACCGCGAGCCGAACTTAGGACCCCTCATTCTCGGAAAATGCTTGACTATACTGGTATCTCATGCTATATTGCCCTCTCTGTGTGTTAGTTTCTGTAGGAGGCTGTGTCAGTTAGGAGTAGCTACCTCCGTATTCGCCCACGCACACCCCCCGGCAAACAGGGCACACTCTGTCTCGCTGGGCACGCGAACCACATCGGCTTCGATAGAACCCCAGGGCGCGCGAGGCGATCCTCCTACCCCACAACCCCCCTCCAGACTGCTAGCGCCATTCACAACTGAGTTAGGAGTGTGTTATGAACGCGCGAACAGCCCGGCTCACCCTCGGTCTTGCGGCCTTCCTCGCTGTCGCGGTAGGGCTCGCCAGCCTACCTCTGACCCAATCGGCGGAGGCGGAGTCGCCCCAGCAGGCGGAGGCTTCGCTCATGGCGCAGGCCGCGGTCGGCGATGCCATCACCTATCAGGGCCGGCTGACCAGCGCCGGCGGCACACCGATCAACGGCACTCAGGCCATGCGCTTCGTCCTGTATGACGCGGCCGCTGCCGGCTCGGCCCTCTGGGACAGCGGCCCCCTAAGTGTGCCCGTCAGCGACGGGCTTTTCTCCGTGGCGCTGGATGTGGACCAGGCTGACTTCACGGGCGATGCCGTCTGGCTCTCCATTATCGTGGCAGGCGAGACCCTCTCGCCCCGCCAGCCGCTCCACCCAACGCCCTACGCCCTCGGCCTCAAGCCCGGCGCTAGCGTCGCGGGAGAGCCGCCCGACTGGTCCGGGACCGTCCTGGGCGTCACGCTGGAAGGCGTCTACCCGACCGCCAGTGCGCTCAATGCCATGGCCCCGGCCACCGGCTCGGCCGTCCGGGCCCAAGGTGCCGGCGGCCCCGGGCTGTACGCATCGAGCAACAGCCATTTCGGCGTACGCGGCAGCAGCATAGATGGAATCGGCGGCTACTTCTCCAGCGAGAACGGCTACGGCCTGGTGGTCGAGACGGTGGGTTCCGACCACTGGGACCACGGCGCCTATATCGTCTCCAACGGCGGTTACGGCTTGTATGCCCAGAGCGCCCAGAACCAAGGCGTCCGCGGCGAAGCCGGAAACGTCACCGGGATAGCTGAGCCATTGGGTGCGGTGGGGGTGGTCGGCATCGGCGCCAACCGGGGCGTCTATGGGGCTAGCAGTGCCGGAACCGGCGTCTACGCCGTAAGCGCCTCCAACTACGGCATCTGGGGGCAGAGCACCGACTACAGAGGCGTAACCGGGCGCACCTCCCGCACCGACAACAACTACGGCTTCTATACCCCCGACAACCTCTACGTGGGTGGGACGAGCACCGTTGCCGGGGCGCTGATGCAGGTGATGCAGAACACCGGCGCCGAGCCGCTCTCCCCCGGCGACGTGGTGGTCTTCAGCGGCATAGATCGCACCAGCACCATGACCGCCTCTCCCATGCTTCAGGTCGCCAAGACGGGCACGGCCAGCAGTACCGCCGTGGCCGGTGTGGTGTACAGCCGCTTCAACTTGGCGGCCGTAGCCGAGGACTCATCTCCTCCGGACGAGGGCGACCTGGCCGCCATCGCCCAAGTGGAGGTCACTCCGGCGGGCGATGCCGCCCGTGGCGAGTACGTGCTCGTAGTGGTACAGGGCCCCGCTCAGGTCAAGGCCAGCGCCGTGTCGGGCGGGATCCAACCGGGTGATCTGCTCTCCACCAGCAGCCTGTCGGGCTATGCCGGGCGCACGCAGGAGGTCAGCCTGCAGGGAGTGTCCACATCGCTTCCCGGCACCACCTTCGGGAAAGCGCTCGAGCCCCTGACCGCCGGAGAGGAGATGGTCTATGTCTACGTCACGCTCAACTAGGCGGGCCCTGGCATCTCTGGGGCTATTGGCGGCCCTGGCATTCGCCTCGGTGGCCCTGGCGCAGACCTCCGGCAGCTACGACCTGAGCTGGAACCGGGTGGGTAGCGGAGGTCGCTCGTCGTCGGCCGGCTACGTCGTGCACAGTAGCATTGGGCAACCGGCAGTCGGCCAGGCCCAGATGTCGAGCCCCGGTTACCGCCTGACCGGCGGCTTCTGGTATCCGGCGATGCCGCCGGCGCAGTACCTGCCCCTGATCGCGAAGTAGGGAGACTAAGTCCGCGAACTGCAGTTCGCGGACTTCCTATTCGCGCGATCGCCCTCGGATTCGAGGACGCACATCTAGTTGCCCAACGACTAGGCCATCCTGGACGGTACATCCTGGGCAGGTCTGGATTCCATCGTAGTGCAACCCCTCGTTCAACGATCAGAGCGAGGGGCACGTGCGACCGCACGGGAGGAGGCAAGAGCGTGGGCAGCCAAGAGGTGGCCCAGTACTACGACGAGAACATTGAGAAGGAGATAACGCGCCTCACTAGCAGCTTCTACAACAACCTCGAGAAGCGCCTGGTACTACACCTGGTAGACAAGTACTTCCCCGCCGGAGGCAGGCTCCTTGACGCAGGCGGTGGCCCAGGCAGCTACGCACAGGAACTGCTCGCGCGCGGTTACGATGTCACACTTACAGACGTCTCACCCAAAGCGGTGGCTTGGGCCGACGAACAGCACGGCAGTAACCCCCGATTCCGGGCCCTCGTTCAGGATGCCAGGGACGTGGCTTCACTGGGCGCAGAGTCCTTCGACGCCGTGTTGAGCAACGGCCCGTTCTACCACTTGCTGGACCCGGACGCTCGCGACCGCGCAGCGCGAGGTGTCCGGCTGGTGCTGAGGCCGGGTGGTAGAATGATCGCCGCTTCGCTCACGGTGTGGGCCTTCGTCAGAGGTCTGCTCACGTGGGGGAAGTACGACCGCTTCATGAGCGACGAGGTGCCGACGGACCCGAAGGTAGATCACCTTCTCAGCACCAAGCGGGACGAACGCGAGGTGGCCAGCCCTTTCCGGACCAGGCCGGACCCGTTCCGCGCATTCTTCGAAGGACACGGCTTCAAGACGATAAGCATGGCGGGCTGTAAGGGCATCCTCACCGGACTGAAGGGTCTCGACGACGCCCCCGAAGCGGTACAGGAGAAGGCGGCAGCCCTGATGTTGGCCACTTGCGAGGAGCCCGACGTCATCGGATTCTCCGAGCACATCTTCTACGTGGGCGAGAAACACGCTAAGCTCTGAAGCCGCTAGCTAGGGTCAAGAGGCCCCTCCTCAGTGGGTTCACGACACTCAGCCGACTACGGCGTCCGTCAATGGCGAGATACTGGCGAATGAGGCGTCTCGAGGGCGTTGCCTCCGCGCGATGGTAGATGTAAGATGTGATGTAAGTTAGCGCCCTGGGAGGCCGGCCGTGACGGTCAAAGTAAGGAAGCAGATCAGCATAGATCGCGATCAAGAGGAGCGTCTCAAGCAACTGGCCGCGGACACCGGGGCCAGCGAGGCCGAGATAGTCCGCCAGGCCCTGGATCGCGCCCTCGACGCTCCGGACTTCCCCTTCCTCAATGATGCCATCTGGGCGAAAGAGGTGGAGTACATTGAGGCTCTGTCAGCGCAGGGCCCCGTGCCCGGGCGGCGTACCTGGCGCCGAGAGGACGCATATGAGGCCTAGGGCCCTGCTAGACACGAACGTCCTAGTGTACGCATACGACCGCTCAGAACCGACCAAACAGCAGCAGGCGCTGTCCCTGCTGAAGAGCGCCCGGACACTCCGACTGGGGACCCTCTCCAGCCAGGTCCTATCGGAGTTCTACTCGGTGGCTACCCGGAAGATCATGATGCCGCTGACTCCAGGAGAGGCGCGTGAGCGCCTGCAGGTCTACGCTTCTTCCTGGCCTGTCCTCCCCGTCACCGGGCCCATCGTCGTCGAGGCCAGCCGCGGCGTCTGCGAGCGTAGCCTGAGCTTCTGGGACGCCCTCCTCTGGGCCACCGCCAGGCTGTACCAGTTGCCGCTGATCCTAAGCGAGGATTTCCCCACCGGGAGCACCGTAGAGGGTGTGACCTTCGTTGATCCGTTCGCCCCGAATTTCCGACCGGAGAGCTGGCTGGGCTGATGGAGTAACGGCGGGAACGTTGATGGCCGGGGACCCGCGTCCGGTGACCGCGGCAGAGACCATCGGCAGCCGGCTAACCGCACCCTTCGCTGCGTCTCCACGCCCCATCGACCCCGCCAAACAAGCGACAGGATCTGCACGTCATCACCGCCGCGTGGGGTCAGGTGTTCGCCCGCCGCGGACCGACCAGCCTCCATCACCGCCAAGGCGTCGGCATAGCCCCGCCACTACCCCTTCTCCACCCCCACATCCCCGGCCCAGAGGCGCCGCATCTCCTCGCTCGTGGCCAGGAGCTCGTCCAGGCGGCCCTCCGCCTCCACCCGGCCGTCCTTGAGCACGATGATGTGATCCGCTCGCCGCAGGGCCACCCGCCGGTGCGACACCGCCAGGCAGGTGGCGTCGCTCCGGCTGAACAGCCGCTCCCACAACTGCCTCTCCGTCTCCACGTCCAAGGCCGACGACAGGTCGTCCACCACCAGAAGCTCCGCGTCGCGGACGAACATACGGGCGGCCGCTGCCCGCTGCGATTGACCTCCGGAAAGGCGCACGCCCTTCGGCCCGACGATGGTGTCCAGTCCCTCCTGCATCTCCGCCACGTCCTCTTCCATCACCGCCGCCCGGATAGCTGCCTCCAGGTCCACCTTCTCCGGCGGCAGGCCGAGCAGGATGTTGTCACGCAGGCTCTCGCTAAACAGGCGCGGCACCTGCGGCGTGTAGGCGACCCGCGGCGGCACCATGAAGGCCCCGGCGTTTTCCACCGGCTCCCCGTTCCAGAGTAGCGCCCCGCCATCAGCCGGCAACAGCCCCAGCACCGTCCGCAGCAGCGTCGTCTTGCCGGAACCGATCCGGCCGGTGACCACGGTGAACGACCCTCGCTCCAGAGCGAAGCTCACGTCGGCGATGCCCCGCGTGGAGTCGGGGAAGTGGTAGGTCAGGTCGCGCACCTCGAGCCGCTCCAACCGATCGGCGGACTCCTTGGCGACGTAGGGGACGGTGGGGAACTCGCCCCGCATGTAGACCGGTTCGTGCCGCACGAGCTGTTCCGGGGGCCCGCCCTGGAGAAGGCGCACCATGCGGTCGAAGGAGACACCCACCTGGCGGTACCAGGCGAGGAATCCGCCGAACATCCCCGTCATCTCGGTGATGAAGCCTAGGTAGAACACGAAGAGGGCGAAGTCGCCCACGGTGAAGGTGCCCGCCCGCATCGCCTGCCCGGCCGTAAGCAGGATGACACCCGTGCCCAGGTTGATCGCGTTCCAGAAGACCGAGTGCAACAGCTCGTTGAAGAGCCGGTCCTGCACCGCCGCCTTACGACGGGCATCGTTCAGCTGGCGGAAGCGGGCCACCGTGCGCGCCTCGGCCGTGGCCACCTTGATCGCCTGGGCCGAGCCGAACATCTCCCCGATGAAGCCGGAGACGGAGCCGGCGGTCTTGCGCGCCGCCCGCCGATAGGTATCGAGCTTCCGCACCGCCAGGTTGGCCGCGACCGCCACGACCACCAGGGGCAGGAAGACCAGGAGCGTGATGCGGGCGTTGATGCTGATCATGACCGCCGCGGCGATGATGGCGAAGAGCAAGTAGCCCACCAGGAAAGGCAACTCGTGAGTGAAGTTGACCGCCTCGTCCACATCTCCCCGGAAGCGGCTTATGGCTTCCCCGGGGGAGTCGGGCAGGGAACGCGCCCCCGGCCGGTCGAGGATGCGCTCGAAGAGATTCTTGCGCAGGAGAGCCCGCAGGGTGAACGACCAGGAGAAACTGAGGTAGATGTCGCCGAAGATGCCCACCGCCCGGGCTAGCGCGATGGCCACCATCAGCGCGGCCAAAGCCGTCGGCCCCAGGCTAACGTAGGCATCCCCGGTGAGGCGATTGAAGAAGGCGCGCGTCACCAGACCGGTGGCCTGGAAGCTGCCGGTGAATATGAACACCCGCAACAGGATGATGGCCAGGTACTCTCCGCGACGATAGGTGAGCATCTGCCACAGGAACCACCAGGTTGGTCGAGTGCTGGAGCGGGCGATGCGGTCGTCCTGGAGCGGAGCGGCAGAGCTCGTCACACCAGCATCTCCTCTAGACCGGTGCGCAGGAGGCCGGAGAAGCGCGAGCCGGGGTCGGCCACAAGAGCATGGCGCTCGCCGTGCTCCAGTATGCGCCCCTCCTCTAGGATCATGATCTCGTCGGCACGCTGCACCGTCCCCAATCGGTGGGCGATGACGATGCCGGTGCGCCCCTGCATGAGGCGATCAACGGCCCGCTCAATCAGGTGCTCCGTCGCCGGATCCAGCCGCGACGACGCTTCGTCCAGGATGACCAGGCCCGGGTTCTGCAGGAAGATGCGGGTGAAGGCCACCAGCTGCGCCTCACCGGTGGAGAGGCCGCCCCCAGCCGACTCCAGTTCCGTGTCCAGTCCCTGCGGCAGCGAGCCGAACCAGGAGCCGAGACCCAGCTCCTCGATCACCGCCAGCAACCGCTCATCGGGGATGCTGGGGTCGAAGAAGGTGAGGTTGTCGCGCACCGAGGCCTGGAAGAGCTGGACGTTCTGCGTCACCATCCCCACGTGACGGCGCAGGTCCGCCAGGCGTGTCTGCCCTAACGGCACGCCGCCCACCTCAATGCCACCCTCCTGGGGCTCGTAGAGGCGGAACAGCAGCCGGGTGATGGTGGTCTTGCCGGAGCCGGTCCGGCCCAACAGCCCGAGCACCTTGCCCGCCTCCAGGTGGAAGTCCAGGTCGCGCAGAACGGGCTCGTCGCTGTCATAGCTGAAGGAGACGTGGCGGAACTCCACTGTCAGCGGTCCGGGCGGCAGGTCGGGCCCGTCGCCGTCAGCAATGGTGGGCTGCTCCCGCAACAGGCCCTGGATGCGCACGATGCCGGCGGCGGCCAGCTGCAAATTCTGCAGCTGCTGGGTGATGCGCTGCATGGGCCAGATGAGCATCATGGTGTAGTTGAAGATGAGGTAGACGGTGCCGATGGACACCGCCCCCGCCTCGAACACGTAGGCACCCACCGCGAACGCTGCCGCCGTCCCCACCGCAAACACCATCTCGCCCGAGTTGACCATGATGTTGACCATCAGGCCGGCGCGGATCTGCTTCTGCATGACGTCCCGCATGAGCTGGAAGAAGCGCAGCAGGACATAGGGCTTGGCCCCGGCCGAGCGGATGTCCTCCGTGCCGGAGAGCCGCTCCTCCAGGAAGCCGAACAGGTTCGCATGCGCCTCGCGCGAGGCGGTCCAGTGAGGCACGGCGATGTTGCGCAGGCGCAGCAGCACCGCCATGGCGAGGACGGCGAACACCGTCAGCGCCAGGCCCACGCGCCAGTCCTCTCGGAAGAGCAGCACCAGCACGCCGAGCATGAGCATGGCACTGCCGAAGACCTGGATGACGAACTGGGAGAAGAAGTTCGACAGGGCGGTGACGTCCCCGTCCAGCCGCTCGATCATCTCGCCCGGGGTGTGGGTGTTGTGGAAGCGCATGTCCAGGCCCAGACAGTGCTCCGCCAGGTCGGCGCGCAGGAAGTTGGTGGCCGTCCAGCCCACGTTCTCGCCGAAGTAGGTGGTCCCGATGGCCACGACCTGCTGCAGCACTGCCAGGCCCATGAAGAGCAGGGCGAGGCGGTAGAGGTATTCGGGCGGGCCGTCGGACCGCGCCGAGTCAATGAACCCACGCATGATCTGGGGGTTGACCAGCTGGAGCCCGATGCCGCCGAAGAGCAGCAGCGCCAGTGCCGCGACCCGAGCGATCTGGGGACGCAGGTAGCTGGACAGGAGAGCATAGTACTGCCGCAAAGGCACGTTCATTGGGGATAGCACTCCGGCACGGGTGCCACCAGAATGGGCGCAAGGAGATTCATGCTAGCACCCGTCCCACCGGCGAACAAGGCGACAGCTGGGCACAGCAGACCCGGCAAGGCCGGGCCGGTCTCTCTACTTGCGCGTCCGCAGCAGCAGCACCGCGTCCAGCCCGAGCGGAGACAGGAAGGTGTAGCGCCGGCCCCCCTGTACCGCCGCCGACGTGACCGCCTCGGCCGTGCGGGGGTAGAACCACTCCACCGAGACCATCCCCGGCGCCGCGGCAAGGTCCACCGTCACCTGGGCGTCGTCGGGGGTGTACACCAGGTAGACCGATCCGGCGTCGGCCAGGCAGTATCCCGAAGAAGCCAGCTCGCCCTGCGGCGTCATGCATTTCAGTGGTAGGCGGTCTGCCAGCCGGCGGCTGTGGCCCAATGTCGCCCGAAGCGGCCCCCAGTCGGCAAAGTGGCGCGTCATCAGCAGGCTGCGATCGTAGGCGCGGCGGGAGTCGTCGCTCCATGACGGCAGCGGCCACCAAGGGTCCATGAAGATTGGGTTCAGGCCGCGGAGGAAGCACTTCCAGGCCCACTGGTAAGTTCCGCCCGTGCCCCAGATGTGGTCGGTGTCGGCGATGATGACCTTGCGGCCATCGGCGGGCGGGGGGTCGTAGCGGTAGCTCTCGCCCGGGCGGGGGCTGGGCGAGATCCAGTCGGCGTTGCTGGCGAACAGGATCGGGTTGTAGGTGGTGCCGCCGTCCGAAGTCATGCCCACCGGGTGTTGCTTGGGCTTGATGCGCTCGTACTCGTGGACGTAGTCCACCAGGTGGAGATGCCAGGCCACCGACTCCTCGTCGGCCCTGGTCTCGTTGACGATCTCGTAGAGGACGTTGTCCAGGTCGTTGACCGTGTCCACCACCTGGCGGATGTAGGCCTTCTGGAACTCCACCACCTCCGGGACGGCCAGCGTGTAGACCAGCGGACGCCCATCGTCGTTGGGGTCGCCGTCCACCCCGTTGACGTTGTTGTCCCGGTGGAAGGGGTGCGTCAGCCAGGGATCGCAGCCGGGGCGGGCATTGCGGAGACACCAGGCCTCGAACAGCATGATGGAAACGTAAATGCCACGTTCGCCCGCCTGCCGCACCCGTTCCCGTAGCCGATCGAAGTAGCTCTGGTTCCACCGGCCCAGGTCGAACTTGGGCTTGCCGTCGCGCGCCAGCCCGGGGCCGGTGCGCTCTTGAGGGAGGGGATCGAAGTGCAGCAGCTCGTCGGTCCAGGGGGCCAACTCGGTGTGGTCCCAGGTCCACATCCGCACGAAGTTGTGCCCGTGCGAGGTGAGGAAGTCCAGGTACTCCTGATAGTCGAAGGGCGGGTCGCCGGGACGACGGATGTCCACCAGGTTAGCCCAGGTGTGCGAGCCGGTCAGGTAGATCGCCTCGCCCCGCTCGTCGGTGAAGTAGCGCGGATTGACTTCGCTCGCACGGAGCGGACCGCGGAAGCGGGGGCCGACCTCCTCCGTCATCGTCTACCCTCCTCGCACCCTGTCAGTCACCAGTGAGGCGGCACGTCGGGGGCGTCGCCGGTTCCCGCGCTAGCCTAGCGCTCGGCGGCACGCGGCCATGACGTCGGCCACGCCCATGCCCCAGCGGTCCAGCAACTCTTCGTATGGGCCGGTCTCGGTGAAGGTATCCTGAATGCCCACCATCGCCATCCGCGTCGGGCACCGCCGCGACAGAACCTCGGCCACCGCGCCCCCCAGACCACCCACCACCGTGTGCTCCTCCACCGTCACCACCGCCCCGCTGCTTGCCACCTGCAGCAGGAGGTCCTCGTCCAGTGGCTTCAGAGTAGGCATGTTGACGACGGTGGCGTCGATGCCGGCGGCAGCCAGCTCGTCTGCCGCTCGCAGGCACCGTCCCAGCAACACGCCGCAGTTGATGATGGCGACGTGCCTCCCCTCCCTTAACACCCGGCCCTTCCCCAGCTCGAAGGGCGCTCCCTCCGGCACCAGGTTGGGCACGGCCGCCCGGCTCAGCCGCAGGTACACCGGCCCCTCGTGCTCGGCCACCAGCGGCAAGCAGGCGGCCGCCTCTCCGGCGTCGGCCGGCACCACCACCGTCAGGTTAGGCAGGGCCCGCATCACCGCCAGGTCGCAGATGCTGTGATGCGTCGGTCCGTCCTTGCTGTCGGAGAGGCCGGCGTACGCCCCGACCAACTTCACGTTCGCGCGCGGATAGGCGACGCACGTGCGCACCTGTTCGGCGGCCCGCAGCGACAGCAGGAAGGCGAAAGTGTGCACGAAGGGTATCTGCCCGCCCAGCGCCAGCCCGGCGGCCACGTCCACCATGGCCGCCTCAGTGATGCCCACGTTGTAGAACCGGCTCGGAAACCGTTCCCCGAAGTAGCGGCTGCGGGTGGACGCGGACACGTCGGCGTCCAGCGCCACCACTCTCTCATTCACTGCCGCATAGTCGGCCAGGGCCTTGCCGTAGGCCTCCCGCATCTCTACCACTGCGCTACTCGGCATGGCCCAGTTCCTCCAGGGCGCAGGTCAGCTCGAAGTCGGTGGGGGCGCGCCCGTGCCAAGCCGCCTGCCCCTCCATGAAGCTGCAGCCCCGCCCTTTGGTGGTACGGGCGATGATCACCGTGGGTCGGTCGTGGATGAGGGCGGCGTGGTCGAGGGCCTCCAGGATCTGCCGCACGTTGTGTCCGTTGATCTCCAGCACCGCCCAGCCGAAGGCGCGCCACTTGTCCGCCAGCGGCTCCAGGGGCAGCACCTCGTGCACCGGCCCGTCCAACTGCACGTCGTTCTGGTCCAGGATGCAGGTCAGGTTGGCCAGCCGGTACTTGGCGGCGATAAGCGCTCCCTCCCATACCACTCCCGCCTGCACCTCGCCATCCCCCAGCAACACATAGGTGTGCCAAGAAGCGCCGGCGCGACGAGCAGCCAGCGCCAGCCCTGCTCCCAGCGCCACCCCGTGTCCCAGAGCACCGGTGGTCGCCTCGATGCCGGGCGTCTTGAGCCGGTCGGGATGACCCTGCAATCGCGAACCCAACTGGCGTAGAGTGCAGAGCTCCGCCGCAGCGAAGTACCCTCGCCGGGCCAGAGCCGCGTACAGTGCCGGGGCAGCATGACCCTTGGACAGGATGAACCGGTCGCGCTCCGGCCAGTCCGGTCTTTTGGCGTCAACCCTCAAATGCTGGAAGTACAGGCAGGCGATGATCTCCGCCGCCGATAGGGACCCGCCCGGGTGACCGGACCCGGCGTCGTGGACCATCTGGACCACGTCGCAGCGGATCTGCCGCGCTCGCTCCTCCAGGCCGGCGATCTGGGACTCGCTATACATCCACTCTCCTCTGCCAACGCGGACCACCGGCGCCAACCGCCGCTGCGTCCACCTCTAGAGTCATCACGCAGTCGCCAGGGGCGGTCGTCCTCTCCCCCAGGGGCCGAGCAAGGCGCGCCCCCCGGGGTCGCTCAACTCACCGCCCGGCTTCGGTCTCGGGCTAGGCCGTCCAGCCCGGCATGCTCAGCAGCCGGACGATGTGCATGAAAGCACGCGGCACATGGAAGGGGTCCTTCACCGGCAGCGCCACGACCTTGTCAATGGGGGTGTTGTCCCGGTTGCGGATGGATGCCCATTCGCCCGCCGGCTCGGGGAAGGTAGCGAAGGTGTACTCATGCATGCGCCAGAACCACTCCCGGCTCCACTCGCTCGGCTCGTAGTAGTGCGCCAGGAGCAGGGCGTACAGCGCCTCCGAGTGCACCCACCACAGCTTGGCGTCCCAGTCGTCCAGCAGCTTGCGGACCATGGCGTGGTCCGTCAGACCCTCGGGCACCGCGCCCCGCGGCCGGCCGCCCTCCATGTGGGCGAACTGGGTCAGGCCCGGGTACTCATCGTCCCAGCCCAGCTCGCAGGCCCGGCGGATGGCGGCGATGGCCTGCCCCTTCATGGTCTCGTCGCCGGCTTCCTCGGCGTAGTGGAGCACGAACCACATGGACTCCAGGGTGTGTCCGGGGTTGATGTAGGTGCCCAGCAGGTTGGGCTGGACGCGCCCGTCGGTGCCCATGAACTCGATGAGCACGTCCAAGTCCGGCTGGCGGTGCTGGTACATCACCGTCCGCGCGAACTCCGACGCCCGCCGGTGCAACCGCTCGCTCAGGGCGGGATCGAAGTCCTCGGAGGTCACGGCCAACTCCCGCGTGACCTCCAGCATGATCATGGGAATGCCGTGCTGCTGGTAACCTTCCGGCGTCGGGTAGGGATCGGTGCGGAAGTCTCCCAGCGTGATGCGCGCCTCGACCGACTCGTACAGCCGGGTGGCGAAGTCGAACGCGGCCGGATCGTGGGAAGCGCGGGCATACTCAGAGAGCCCGTAGACCACGAAGCAGTCGGCGAAGGTGCTGGTGTCGTAGAACTCGCCCGGCTCAGCCTGCCTGGGGTTGCCCTGCTCGTCCAGAAGGATGGGCTTGCCCTCCCGGCTGAGGATGAAGGCCACGTGGCCGTTGGGCAGCAGGGCGTGCTTCATGAGGAACTCGGCCCCGGAGCGGGCCAGCCGCAGGTACTGGGGTGCCTCGGCAGTGTGGGCGAACTGGCAGGCCAGCCGCGCCCACACCCACACGAAGCGGCCCTGCGACCAAGTGAACTTGTGGTTGTGGAGGAGGCGGCCGCCGGAGTTGGAGAAGCCGGTGTAGTAGCCGCCGTGCTCCTCGTCTATGGCCTTCTCCAGCCAGTAAGGCAGCAGGTGCCGGAAGAGGTGGTCCTGGTAGGACTGCCGCAACTCGCCCACCGTCCGGGCGTCAAGGGGTTTCGCTTCGGTTGCCATCGCCGTCCTCGCGCGACAATGTCGGCCGGGGAACCGGCCCACCGTAGAATGCCTCAGGACGGCCGTTCTGTCATGTGGGGAGAGGTGATCAACCGCAGAGGACGCAGAGAGCGCAGAGAAGAGGAGGCTGGCGGCAAGGGTGAGCCGGGATCAGGTGCGGTCCTGACTCCCACCGGGAGGAGATGGTTCTCGACCCCCTCTCCCACGGGTGGGAGAGGGGTGGCCGGCAGGCCGGGGTGAGGGTCCCTCCAGCCGTCCTCATACCGACACCTCCCTCACCAGCCGCTGCAGGCGGGCGTAGATCGCCACCGCAGGGGTCAGAAGCGCGGCCGAGGCCAGGAGGGCGGCTCGCAGCGACAGCGCCGATCCCAGCGCCCCCACCGCCGGCCCGCCCGCGATCTGTCCCAGCGCGTTCGCCTGGCCCCCCATGCTGATGACGGTGGCCCGCACCGAAGGGTCTAGGTCCCGGTTGAGCCAGCCCACGTACAGCGGGTCCATGACCGCCCGGCACACCGAGGCCGCCAGACGGGCCGTCAGGGCGAGCGCGAAAGAGCGGGCCAGGCCGAACACAGCCACGCTCGCTGTCAGGACGACCGTGAGCACCAGAAGAGCCCTTGCCGTAGGCCGCTGCCCGGCCCCTCCCAACCGGCGTCGCGCCACCTCCGTCCCGGCCAGCGACAGCACCATGCCGGCGGCGTTGATGAGGCCGAACCAGAAGACGGAATCCACCGAGCCCAGGGAGGGCAGACTTACGTTGGTCAGCAGGTGAGCCTCCCAAAGGCGGTCCAGGCCCTCGCTGAAGGCTCCCTCCACGAAAGTGACCGCCACCAGCCCGGTGAGCACCGGCCGGCCCCGGACCACACGCAGCCCCTTCCGGGCGATGTGCGCCATCTGGGCCCAACTGCCGCGCTCCTCCCGGGGCGCCGGCCGAAAGCCGTGCTCCGGCATCAGCAGCACCAGCCCGGCTGCCAAGACCAGCATCAGACAGCCGCCCGTAACGATGGGCAGATCGAGCCGGAGGGTGGCGAGCCCGGCTCCCGCCAACGTGCCCCCCAGGCCGCCCAGAGTGGAGAACTGGGCCCCGCGCAGGTAGGCTCGCCGCGCCCGCTCCTCGCCAATCTCGTCAGCGATCCACGCCTCCCAGGAGCCGCTAATGAAGGTGTGGGCGACGCCCTTGACCATCTCGGCGGCGGCGATGACAGCGAAGACGGGCACCACTCCTTGGACGATGAAGCCCGCGCCCAGTAGGGCGGTGCCGGCGATCACCGACCACTTGCGGCTGTAGGCGTCGGCCGCGACGCCGGTGGGCACCTCAAAGGCGAAGTAGCCCACCTCCAGCGCCGTCCCCACCAGCACCAGCTGTAGCGGGGACATCCCCACCACGCGCACGTAGTAGACCGCCGCCATGGTGTAGACCGTGTGCAGGGCGAAGAAGGTGGCCGCGTTGGCAGCCAGGTAGACGCGGTAGGCGGTACGGCCCCTCTGCCCATCAGGCGACGTGGCTATCGGCGTCATTGGCGCTACAACAGAAAGTCGCCCCTCCCGGAGGGGAGGGGGAGACGGTCACACCGCCAAGGGGTCATCGGATCGCCGGGTGGCCGCAGGCTCAGGAGGCCGCCAGCCGCCGGGCCCAGGCCTTCGCCCGCTCCACCTCGCCCGGCTTCAGCGGTCCCTTGGAGTCCAGCACAGCGAAGCCCTCTGGAGCCGCCGCCGAGGTGCCGCCGCTCCTGGTGAGCCGCTTGGCGATGCGCGGCGCCGCCCAACCGAACAGCTTCATCATTATGTTGAGTAACCACGACTTGGAGTCCTCGATGGTGATCCGGGTGTCGAAGGCTGCCACCTTCACTCCCTGGAGCGAGCCGGGTGCCAATCCCTTGAGGAACGCCTTTGTGTTGGGCGAGGCGCTGAAGCCGCGCGTGGGCGAGCCCACCACCAGCAGGTCCAGCCCGGCCAGGCTGTTCGGCCCGGCGCTGTCCACCTTTACGGCTTCCGTTCCCAGCTCTGCGGCGACGGCGCGCGCGATCTCCTCGGTGTTTCCGAAGAAGGTGTCATAGACGACCAATGCCTTCATGACCGCACCTCCCAACCAGCACTGCCACCTGGCCCAAACCCGCTGAGTCTACCGCGGTCTGGCGGTCTCATCCAGCCGCCGGGCGTCCCGACGGGGTGATCTCATCTCGGCTGAAGACAGGGCCCGAAACCGGCCCCATCCGCTCCCGGCGTCATCCTAGGGCCCACCAGGCGACAGGAGCAGCGGCTGGGGCCGACGGGTCTGCGGGATGATGAGAGCAGACTCCTCGCTGCGCTTGGAGTGACACGGGGCAGCCCAGCGCTGAATGCCGCAGGCGACGCCCCAATGGGGTCACAGCAGACCGGAGAACCCGCCTAGCCTGACGCCGAGCCGCTAGGTCCGATCGTCCCGGCCGCTAGGAGCCGGGTTCTGGGGCGCCCGCCGCTGCGCCATGGTACGCTCCACCTCGTGCCGCGCCTCCTCGAGCTCCGCGGTGACGGCGCCGGCCACTCCGCTGCAATGGGTGGCGATCGCCTCGAAGACCCGATGCCCGATGAGCGCGTGGCCGAGGTCATTGGCGTGGACCGTGTCCGGGTGAACGGACCAGTCCGCCTGCCCCTGGGCGGCCCAGATGTCGGCCAGGATGCAGCCGCACTCCTCGGCGAGTTGTCCGATGACCAGGTTGTACACTGCCGTCGCCTCGGCGCTGCCCCGGTTGTAGGGTGGGTAGAGGTCGTAGGCAGTCATGTGGTAAACCGTCGTCAGCACCGTGACGGGAGCGCACGCCTGCTGCACATCGCCGATGATCCGCCGCATATCCTCGCGGAAGTCCTCCGGTGGCATGCCGGCGCGCATGTCGTTGAGGCCGTAGGCGAGGATGAACAGGTCCGGCCGGAGGGCCACGACGTCGGAGTGGTAGCGCTCCAGGGCACTCGGCTTCGCCGAGGTGAGGTAGCCGGGGCTCCGCGGCGATATGGCATTGGCGCCAATGCCCCGGTTGTGCAGCGTCACCGGCGCCCCCTGGAACTCGCCGATGAGGCGCGCCACCACGTTGACCCAGCGGCGCTCTTCCGTCGAGGCCCCGGCGCCGGCCACGGTGCTTTCACCCAGTGCCACCAGCGTGCGGAAAGGTCGGGCGTACAGATCAGGCCGCATGAATCCTCCTTGCGCGCCCATTGACGCTGGTCAGGGCGCGGTCACCACCAGGCGAACGTTAGGGCGCTCCTCGTGCACCTCCACGCGGCCCGCTCCCGCGGCACGGAACATCTCCGCCATATCGGCCGGGGCGAAGAAGGTACTGCGCATGAGCGCGACTCTCTCCGCCAGGGCCAACCACTTGACCGAGCGATAGCGGATGTCCGGGTCCTCGATGACGGCGAGCCCGCCCGGCGCCAGCACCCGTACCACCTCGCGCGCCGCGGCGCGATGATCGGCCAGGTGGTGGAAAACGTCCACCATCACGAGACGGTCGAAGGCGCCGTCAACGAAGGGCAGACGCTCGCCCTCGCCCGTACAAACGGGCAGCCCCTTGGAGCGTGCCTCCCTTCCCATCGTCCATGAGGCATCACACACCACGAGCAAGCAGTCGCAGCCGAAGGTGGAGGAGACGCGGCCGGTACCTCCGCCGACGTCGAGCACCCGGAGGCCGTCCCGGACGTTGAGCAGCCGCAGGATCGGTTCCGGCCCGGAGTAGGGCAGCACCCGGTCGTAGATGCGCGCGACCAGGTCAAAGTGGTTGAGCGGCAATGGACCTCCTAGGACTGAGCGGTGGAGACAGCGCGGACGCGGACCCGGCGGTAGAGAAGCACGGCGCATGCCACCGAGGCCAGGTTGAACAGCCCCACCACCACGAACGGCAGCCCGCCACTCACCTGCACCAGCCAGCCCCCCACCTGCGTGCCGGCGATCATACCCCCGTACCAGCAGATGTGGGTGAAGCCGAGGGTCCGGCCATGCTCGCCCAGGGGAGACACCTGGCTGATAAGCCCCGGGATGGGTACCGACAGGGCCCAGGCAAACCCGGCCCCCAGCACCCCGGTTACGTAGAGCCCGACGAGGCTGTCCGTGGCCAGCGCGGCCGCCAGCGATGAGACCACGATCAGGGCCGTCAGCGCCACCACCAGGAGCGTGCGGTCCATTCGGTCGCTGAGGCGACCCGAGACCAGTTGGCAGGCGGAGGCGAATAGCAGCATGACCGTGCCGTAGTAAGCGGCGGTGCTGGGGGACCCGGAGACACGATAGATCAGCAGAGGGAACAGCAGCGACGCCGTGCCCCAGTAGGCAGTGGGGATGAAGCGGAGCAGCCCCAGGAGCAGCACCTCGGGGCGCTTGATGATGGTCCCGTAGCCGGAGAGGCTCTGCGCCGAACTGAGGCTACCGGCCTGTCCGGACGCTCTCGGTACGAACAGCACGCCGGCGAGAAAGACCGCCGTGCCCATGACGGCGCCCAGCACGCCGAGAAGGCGAAAATCGTAGTGGGCCAAGACGAGCCCGGAGAGCGAGTTGCCCAGCGCCCCACCGAGCGTCGGGGCGGTGAAGATGAGGGCAGCCGCCAACCCTAGCTGCTGCTTGGGAACCGTCGCCAGGGTGTAGGTGTCGCCGCCGAGGTAGTAGGCCCCACCGGAGAAACCCGCGTAGATGCTGAACGCCATCAGCGCCCACGGCGACCCGGTGAGGAACACCAGGCTCACCACGCCCAGGCCCGACAGCCCCAGAAGCAGCACCCGTCGCTGCCCGATGGCATCGCTCAGCGCCCCGCCGACGAAGGCCGCGCCCCCGGCGAACAGCAGTCGCGCCGAGACCAGCAGCGAAGCGAAGTCCGGCTCCCGCCCCAGGATGTCCTCGGCGTAGACCGGCAGTAGCCCGCGGCCGGCCGCCGCCGACAGGTCACCGAAGAAGAAGAGCGCCAGAAGGATGCTGAAGGGGCGCAGCCAGAATGACTGAGCGCGGCCGAAGTCCAGCGAACGCGCGACCGGCCGCACGACGAGGCGCCTCCAGGCGACATTGATCATAGGCGATGCCACTCCGGTGGGCCGGCGGGCAGCCGCCGGCGACAACGAGGTGACGCGAGTATAGCGGCTCTCGTGCGGCCGGTCACTGTTGGGCAGTCTCTGAGCCAATCTCGGCTAGGTCGGGCTTGCATTTCCGGGGATTGGTACTACAGTGGAGCCCGAACTTGGTGGAGGTTCCATTGGAGTACTCGCTTCACACTCAGGAGGTAGGCATGCTCTCACACCGGAAACTCACTCGCCGAAGCGCACTGCGGATCACCGCTCTAGCCGCCTTGAGCGCAGGCGTAGCTGCCTGCGGCGGCGCTACCCCGGCGCCTGCCACGGGAGCTGAGCCGGCCGCTACTACCGCACCGGCGGCCGCCCCGGAGGAGAAGACCACCGTCCGCTGGCAGGACTGGCCGGACTGGGAGCCCAACCTCGAGCGGATCATGGACAAGTTGGCCGAGGACCTGCCTCAGTACAACTTCGAGTTCGAGACTCTGGGCGACGGCTTCGAGGACAAGACCATGGCCGCCATGGTCGCCGGCACCGCCCCGGACGTGACCACCGGCTGGGGGCCCATCTTCCGCATCTGGGCCGAGAAGGGCCAACTCCTGGACCTCAACCCCTTGGTGGAGCGGGACTTCACCGCCGATCGCATCGGTGACTTCCACAAGTTCCAGTGGGACGGCATGGTGGCCAAGGACAGCGGCATTCGCTTCGCCGTGCCCTTCTACGTGAACCTCATTTTCCTCTTCTACAACAAGGATGCCTTCGACGAGGCAGGCCTGGACTACCCGACCGGCGATATGGACCACGACGACTACACCCAGGTCCTCGTCGGAAGCATGAAGCGCGACGGCGACAGGATCACGCGCTGGGGCGGGTCCATCGCTCCCACAGCGTACGACCGGTTCCAGGTCCACGTCCAGAGCTACGGCGGCCACGTGGTCAACCCCGACGACTGGACAGAGTGCTGGCTGGGCAAGGACGAGTCCCTGGAAGCACTCGAGTGGATCCGCGCCCGGTTGTGGGACGACAACTCCCTGGCTCAGCCCCTGCAGCTTCAGGGCATCGGCCAGGCCACCGGTACGCAGGCCGGCCCCTGGGCGGCCGGGATGCTCGCCACCGAAGAGGGCGGCATGGGCGCCATCGCCTTCTACGCCAACGAGAGCCCCTTCAAGTTCGCTCTGACTCACCTACCCGAGGGCCCGGCGCGACGCTCCACCTTGGGTACCACCGACGGCTACGCCATCTACAAGGGCAGCCAGAACCCCGAAGGCGCCTGGGATCTGCTGCAGTTCCTCACCGATGACTACTTCCAGACCATGGTTACCGAGACCTGGGGCGGCATCCCGGCCCGGCAGTCCCTTATCCCGAACTGGAAGGAGCTCATCATCAAGAGCTTCCCGGTCCTGGAAGACTCCAACATGGACGCCATCCTCGAAGCCCTGGAGTGGGGCTATCCCATGACGACCGAGGAGTTCAAGGTCCACTCCGAGTCGCAGACGGCCATCATCGCCGCCCTGGAGAAGGTCTTCTCCGTGGGCGACACGCCGGTGGACTACTTCATCCAGGTGGCCGAGGAAGTTACCGCCATCAACCGCGAGGGCTGATCGTCTCCGGCGACCGAGCGCCTGTCTCGAGTCGTCCTGCCTGTGCAGGGGCGCATATTGGTGCGCCCCTGCCGACATCTGCGACCTTCCGGATCGTTCCCAAGGAGGTGATCATTGGCGCAAGCCATCGGCAGCACCAAGGGAGCAGTCGTCGACCGGCGGCGGCACCTCTCTCAGAGAGCCAAAGAGGAAATCGCCGGCTATCTGTTCATCAGCCCCTGGATCGTGGGCTTCCTGATCTTCACAGCCGGAGCCATGATCTTCTCTCTCGGCCTGGTCTTCTTCAAGACCGATCTGCTCACGGGCTTCAACTTCTACGGCCTGCGGAACATCACCAAGATGCTGTCCGACCCGCTCTACCACAAGAGCCTGCAGGTCACGTCGTACTACGCCTTCGCCGTGGTGCCGCTGAGCCTGGCCATCGGCCTCATCATCGCCCTGGGGCTCAACCAGGGGCTGCCCGCCCAGAGCCTCTGGCGGACGCTCTACTATCTGCCCTCGGTGACCTCCGGTATCGCCGTGGCCATGCTCTGGATGTGGATCTTCCACCCCGACGCCGGTCTGCTGAATCAGGCCTTGCTCATGGCAGGCATCGAGGGGCCGCGGTGGCTCTACTCTGAGAACTGGGCTGTGCCTGCCTTCATCATCATGGGAGCCTGGGGCGCGGGCGGCAACATGCTGCTCTACCTGGCCGGTCTGCAGGGCATCCCTACCCATCTCTACGAGGCCGCCCGCATCGACGGGGCCAGCTCTCTCCGCACCTTCTGGGCCATCACCATTCCTATGCTATCGCCGACCATCTTCTTCAATCTCATCATGGGCATCATCGGATCGTTCCAGATCTTCACCCAGGCCCTGGTGATGACATCGGGCGGACCCAACAACGCCACCCTGACCATCATGCTCTACCTCTACCGCAAGGGTTTCGAGCAGTTCCAGTTCGGCTACGCCTCCGCCATCGCCTGGTCGCTCTTCGTGATTGTGCTGCTGCTGACGCTTCTCGTGTTCCGCAGCTCAGCGGTCTGGGTCTACTACGAGGGGGAGGTGCGGAAGTGAGCGCACGTGCTGCTGCCCGCCGACCCGGCCTGAACCGCTATCGCTTCCTGCGCATCTTCTGGCGAGTCGTCCTCCTGCTGGTGGTGGCGATCGGCTCCGTCATCTTCATCCTCCCCTTCGTCTGGATGGTGTCGACGTCGTTCAAGGCCACTGACGAAGTACTGCGCTTCCCGCCCATCTGGATTCCGGCCAGCCTGCGCTTCGAGAACTACATCGAGCCCTGGGCGCGCCTGCCCTTCAGCACCTACTACAAGAACACCATCACGGTAGTGGCGCTCAACCTGGTGGGCACGCTGCTCTCCAGTTCGCTGGTTGCGTTTGGCTTTGCCCGCCTGCGCTTCCGGGGGCGCAACATTCTCTTCCTGATCCTGCTGAGCACCATGATGCTGCCTAGCCAGGTGACGCTGGTGCCCACCTACTACCTCTTCGCCAAGCTGGGCTGGGTCAACTCGCTCCGGCCACTGATCATCCCCGTCTTCTTCGGCAGCGCCTTCAACATCTTCCTGCTGCGGCAGTTCGCCATGACAGTGCCCCTGGAGCTGGACGACGCCGCCAAGATTGACGGGTGCGGCTACTTGGCCACCTACTGGCGCATTGTCATGCCGCTCATGCGGCCGGCGCTGGGCGTCATCGCCATCTTCCAGTTCACCAACGACTGGAACGACTTCTTCAGCGCCCTCATCTACCTCAACAGCCCCAAGAACTTCACCATCGCCCTCGGCCTCCGTACCCTGCAGTCCACCATCCTCTACGTGCCCATGCAGCAGGTCATGGCCATGACCCTGATCACCATGATCCCGGTCCTGGCGGTATTCTTGATCGCGCAGCGCAAGTTCATCCAGGGCATCGTGATCACTGGGGTGAAGGGTTAGGCAGCCCCGGGGTTTGGCGTTCCCGGACAGAAGCGGTAGACTATAGATGACCGGACCGCTCCACCTTACGGCCCGGTCTCTTGGCCGCTGGTTGTACCCTAGCTACAGGAGGACGAGACGTGACCATGAGGCGCCTTTTCACGCGACGCGAGGCCCTGCGTGCCTCAGCCCTGGCAGCGCTCAGCTTGGGGGCAGCCGCCTGTGCCGGCGCATCCCCCGAGGCAGCCACTCCTGCCGAGACCGCCGCGCCCGCAGCCGCGGGAGATCAGATGGTGACCATCCGCTGGCAGGACTGGCCCGACTTCTCGGCCGATATTGACAGCACTGTGAGCATGGCCGAGGAAGCGAATCCCGGGATCACGGTGGAGTTCGAGCCGCTGGGCGACAACTGGGTGGAGAAGACACTCGCGGCTATGGTCGCCGGGACCGCCCCCGACGTGTTCACCGCCTGGGAGCCGGAATTCAGCAAGTTCTACGGCAGAGGTCAGATTCTCGACCTTCAGCCTCTGGTGGACCGGGACTTGAGCGAGGAGGACATCGCCGACTTCCACAAGTGGCAGTGGGACGGCATGCTCAGCTACGACAAGAGCATCCGCTTCGGCATGCCCTACTACGTCAACCTGGTCTTCCTATACTACAGCAAGGCCGCCTTTGACGAAGCCGGGGAGTCCTATCCCACCCGGGACCTGGACATGGACAGCTACGCCATGATGCTCAACCGGCTGGTGAAGAAGGATGAGGACAGGATCACGCGCTGGGGAGGCGAGATCCCTCTCACGTACAACTGGCTCACCATCCACGTCCACGCCTACGGCGGCTACGTGGTGAATCCGCAGGACTGGACCGAGTGCTGGTTGGGCAACGACGAGGCTCTGGCGGCCATGGAGTGGATTCGGGCTCGCATCTGGGAGGACAATTCCCTGGCGCAGACGGCGCAGTTGCAAGGCGTGAGCGAGGTGCAGGGCGGCGTTCAGGGGCCTTGGGCGGCCGGGATGATCGCCAGCAAGGAAGACGGCATGGGCAACCTGTCGTACTTCGCCTCGGAGAGCAGGTTCGATTGGGACATCATGCACCTCCCCAAGGGGCCGGCGCGCCGCGCCACCCTCGGCACCACGGATGGTTGGGGCATCTACAAGGGCACCCCCCATCCGGAGGAGGCCTGGCGATTCCTCAATTGGCTTGCCGGGCCTCAGTTCCAGACGGTCATGATGGAATCCTGGGCCGGCATTCCCAATCGTGGTTCACTGATTACGAAGTGGCAGGAGATCGCCCGCGCCTCCTATCCGAGCCTGGAGAACGTCACCCTCGACGTTGTCACCGAGGCGCTGGATGAGGGTTACCCCATGCTCTCCGACCAGTTCAAGAAGCATGCTGAGTCTCAGACCCTTATTGATGCTGCCTTCGAGAAGATCCTCCAGGTCGGCGACACGCGGGTGGACTACCTGAAGGAGATAGCCGACCAGGTCACCGCCCTGAACCGGGAGGACTAGCCGCTCGGCTCGCCATGGACGCCCCTCGAGCCCGGCCTGGACCGGGCTCGAGCACTCGTTAGCACCGAAGATCGCCCGCTGGCGGTTCGAGGGCGGGCGATCGCCCGGAGGAGGATCTCTTGCCCGTACGCGGCCGTCTCGGCTCCTACGACGCCATCCAGGCCATGCTGGCGGCGCACCCGCCCCGCCTGGCCTTCGACGGCAGTACCCCCGCCGACTATCAGGCTTGGCGGGCTCAGTTCCACGACGCCTACCGCCGCTGCCTCGGCCCCTGGCCGACACCGGTGGAACCGAACCTTGAGGTCGTCGAGGAGCGCGACTTCCCCGCCTTCACCGCCACCCGGCTGCACTTCGACTCCGCCCCGGGCGTGGCCGTCTCCGCCTACCTGCTGGTGCCGAAGGGGATCGCACCAGGCGAGAAGCGACCCGGCATCCTCGCCGCCCACGGACACGGCGACGGCCGCCACAACGACGGCAAGGACGACCTCCTCGGCTTGGACGGCGGCGACCCGGACCGCGCCGCCTCCATCCGCCGCCAGAACCTCGACTACGCCAAGCAGGCCGCCGAACGCGGCTACGTCGTCATCGTGCCCGACTGGCTCCCCTTCGGTGAGCGCAAAGCACCCAAGGAGTGGGTGGGCGGGCGTGACCGCTGCAACGTGGTGGGCATGGGCTGGGCCTACCTGGGCTACACCATGCTGGGCCAGAACATCTGGGACGGCATGCGCGCCCTGGACATCCTCGCCACCCGGCCGGAGGTGGACGCCGAGCGCCTGGGCGTGATCGGCCTCTCCTACGGCGGCACCATGACCCTGCACCTGGCCGCCAACGACCCCCGACTCAAGGTGGCGGTCATGAGCGGCTACCTGAGCACCGTCCGCGGCGATGCCATCACCAAGCGGGGCGGCGGCAACTTCTGCCTGGGCCAGCACGTGCCGGAGCTGCTGCTCTACGGCGACATTCCCGATATGGCCGGCCTCATCGCCCCCAAGCCGCTGCTCATCGAGGCGGGGCAAAAGGACACCTGCTTCATCATCGAGGACGCCCGCGCCGCCTACCGGCAACTAGAGCGCATCTACCGTGCCGGCGGCCATGCCGACCGCCTCGCCTACGACGAACACCCTTACGAACACCGCTGGCACGGGGTGCTGGCCTGGGACTGGCTGGAACGCTGGCTCTAGGCCCCGCCGCCGGCCATTATGACGACGACCACTACCGAAGGAGATGATCATGCGAATCTGGGACTGCCACTGCCACGTCCGCGGCGATGAGACCGGCGACGAAGTCCTCCGCCACATGGACGCCGCCGGCGTCGAGCGTATCACCCTTTTCAGCCAGTTCCCGCCCGTCTGGGCCTACCCGCGCGACTGGAAGGACGCCCTCGGCCTCGACCCGGTGGACTTCACCGGGCGGCCCGCCTGCAAAGGCGGCGACCACGTCCCCTTCCGCCGGGAGGACGTCCGCACCAGCATCGAGCACATCGCCAAGGTGCAGGCCGCCGATCCCAGCCGCATCTACGGGATGTTGTGGGCCGAGCCGCGGGCCCCGGGGATCGTCGAGGAGATCGAGTACGCCATCGTTGACCAAGGTCTGCGCGGTGTGAAGATGATCCCCGACCATTGGTCGCCTGGCGATGAGCTTCTCATGCCCATCTACGAGAAGATGGAGGAGCTCGGCAAGCCGATCATGTTCCACTCCGGTATCCTCTACGGCTTCGGCGACTCCTCGCAGTACTGCCGGCCGGTGCTCTTCGAGACGCTGTTGCACTTCCCCAAGCTGCGCTTCTCCTTGGCGCACATCTCCTGGCCCTGGGTGGACGAGTGCATCGCCACCTTCGGCCGCATGCGCGCCGCCGGCGGCTACGGCCAGCGTACGCCCCAGATGTGGATAGACACCTGCCGCGGCACGCCCGATGCCTGGCGCGAGGAAGCCCTGCGCAAGGCCATCCCCTTCTGCGGCATCGAGTACCTCATGTTCGGGGTAGACGGCGTGCCCGAGACCCTGCCCAAGAACGCTCCGGTACACGCACGCAAGGACCTGGACATCCTGCGCAACGTGATCGGCCTTCCTCAGGAGCAGATCGAGACCTTCTTCTGGGGCGCCGCCGAGCGTTTCTTCGGGGAGTAGAGCGCCGTCATCGGGCGGGAGGGCACGGAGGCCATCTGCTCCAACAAATTCGGGTTTGGTGGGCTGTTCCACGCTCTGGGGATTAACCTAACCCCCTAACCCCCTTCCCTACGCGGGAAGGGGGAACCCTAACGCGCCTCGTCCATAGGCAGATGGCCCATCCGGCTCCCCCTTCCTTCTTAGGGAAGGGGGGCGGGGGGTTAGGTTCTGCGCAGGGGCCTTCACCCACCACACGGCAGGCGGCGGCCGGCCCGACCCTCAACCGGACCATTCACGCCGGAGGAGTCCTCATGACCCCCAAAGAACGCGTGCGCATCGCCCTCAGCGGCGGCAGGCCGGACCGGGTACCCTTCGTGCCCGCGGTGGACTACGACTACATGGCCTTGGCCGCCGGGCGCGAGCCCTGGGAGTTCACCCACCTGGGGCCCGAGGCCCAGGCGCAGATCCACGAGGGCTTCTTCCGCCGCCATCCCTGCGACGTCTGGCCCTGCTGGGGCGCTCCCTCGCCCCGGGGCCGCGAGCACCGCGAGATCGTCCGCGACGGCGACCGTGTCTACTACCACGATCACCGCACCGGCCGCCGCTACCGCATAGACCGGCGCGGCGAGCTCCGCGACGAGGCGGGCAACACCGTCATCCTCGGGCCCGACGGCGAGGAGGTGGACCCCAAAGCCGCCGCCATCTGGGTGGCGCGCGACGGCTACCCCCGCCCGGTGGAGAGCATCGCCGATATGGAGGAGTTCGTGGGCGGCTGGGACGAGGAGGGCTACTTCGCCAACCTGGAGTACCTGCAGCCCCGCTATGGCGACCGCCACTTCCTCTGCTTCTGCACCAACACCATCTTCGCCGAGGCGCTGGACCTGTTCGGCGGCTTCCAGGAAGGGCTCATCGCCCTGCACACCAAGCGCGCCCTCTTCCACCAGGCCCTCGAGGCCATCACCGCGCGGCGCCGCCAGCGACTCGTACGGGGTGCTGCCCTGGGCGCGGACGGCGCCTGGATGATCGAGTACTGCGCCGGCGGCGACACCATCTCCCGCGCCGCCTACCAGGAGTTCGTCCTGCCCTACGAGCAGGCGGTCGCCCGCGAAGCGCACCGGCTGGGATTGCTCGTCTACCTGTGGTACTTGGGCGACCTCATGCCCCTGCTGCCCGACCTCGCCCGCCTGGAGGTGGACGGGCTCTTCCCCGAGCAAGGCCGCAAGGGCTACGAGGTGGACCTGGGCGAGGTGCGCCGCCAGGTGGGCGACCGGATGTGCCTCATCGGCTTCAACCAAGAGGAGCACCTCATCGCCGGGGACCGTCGTCGTCTGCGAGAGGGACTGGAGCGCCAGATCGGGGCGGCCGGGCGCAACGGCGCCTTGATGATGGGCACCACCTACGTCATCGAGGACACGCCCCTCGAGCACCTGGACTTCTACATTGATACGCTGCACCATGTCGGTCGGTACGACTAAGCTGCCGCGCTCTGCGAGCGCCCACCGGAGGATTGAATGTACGTGACCCTGCTCTTCGACGTCGAGGACCTCACCGACCCCCGCGCCGACGATACCACTCTGCGCATCGCCGAGATCTTCACTGAGGAAGACGCCATCAGCACCATGATGGTCGTGGGTGAGAAGGCCCGGCTCTATGAGAAGCGCGGCCGGCACGACCTCATCCAGGCCCTGGGCCAGCACGATCTGGCGCTGCACACCAACCGCCACTCCATGCACCCCACCGTGGCCGAGTACCTGGAAGGGCTAGGCTGGGACGAGGGCATCGCCGAAGCGGTGGCCCGCGAGCGCAGCGGCGTCGAGGACATGGAGCGCATCATGGGGCAGTTCCCCTCCTGCTGGGGCCGGGGCGGCTCCACCTGGGGCCCGCAGATCGCCCCCGCCCTGGAGCGGCTGGGCGTACCCGCCATGATCTATACCTTCACCCACCTGCAGGACCGTCGCACCCACATCCACCGCTTCTGCGGCCGGCCTACCTACTACTGGTACTTCGGCGGCTACGACTCCACCTTCTCCGACGACGCCGCTTTCGAGCGCGGCTGGCAGGAAGTGCTGGATCAGATTACCCTCGATCAGGCCGAGGATGTGCCCTGGCTCAGCCTCTTCGTCTGCCACCCGTCCACCGTCCGCGCGCGCACCTTCTGGGATGGCCTCAACTACAACCACGGCGTCAACACCCCGCCGGACCAGTGGCGCATGTCTGAGTACCGGAGCGAGGCCGACTGGTACACCGCCCAGCGCAACCTGCGCCGTTTCGCCCGCGGCATCGCCAACATGCCCGGCGTCCAACTCCGCACCATCCGCCAGATGAACGAGATGATCGCGCCCGAACCCACGGAGGTCGCCGCCGCGGACCTGCAGCGCCTCGCTCAGCAGGCCGTTGCCGCCCCCGTCATCCGCCCCGACGGCCCCCTGGCCTCGCCGGCGGAGGCGCTCTACTTGTGGGCCGCCTGGATAGCCGCGGGTCGTCCCGAAGGGGCTGTCCCCTTCCGCTACGTGGAAGGTCCCGTGGACGAACCGCCGGCGCACGTTGGACTCCTGTCACTGACCCGCGAGCAACTGACCTCCGCCGCGCTCAGCCTCGGCGCTGCCGTAGATCGGTCAGGCCGCCTGCCCGCATCGGTGTCCGTCGCGGGGCAAGCGCTGGGAGTAGGCGCCCTCTATCGCCTGCTGGCCGCCGCCGTCGCCGACCCGTCGCTCGATCCGGTGACGGTGGTGGACGCGCCCACCGTCCCGGCACTGGGCGACGTGCTGGCTGAGGAAGTGCGCGAGGGCGTGCCCGGCTGGATGCACAAGCCCGACCTGAACGTATCCACGCACGCCGCCTACACGCGCCTCATGTCCTGGACGCTCAAACCGGCGGCCCTGCGGTAGGGGCCGGCCCCCGTGCCGGCCCTCGGCCTGACGTGGCTGAAACGCCGCCACAGAGGGAGGGCGCGGGGGTCCTCCCCTACACCAACGGACCGCGACCCTCGGCAGGGGCCGGCCCCCGCGCCGGCCTTCCCCCGCGCGTGACGACCCCGCCAGCCGCGCGGGCCGTCGCTGGCCAGGGAAGGCGTGGGGGACCCAGAGGGAGGGCGCGGAGGCCCTCCCCTACACCAACGGACCGCGACCCTCGGTAGGGGCCGGCCCCCGCGCCGGCCTTCCCCCGCGCGTGACGACCCCGCCAGCCGCGCGGGCCGTCGCCAGCCAGGGAAGGCGTGGGGGACCCAGAGGGAGGGCGCGGGGGCCCTCCCCTACACCAGTGGACCGCGACCCTCGGAAGGGGCCGGCCCCAGTGCCGGCCCTCGGGCACATGGAGGGAACGATGGCGGACACAACCGATGCCTTCGCCACCGGCCTGGAGGTCCTGCGCGAATCGGGCTTCGCCGCCCTGCGCGGCAAGCACGTCGGCTTGCTCACCAACCCCAGCGCCGTGGACGCCCGGCTCGAGAGCACCTACCACATCCTCATCGGTGACGAGCGCGTTCGCCTCGCCGGCTTGCTGGCGCCTGAGCACGGCTTCGCCGGGGCCGCACCGGACGCGGAACACATCGCCTCGAGCACCGACCGCCACACCGGCCTTCCCGTCCACTCGCTCTACGGCGACGTCCGGCGGCCGACGGCGGCGATGCTGGACGGTCTCGACATCGTGGTGTGCGACATCCAGGACGCCGGTGTGCGCTACTACACCTTCGCCTGGACCGTCACCCACATCCTGGAGGCCTGCGGCGAGGCGGGCGTCGAGGTGGTGATCCTCGACCGGCCCAACCCCCTGGGCGGCAACCGGGTCGAGGGCCCCATCTTGGACCGGGCCCTGGCTTCCTTTGTCGGCCGGGCGCCCATCCCGGTGGTGCACGGCCTCACCCTGGGCGAGCTGGCACGCCTGTACAACGCTCTCTGGAACCCGACACCCGCCGAGTTGACGGTGGTGCCCTGCCGGGGCTGGCATCGAGCGATGACCTGGGCGGACACCGGCCGGGCCTGGGTGCCTCCCTCGCCGAACCTGCCGCAGCTCAGTGGCGTCAGGCAGTACCCGGGCTCCTGCCTCATCGAGGGCACCGCCCTGTCGGAGGGGCGCGGAACTCCCCTGCCGTTTGAGGTCGTGGGCGCGCCCTGGCTGGACGGGCAGGCGCTGGCGGATCACCTCAACGACCAGGCGTGGCCAGGGGTCCGCTTCCGCCCCCACGTCTTCCGTCCCTCGGCCAGCAAGTGGCAGGGGCAGGACTGCGGCGGAGTGCAGGCCCACCTCACCGGCTCGGAAGGCTGGCGGCCCATCCACACCTGGCTTGCCCTCATCGCCGCCATCCGCGAGCAGCGACCGGATCGCTTCCAGTGGCTGCCCACCGGTCAGGGCGGCGTCGAGCCCAGTCCCCAGCACTTCGACCGCCTCATCGGCGACGCCCGCGTCCGGGGGCAGATCGAGAGGGGCGTGCCCGTGAGCCGGATCTGCGCCAGCTGGGACGAGGACTGTGACCGCTTCCGCGAGGTACGGCAGCCGTACCTGCTGTACGGGTGAAGTGATGGGAGCCCTCGGTCGAAACCGGGGATGTTGGGCCTCCGGCCGGCCGTCGGCCTGCGCCGGCGCTGGAGACGTGTCGGCCGAAACGGCCGAGGGTGCCCTAGTTGCTCCCGTGCCCGCGAAGGCGGACACTCGGCGCGGCAGCGCCACCTAGCCCCGACTTCAGTCGAGGGCTCTTCCTGCGCTCGGCGTATGCCCACGGCCGCCACTCAAGGAGGAACCCTTCCATGCACCACACCATTTCCCACCGCTACCTACACCTCCCCGTGCGCGACGGGGCACCCATGCGGCGCCTGCGCCTGCGCGATGGCGACGCTGTGCTCTATGCCTTCGACATAGAACTGGCCGAGGGCGAGCCCGACTTCTGGGTCTCCGCCGATCTGTGGCCCTGGCTGGGCCGGACCGTCACCCTCGACCTCGACGGCGACGAGTCGGACCCCGGGCTAGAGCGATGCCGGGAGCAAGACCTGGCCGCCGGGTCGGACGACGCCTACGGCGAACCGGTCCGCCCCCTCTATCACTTCACCTCCCTCCGCGGCTGGAACAACGACCCCAACGGCCTGGTCTACTACCAGGGCGAGTACCACCTCTTCTGGCAGCACAACCCCTTCGGCCGCCGCTGGGGCAACATGCACTGGGGCCACGCCATCAGCGCCGACCTGATCCACTGGCGCGAGCTGGGCGAGGCGCTCCACCCCGACGCCACCGGCACGATGTTCTCCGGCTGCGGCTTGGTGGATTGGCACAAGACCTCCGGCCTCGGCGCCGAGGAGCCGCCGACCATCTGCGTCTACACCGCCGCCGGAGGCCGCTCCCCGGAGTCCGAGGAGCAACCATTCACCCAGTGCCTCGCCTATAGCAGCGACCGCGGCAGAACCTGGACCAAGTACACCGGTAACCCGGTGCTCGGCCACGTGGCCGGCAACAACCGCGACCCCAAGGTGGTGTGGCATGCGGGCAGCGAGCGCTGGGTCATGGCCCTCTACCTGGAAGGCCACACCTACGGGCTCTACTCCTCGCCCGATCTGATCCACTGGCAGGAGGAGTCGCGCCTGGAGATGGGCGACGGGACCGAGTGCCCCGACCTGTTCCCCCTGGCCCTGGACGGTGACCCGGAGCAGGTGCGGTGGGTGTTCTGGGCCGCCAACGGGGAGTACCGGGCCGGAGACTTCGACGGCCAGGCCTTTCGCACCGAGAGTTGCATCCGGCGCTTCTACCACGGCGGCGATGCCTATGCCGCCCAGACGTGGAGCGACGTGCCGCAGGGGCGCCGACTCCAGATCGCCTGGCTGCGGGGAGACATCGCCGGCACGCCCTTCAACCAGCAGATGACCTTCCCCACCGAGCTGACACTGCGCTCCACCCCCGGAGGGCCGCGGCTGCACACCCAGCCCGTCCGCGAGTTGGCACTGCTGTACCGAGCCAGCTACGCCTGGCCCATGGTCGGCCTGGGCGAGTTGGCACGGGCCACAGCGGGCCTCACCGGCGACGCCTACCACCTCACTGCCGCCGTGGATGCCGCCAGCGACTGGGAACTGACCCTTCGGGGCGTGCCGCTGAAGTATAAGGCGTCCCCAGGCGAGGTACTCCTTGGCAAGTGCCGCGCCACCTTGGCAGCAAGCGGCCCGGTCAAGCTTGAGGTCCTGCTCGACCGGGCCTCTCTCGAGGTCTTCCTAGACGGCGGCCGGCTCTATTTCCCCCTGGCCCACGTCTTCCCGCCCGCCGATGATGTCGTGCTTCTTGGCGGGAACGGTGATGGCCACCTGGCAGATCTACAGGTTCACGAGTTGGGCTCGATCCGCCGGTAGGGGCGGCACCCGTGGCCGCCCTCCCCACAGGGCAGGCGCTGGGGAGGGCAGGCACAGGTCCTGCCCCTACCAGAACGGGTCAGTGGGCCTGCTCGCCAGCTCCGCCCCCCTTCCTTCTCAGGGAAGGGGGGGCAGTGGTTTCGCAGAGCGAAACCACGGGGGGGGTTAGGTTCTGAACTCGACCCCCACCGTCACCACCTGCTTGGGCCCCGCTTCCACCGTCACCGTGTCTCCCCGCCGGCTCACCCGGCCGTCATTGCTGGGCTCCTCCGCCAGGTCCAGCAGTCGGACCGACGCCGGCTGGCGCCACAACCGTAGTCGCTCGCTCTGCTTGCGGTCGGTGGGGTTCCACAGCCGCACCACCATGCCCTTGCCGTCCTCTGCCGGCTTCAGGGCGGACAGAACCAGCGTGCCTTTCTCCTGCTCCAGGTAGCTAACCCTCGGCGCGCCGTTCCCGGCCATGGGCGGATAGCCCGACGGTAGTGGGCCGGTCTGCCGCACCAGCAGGCCCGCCTGCAGCGCCGCCACCTCCCGCAGCGCCTCCGCCCGCGGCAACTCGCCCGCGAATGGCATCAGGGCGAAGCGGAAGGTGCGCGTGCCCAATTCCAGGCCGTCGCGCTCGCCCGTGGTGCCCACCGTCCGCCGGAAGGACCGCATTAGGGTGATATGCATGGTCCGTCGAGCATCGTCCGCCACGCCGCCCTCGTGCAGGCCGCCCCCCGAGAGGAAGGCCAGGCCGCGCTTCCCGGCGCCCACCGCCTGCAGGCCCTGGAAGGGCTTCTCGGCGATCTCCGGCTCCTGCCAATCGGCCGTCTGCGGGTCGAGGGCGATCGGGCGCTCGAGCACGTCGTAGGGCTGGCTGGAAAGCCAGGTCCTGGCGTCGGCCACGTCGGTGGGCAACAGCAACCGTAGCCGGTGGTCCTCCACATTGTTGTCCACCACCGTCTCCACTTCGACGGTGCGGGCGCCACGCCGCAGAGTCACCGTACTGATGAGCCGCAGGTCGACCCGGCCGAGCGAGCGCTTCTCGCCGTGCCAGTCGTACCTCTCCGGCAGGCACATGGCCGTCTCGATGCGGAAGGCCACCAAGTCCGGCCCCTCGGCCACCACCGAGATCTGGGCCTGCGCGCCGGTGGACAGGGCGATCTCGTCATTCACCGTCTCGCCGTGGAACCAGCCGTCGCCGATCTCGCTGCGGTCCTCAAAGGTGAGGAGGTCGCGGTAGACCTCGCCGGTGGCCTTGTCGGTCAGCGTCAGGGTACCGTTGGCCTCCACCGTCAGGGCCACGTGCTCATTGGCGGCGCTGTTGGGGCCGGTGCGCAGCGTGCCCATCCGCCGGACGGGCTTAGCGCTCGGCTTCACCAGCAGCGAGGTGAAGCCCAAGGCGGGCAGCTGCACCTCGGCCGCCACGGTGTAGCGGGTGTGCTCGGGGTCGCCCACGAAGGCGGGCAGGGCGTACTCCGACCGCCACGAGGTCTGCGGCTGGAAGGCCAGGCGCTGGTAGGGCACCTCCGCGCCGTCGGCGGTGTGCAGCGTGAAGGACTTGATGTTCTGGGAGCGGAAGCCCTCCTTGAACTGCTTGGGATAGTCAAGGGGCAGATCTATGGCGAAGGTCATCACTTCGCGCCGCGCCATGGGCAGCGGATTGGCGATGGTAACGGTGAACTCGTTCTCGGCCGTGGCCAGCTCGGCGCAGCCCTGGGTGAGGAAGCCGAAGGCGCGGTTGCGCAGTTGCCGGCTCAAGACGCGTGCCTGATCGAAGCGGTACATCATGTCGCGGTGCACCTGGTCCACCGAGCAGCCGCAGATGCTGTCGTGGGCGTGGTTGAGGAGCACGTTCTCCCAGGCGATGCGTAGGAAGCGCTCCGGAATGCCCGCGCCCGCCAGGTTGGCCAACCCCACCCAAGGCTCGGCCCAATGCTCCAGCAGGGCGATGCTTTCGTCGTTGGCCTGCTTCATCTCCACCCGCGCCGAGACGCAGTTGGGGATCAGCCACAGGTACTGGGCCGGATTCTTGCTCGGTTCGCGGCGCTCTCCCCGCATCACCGGCAGGTTCTTGGCGCGCCGTTCCGCCTCCTGGAAGAAAGCGGGCAGCGTGGAGTGCACCGCGTCCACCTGGGGCATGGCCTCGTGGAGCAGGCGAAGGTAACGAGCGGCGTCGGTGGCGGGCGGCATGTGGTCCAGGGCATCCATCAGGCAAAGCACCGGCACGTCCGACCGGCCCATCTCGTGGCTGACGTAGCTCCTCAGGCTCTCCTTGGCCCGCGCTTCCACCTCGGGATCGTCGGGGTTGGCCGCCCGCTCCAGCACCTGGCGCGAGCCGACGAAGGCGCCGTAGCCCATCTCATCCTGCAGCTTGAAGGTGAAGACGCGGCTGCCGTCGGGCGCCTCCCAGGTGAAGAAGGCGGGGGTGGTGTCCTCATTGTTGCCCCGACCGAGGACGCAGTAGGGAAGGCCGAAGCGGCGGTAGATCTGCGGCATTTGCGAGGGGTGCCCGAACATGTCGCAGGTATAGGCCACGCCCATGGGCTCCACCGCCCACTCCCGGCTGATGCGGCGGCCCAGGAGGAGGTTGCGCACCAGGGCCTCGTCGTCGCCGGGGCAGAAGAGGTCGGGCATGGTGAACCAGGGACCGATGAGAATGCGGCCCTCGGAGATGAGCCGCTGCAGTCGTTCGCGGTTCTCCGGTCGCACCTGCAGGTAGTCCTCCAGGACGCAGGTCTGGCCGTCCAGGTGGAAATAGCGGAAGTCGGTGCTCGTCTCCATGAGGTCGAGCAGTTGGTCCACGATCTGGACGAGGAGGAGGCGGTACTCCTGGAAGGGGCGGTACCACTCCCGGTCCCAGTGAGTGCCGGAGATGTAGTGGGCGGAGTAGCGGTCGGCCATGGCGCGTGCCCCCTTGCGAGCGGTTGGGGGCAGTGTAGCACAGGGGGCGGGGGGGTTCACTTGGGGGGATACAGGGGGATCACACCGCAGGGAGCACAGAGGCCGCAGAGATGTGTTCGTCTTCTCCGCGGCCTCGGCGACCTCTGCGGTTGACCCTCGCCCTACCCCACCCGCACCGTCAACGCCTGTCCCTTCTGCAGCTCCACGCCTTCCTTAAGGCACACGACCATACGGCCGTCCACCATGCTCGCTTCGGCCGCCACCGGCTTGCCCGCCACCTTCACGTCCACCGGAGCGGCCTGTGCCACGCTCCCCAGCACCAGGCAGTCCAGCTTCAGCGAGCCGTAATCCAGCCGCAGCGAGGCAGTGCCGCGCCCGTCCTCGATCTCCTGGGCGTACGTCCCCCAGGCGCCGTCCACCGACCAGAAGGAAAGCCAGTCGTCCGGCGTGATCCGCGGCGTGAAGCCAAGGGTGCGGTGGGGCAAGTCGAACTCGAAGCCGGATAGCGCCGTCAGCACGCCCCACGAGGCCAGCGAGCGGGCGTAGTGGCTGCCGCACTCGAACTCGTTCCAGGGGTTGCGCCGGGTGCCCTCGTGCCGTTCCCGCGTCCCGCGCACGATGGCCAGCCCCTCCTCAACGAAGCCCTCGTAGATGAGGTGCGACGCCACCTGGTACTCCATGCCGCACCAGACCTCGTCCGAGTAAGGGAAGGGTATGGCCGGGCGGCTTCCGTGGGGCCAGGTGCAGGCCAGCAGCCCCTTCTCGTCGTTGAGGGCGTAGATGCGTTGGGCGTTGGCGTGCTCCCACAGCTCTGCCCGCCAGTTGTGGGCGAAGATGGACTGCAGCGTGGTGCGAACATGCTCCTGGTCCAGGATCGGGCCCAGGCCGGCCAGCGTCGCCAGCCACTGCCCGATGACCTGGTCGGCCAGGCAGCCCTCACCGTACTGGTACTTGGGCGTCAGCTCCCAGTTGGGCCGCTGGACGTACCACTCGCCGTTGAACAGCTCCCCGTCCAGCCGCGCCCGGCCCCGCTCATACAGCTCGCGATATTCATCCGCGGACTCGGCCTCGCCCAGGTGCCGCGCCATCTCCTCGGCGGCGCGGAGGGCCCCAAGGTAGAAGGAGCCGATCATGGAGTTGGGCCCGGAGAACTCGATGTCGTAGGTGTTGTGCTGGATGCCGTCTATGACGCCGTCGCGGTCGCTGTCCCATTGCGTCCAGGCGTACTCCAAGGCCCGCTTCGCCTGGGGCCACCACTTCCGCAGCCAGACGTCATCGCCGCAGAGCCGCCAGTCGCGGTAGAGCTTGAGCAGCCCGCCCAACTGCCCGTCGGCGGCGGCGTGGAACTGGCTGGGCGGGCTGCCCAGGGGCAACTGCAGCCGGAAGCCCATGTGCCCGCTGTCGTCCAGGTTATAGGTGTAGTCCGCCTCGCGGAAGGACCGCTCCAGCGCCGGGAAGAGGAAGGCTACCGTCTGGGCGTAGTTCCACACATGCGTGCAGGAGCCCTCGCAGCAGCCGGCGTCGGAGTGGCAGCCCTCGAAGCCGTAGAAGGTGCCGTCCGGCAGGCGCAGGACCGTTGGGCTGTGCAGGATGCTGGCCTGGCTGGAGACGGCGTCCAGGACGTAGGGGGGTAGCGTGGAGGCGAACAGGGAGTCGTGGAAGAGCTTGGTCTGCCCGTAGAGCCGGTCCTCGTGATCGGCGTAGTAGTGGGCGGCGTCGGCAGCGTCCGTCCACTGCGAGGCGTAGTAGTTGCGCCAGACCGGCCGGCAGTCGTGGCCGCAACAGCAAGAGTCCCCGCCACTGCCCCAGTACTTGACGAAGTTGGGGAAGTGCCAGCTGATGAAAAAGGGCAGGATGGTGCTATCACCCGGCTCCAGGTGCGCCCGGAGGCCAAGCGAGCCCACATCGCTCGAGCCGTCCGCCGAAGGCGGGTACTCCCGCTCGGGCAGCGTCCCGTCCGCCGAGAAGTGGTCCCAGAAGTCGTGCATGGCGTCGAACCAGCCGGCGCGAAGTGAGGCCGCCTGATGGAAGACGTCACTCCAGGGCGTGCTCAGGGCCATGGTGCCGTAGCGCGGGCTGTCGGCCGGGTACTTGTCGGAGCCCATCCGCAGGCCGCGCACCAGCCCGTCGTCGAAGTACTCGTTGACGTTGCCGCCCAGATGCTCGCCGATGAAGGGCCCGGAGCCGCGATAACCGACGGGGTTGAACAGGCTGCCCACCAGGCTGACGTCCACCGGCTTGTCGCTGATGTTGGCGACGGTGTAGTAGAGCACGGCGA